>LSQX01059966.1_pt1 | contig 10059 bp, 9 predicted proteins | sample 654561 | NCBI WGS metagenome assembly LSQX01 (sample SAMN04489861, study PRJNA283612) | anaerobic digester metagenome | isolation source: 4 biogas reactors fed with cattle manure at either 37C or 55C with and... | place: Denmark: Kongens Lyngby | collected 2014
AGATGTGTATAAGAGACAGGGGTTAAACAAGGAAAGTGGACGGCTGGGGTAACGTAGAGACGCCGGGAGCATTTTTGAAAAAATGCCCCCTCAATTCGCCATAGTCGCCTGACCTCATTGGCATTCGCTCAGACTCCTTGGCTCATTGGGCTGACATGCCGCCTTTATCCCGCACAGCGGGCGGCGGCATTCTGCCCCCAGACCCCCAAAAAACTTTAATAAGTAGATTATATCAGCAACACCTGCCAGTTAGTTGACCGGCAGGTGTTTTCTATGAAACAGATTCTAAAGTTTTTTGGTTCTTTTTTTCAAAAAAGAACCGTCCCCCGTCCCCACCGTCCTCAGTACAGAACCAAATACTTGTCGATCTCCCATTGGCTGACCCTCAAGCGGTACTCCTCCCATTCCTTTTCCTTGCCAAGGACGTAGTGGCCGAGGATGTGGGGGCCAAGGGTGGAGCAGACGAGCTTGTCCTGTTTCATGGCCTGAACGGCTTCAAAGAGGTTGGCGGGGAGGGGCGCGATGCCGCGCTTCTCGCGCTGGGCCGGGGTCATGGCGTAGATGTTCTCGGCGACCTCGTCGGGGGGTGTGCCCTTGGTTTTGATGCCTTCCAGGCCGGCTTTGAGCAGGAGGGCGAGGGCCAGGTAGGGGTTGCAGGAGGGGTCGGGGCTGCGCAATTCCAAGCGGGTGCCGCGCTTGCGGGCGGAGGGGATGCGGATGAGGACAGAGCGGTTGCGGCCGGACCAGGCCTTGTAGCAGGGCGCTTCATAGCCGGGCACCAGGCGCTTGTAGGAGTTGACCAGGGGATTTAAGACCGCCGTCATGCCGGAGATGTGGTTGAGGAGGCCGGCGATGAAGCTGTAGGCTTCTTTGGAGAGCTCCTTCTCGCCCTGGGGGTCGTAGAAGAGGTTGACACCGTCTTTGAAGAGGGACATGTTGGTGTGCATGCCGGAGCCATTGATGCCGTAGATGGGCTTGGGCATGAAGGTGGCGTGGAGGTTATGGCGCTGGGCAATGGTTTTGACGGCCAGTTTGAAGGTCATGATGTTGTCGGCGGTTTTGAGGGCGTCGGCATATTTGAAGTCAATCTCGTGCTGGCCGGGGGCGGACTCGTGGTGGGAGGCCTCAATCTGGAAGCCCATGTCCTCCAGCGCCAGGCAGATGTCCCGCCTGGCGATTTCGCCCCGGTCAATGGGCCCTAAGTCAAAGTATCCGGCCTCGTCATTGGTGTGGGTGGTGGGATGGCCGCCCTCATCGGTATGGAAGAGGAAGAACTCGGCCTCGGGGCCGACGTTGAAGGTGTAGCCCAGGGCCTGGGCTTCGGCGATGACGTTTTTCAGGATGTGGCGCGGGTCGCCGGGGAAGGGCTGGCCGTCGGGGGTGTGCACGTCGCAGATCATGCGCGCGACGCGGTCGCCATTGCCGTGCCAGGGCAGGAGGGCAAAGGTGTCCAGGTCGGGGTGCAGCATCATGTCCGACTCCTCCAGGCGCAAAAAGCCCTCAATAGAGGAGCCGTCGATGGTGACCTGGTTGTCCAGCACCCGGTCTATCTGGGAGGGGGTAACGGCGATGTTCTTGAGCTGGCCGAAGATGTCGGTGAACTGCAGGCGGATGAACTGCACCTTTTCATTCCGGATAAAATCGATGATCTCCTGCCTGGTCATACGCTTACCGCCTTCCTAAAGCCATTGTTCCCTCGCAACATCTTAGTCAGATTTTGACTTAAGTACAAGAAAAGGCCCGCTGATGCGGGCCTGAAAACAGATAAAGTACAGGGCTTGGGGCTTATTTTTCCTCGGGGTAGTGCTTTTCCATGCCGCGGATGGCGGCGCGGATCATCTCCCGCAGCACTTCCTGGTCGATGTCCGCAAGCTTGTTGATGTAGATGCAGCCAACGCCGGTGGAGTGCTTGCCAAAGCGCGCGAGGAGGTCCGCACGCTCATCCTCCTCCAGCCAGGTGTAGATGGAAAACTTGGGCTTCCTGGGCGCGAAGCCCACGCGCATGGCATTGCCGCTGTGCCCGGTTTTGTAGGTGTAGTGGTACTCCCCAAAGCCAATCATCCCGCCGGACCAGAGCTTGGCCGGCCAGGGGCATTCCTGCTCGTAGATCTCCAGGATTTTCAGGGCGTCGTCCCGGCGCCGTTCCGGCTCCAGGCCCAGGATGTACTCGCGCACACCCAATTCTTCCACCTTGGTTTTTTGCTCGTATGCCATCAGGATTTCACCTCTTGAATGGATTCACCGGGCAGGAACTGGCATTCCACCAGCACGTGCTCCGCCTTCTGGTCCTGGATGAGCGCCTTCATCAGGCGCACGGCCTCCGCGGCGATCTGCCGGGTGGGCTGGCGCACGCTGGTGAGCGCGGGCAGGGTGTAGTTGCACAGCTCGATGCCGTCAAAGCCGATGACGGAGACGTCCTTTGGCACCCTCTTGCCGTGCTCATACAGGGCGCGGACCGCACCGATGGACATGATGTCCGAGCAGGTGATGAGGGCTGTGAAGTCCATGCCGCGCTTCAACAGGGTTTTCATGCCCTTGTACGCCGATTCCAGGGTGAAGTCCACCTCGCAAAAGAGGCGGTCGTCATAGCGGATGCCGGCTTTTTTCATGGCGTCCACCGCGCCGTGCAGGCGCTGGCCGGTGGAATCCCCGGCCTTTGAGAAATAGCCCAGCAGGGCGATGCTGCGGTGGCCAAGCTCAATGAGGCGTTCCGCCGCCTTGGCCCCGGCCTGGTAGTTGTTGATGCTGACGGAGGAGATGTGATCGGAGTTTAAGTGCTTGGCCTCGATGGTGGCATAGACCTGGGGCAGTTCCAGGCGCTTGACCTCGTTCTCCTGGCCTTCAAGGTTGGAGCCCAAAAAGATGACGCCCTGCAGCTTGTGCTCCATGTAGAGCTTGCGCGCGGCCAAGAACTGGCTGGCTTTTTCATCGATGATGTCCATGATGAACTGGAAGCCCGTGCCCTGGCCGGCCTGCATGACTTCCTCGGCCAGGTCGGTGAGGAAGGCGTTGCGCCTTCCGGAGAGGATGACGCCGATGGCCGCGATGTTCAGCTGCTTTAAGTTGCTGGCGCTTTGGTTGCGGATGTAGTTGAGCTTTTTCACCATCGCGAGCACGCGGGCCCTGGTCTGCGGGTCCACGTCCTGGCGGTCGTTCAAAACGCGTGAAACGGTAGAAATGCTCACGCCGGCCGCCCTGGCCACGTCCTTGATGGTAACAATCCTCAATTGATTTTCCCTGCCTTGGTATGTATTGCCACTAATGGCTCAGTATAAAAAAGGCCGGACGCGCTGTCAAGCAAGCGCGCCTTCAGCCTACTGCCAGGTCTCTTTAGGGCGCCAGTAGGTGGTCATGCCCTGCTTGTCCTTGATGTTGTAGTCGATGATGTCCTGAAGCAGGCCGTAGTCGATCTCCTTCTTCCAGGGGAAGCGCACGATCATCTTGCTCCACTTGAGGCCCGCTTTGTCAAAGCGCTCGCCAAAGTGCTTGAGCGCCTTGTATTCCGGGGACACCATCAGGTTGTCCTTGGAGGCGCTGTAGGAGATGATGAAGGTGCCGTCCTTGGTGAAGTGCGGGGAGGACCAGGCGATGCGCGGCTCCAGAGCGGGGTAGGTTTCCCGCGTCCACTGAAGCACCGCTTTCATGGTCTGGCGCTGTTTGGGGTCCGTCAGGCTGTCCAGGTACTGGGCGATGGTTTCTATGCTGTTCTCCAATGATTAAATGTTGATATCAGCCTCCAGGCCGGGGATGGATGCAAGGGCTTTCAGCTGTTCCCCCGCCTCGCCCTGCAGGTATTCCTCCACCTGTTCCCTGGCGCGGCCGATGTAGTCCCGCGGGTCCAGCATGGACAGCAGTTCGTCTTCCGTCAGGCCAAAGGCGGGGTCCTGGGCGATGCGGAAAAGCAGGTCGTTTGGCCTGCCCTCTTCCTTAATGAGTTTACCCGCTGCCATGGCGTGTTCGCGGATGCGCTCGTGCAAAACCTGGCGGTTGCCGCCGCGCTTGACCGCGCGCATCAGGATGTTCTCCGTGGCCATGAAGGGCAGCTCCGCCAGAAGGCGGGCTTCCATCATTTTGGGGTAGACCACCAGGCCCTTCGCTACATTCTCATAGAGGGTGAGCAGGCCGTCCGCCGCCAGAAAGCCTTCGGACAGGGACAGCCGGCGGTTGGCCGAGTCATCCAGGGTGCGCTCCAGCCACTGGTTGGCCGCGGTGTGGGCGGCGTTGCCCAGGTTGGTGATCAGGTGGCGGGCCAGGGCGGCCATGCGCTCCGCGCGCATGGGGTTGCGCTTGTAGGGCATGGCGGAGGAGCCCACCTGGGCTACTTCAAAGGGTTCCTCCACTTCCTTCAAGTGCTGCATCAATCGCAGGTCATTGGAAAACTTGTGCGCGCTTTGCGCGATGCCCGACAGCACGGACAGCACCTGAAAATCCATCTTGCGGGAATAGGTCTGCCCAGAGACGGAGACAGGCCCGTCAAAGCCCATCTTTCGCGCCGCCAGCAGGTCCAGCTGCCGTACTTTTTCATGGTCGCCTTCAAACAGTTCCAGAAAGGAGGCCTGGGTGCCGGTGGCGCCCTTGCTGCCCAGGGGGCGCAGGTTGGTTAGCGCATGCTCCGCCTCCCGCAGGTCCGACAGCACATCCTGCAGGTAGAGGCAAAGGCGCTTGCCCAGGGTGGTGGGCTGGGCGGGCTGGAAGTGCGTGAAGGCCAGCACGGGCAGGGCCTTGTGCTTGTCCGCCTGGTTTGCCAGGGCGCGGGCCACGCCGGCCAGGCGTTGACGAATCAGCGAGAGGGCGTCCCGCATAATCAGCACGTCGGCATTGTCGGTGACATAGCAGGAGGTGGCCCCCAGGTGGATGATGGGCGCGGCCTTGGGGCACAGCGCGGCATAGGCCTTCAGGTGCGCCATCACGTCGTGGCGCAGCTGCTTTTCATACCCGGCGATGACCTCAAAATCCACGTCCTCGGTGTGCAGCCCCAGCTCCTCCACCTGCTCCTGTGTGATGTTCAGGCCCAGCTCGCGCTCGCTTTGGGCCAGGATGTGCCACAGCCTGCGAAACAGCCGCGCCCTGTGCGCCTGGGAAAACAGGCCCTGCATCGCGGGGCTGGCGTAGCGCTCGGAGAAGGGGCTTTGGTAGCCTTCGTAAACGGAATCTGTCATGCAAACCCCCGTAACTCTTGAGAAATATGGTTCCGCGCTTATCTTAGGGGCAAAGGCGGGTTGCGTCAACCGATTGCGCGCCTTGACAAGCCCTGCCGCCCTTTCTTACAATAAGGCCATCAAACAAACGGAGGCCATCGTGTACACAACCTTGAGCTGATTTCCATCAATCAACAGGCGGCAAGAGGAAGACTTTTTTGCGTGCCTGCGCTCAAGGAGGCAACATGGCCATTATATCAGTCAACGACTTGTCTTTTACTTACCCCGGGGGCATCGTGCCGGTGTTTGAGGGGCTGGATTTTCACATGGATTCCTCATGGCGGCTGGGCCTGGTGGGCCGCAACGGCCGGGGTAAGACCACCTTGCTAAAACTGCTCAAAGGCGATTTGCAGGGCAGCGGCAGCATCCAGTCCAGCCTGCCCTTTGATTACTTCCCCTTTGAGGCGGACTCGGACAGGCCGGCGAAAGAAGCCCTGATTGACGCGCTGGCGCCTTATACGACCTGGGAGCGGGAAATGGAGGGCTGCCTGAGGGAGGGCGGCGCGGAGGCGCTGGCGCGCTACGGCGACATCCAGGAGCGCTATGCCCTGGCGGACGGCTATGTCATCCGCGAGGCGCTGGAGAAGGAGGTCTCCCTGCTGGGCTTTGACCCGGAGGTCCTAAGCCGCCCCTTTGGCAGCTTCAGCCCGGGTGAGCAGACGCGATTGAAGCTGGCCACCCTCTTTTTGCGGCAGGACCACTTCCTGCTCATTGACGAGCCCACCAACCACCTGGACAAGCAGGGGCGGGAGCTGATGGCGGACTACCTGCTAAGCAAGCGCGGCTACCTGGCCGTGTCCCACGAGCGGGACTTTCTGGACAGGATTTGCGACCACATCCTGGCGCTGGAGAAGCAGGGCGCGCGCGTGGTGGCGGGCAACTACTCCACCTACCGGGAAAACAAGCGCATGCAGGACGAGTACGAGCGCGCCCAGCGCGACAAAATCCTGGACGAGGTGGGCAGGCTGCGTGTGTCCGCCCGTGAAAAGGCAGGCTGGAGCGACCAGGTGGAGGCCAGCAAAGTGGGCCAGGGCATGTTTGACCGCGGCTACGTGGGCCACAAGTCCGCCAAGATGATGAAGCGCGCAAAGGTGATCGAAAACAGGGTCAGCAAGCAGCTGGAGGAGAAGGAAAAGCTGCTGAAGAACCTGGAATACACAGCGCCCATCAAGCTGAACCCCCTCCACCACAAAAGTTCGGTCCTGCTGCGCTTTGACAAGGTGGCCTTTGGCTATGAGGCGGGCAGGCCGCTGTTTTCCGACCTCAGCTTTGTGCTGAAGCCCGGGGACCGCCTGGCGCTGACGGGCGAAAACGGCGCGGGCAAGTCCACCTTGTTTCAACTGATCCTGGGCAGGCTGCAGCCCACCGGCGGCAGCGTCTACACGCCACGGGACCTCATCATCTCCCACCTGCCGCAGACCGCGCGGGGCTTAAAGGGCAGCCCCAAGGAGCTGGCCGCGAGGGAGGGCCTGGACCTCACCCTGTTTCTGACGATGCTGCGCAAATTTGACCTGCCCCAGGAATTGTTTGAGCGTGACATCACCGGCTTTTCCCTGGGGCAGAAGAAAAAGACGCTGCTGTCCCTATCCCTGGCCCAAAGCGCCCACCTCTACCTGTGGGATGAGCCGCTCAACGACATCGACATCCAGTCCCGTGAGCAGATTGAGGACATGCTGCAGGGCACCGGCGCCACCATGATCTTCATCGAGCATGAGCGGGTGTTTGTAAACACCGTGGCCACCGGGGAAATCCAGCTGTCCTGATAGACCGCAAAAAGACAGCCGCAAAGCGCCTGATGGCCAATTGGCCCTAACAATTGCGCCGCGGGCAGGCTATACTAGCACCAGACAAGATATGAGGAGGCAAAGACAGATGATCATTGACCTGCGCAGCGACACCGTCACCCGGCCCACACAGGAGATGCTGGAAGCCATGCAGACCGCCCCCCTGGGCGATGACGTCTATGGGGATGACCCCACGGTCAATGCCCTGGAGGCGCTGGCCGCGGAAGTGACCGGCAAGGAGGCAGCCCTCTTTGTGTGCTCGGGCACCATGGGCAACCAGCTGGCCATCATGTCCCACACCCACATCGGTGAGGAAATCATCGCGCACGTCAACAGCCACATCATCCAGCATGAGGCCGGGGCCTACGCGCGATTGTCCGGCGTGAGCGCCATGACCGTCAACCACCAGCGCGGCGCCATTACGCCCGAGGATGTGGAGGCAGCCTGCCGCACGCCCGATTTGCACCACCCGGTGACCACACTGCTGTGCATGCAAAACACCAAGAGCAACGGCACGGTGATCTCGCTGGAACAAAACAAGCTGACCACCGCCAAAGCGCACGAACTGGGGCTGAAGATCCACATGGATGGCGCCAGAATCTTTAACGCCGCGACCGCGCTGGGCGTGCCCGTCAGGCAGTTGGTGGAAGACATGGACTCGGTGATGTTCTGCCTGTCCAAGGGGCTATGCGCCCCGGTGGGCAGCATGCTGTGCGGCAGCAGGGAGTTTATCGACAGGGCGCGGCGCAATCGCAAGGTGCTGGGCGGCGGGATGCGCCAGGCCGGCGTGCTTGCCGCCTGCGGCATCATCGCGATTGAAAAAATGAGCAAGCGCCTCAAGGAAGACCACGAAAAAGCAACACACCTGGCCTCCGTCCTGAGTGTGCTGCCCGGGGTGTCTTTGGACCCGATGCTGGTGCAAACCAATATGGTCTGGATGGAAGTGACCAAGCCTGGCTTTGAAGACGGGGATTTTGTCAACTACTTAAAGGAGCGCGGGGTGCTCATCAACGGCGACGCCAGGCACCGCTACCGCTTTGTCACCCACCATGACGTGAGTGAGGAGCAAATGGAAACCGCGGTGCGCCACATCAACAACTACATGCACCGATATTGATGGCTTAGTAGCCCAGCGTAATCTCCGCCGTGAAGGGGTAATAGGTGTACTGGTAGCTGGTGACGCCAAGGTCCTTGCCGTTTTCATCCAACCAGCGGCTGAGGAAGCTGCCCATCATAAAATCGTCATCCTCCCCCGTGTAGGCCACCTTGACCACCTCCTGTTTTGCCTGGGCGGCCGTTTGCATGATGGCCAAAAACCCGACATCGTCCTTGAAATAGCCGTAGCCGCTCATGTCCAGGTATTCCACATTGAGGGTGCCTGAATAATTGGAGTCGCCAAACTGGTAGCCGTTGGTGAAGTAACGCCGTTCGTTGGTGCGCATCCAGCGCTGGATTTCGTAGCTCACATCAAAATACTTGTCCGTGCCCGTGTAGGTGTAGTTGATTTCAGGCTGCTTTGCAGCCAGGGCCGCGGACAGCATGGCGCCCATCTCCTCCAGGTTTGTAAAGGGGGCCGCGCCTTTTTTGAGCAGTGCGTTGTGGTCCAGGGTCTGTGCCTTTGGCGGGATGTAGTTGCTGTAGGACCAGTCATGGTCACGGGCCAAGAGTTCATCATTCATGCCAAAGTAGTCATGGCTTTCCTCGCCACCGATGGGGTCATTCCAGGTGGTGTCCACATAGGTCCATTCACCATCAAGGTTCACCAGGTTCCAGGCGTGGGACTGGCCGCGGCTGTAGCCGGTGACATAGAGGCTGTCAATACCCACCTCGTGCAGCAGCATCTGGTAGGCCAGGGCATAGCTTTCGCACACGCCGGTGCCCTGCAGCAGCACGCCTTCGGGGGTGTGGATGGTCATGGGCTCGTCATAATCGGCGTTGGTGGTCAGCCAGTCATTCAGCCACAGCGCGGTATCAAACTGGGTGGGCAGGTTCTGGGCCTTGGCTTCCTGGCCGATGGCGATTACCTTGCCCGGCAATTGGTTGACATCTTCGCGGGCGGCAATGTCATAGCAGTAAAAAGGCTCGCTTTGCAGCTTCTGGCTGCGGTAATCGGCGTCCGCGATCACCACTTCCACAAAGTATTGGCCGGGGTTCTGGGGCGTAAAGGTATAGGTGTCCGCATCTGATGCCTTTTGCTGGTCGATGCCTTCAAAGGTATTGGATTGCTCGCGGTCGGCGGTGTAATACAGGGTGTATTCAAAGCTCAGCCCGGTTTTGTCGGGCACGTGGACTGACATGGTGACCGCTTCGCCCACGGTCAGGTAGGCGGCGGTGGAATCCAGGTAGGCGTAGTCCAGCTGCCGCACGTTGACTTCAGCCAGTGCAGGCGGAACAAGTGATAGCGCAAACGCCAGCACCAGGACAAGAGCCAGCACTTTGATTGTTTTTCTCATAGCGTCCTCCTTCGCGCAACAAATGCGCTCATAGTTTTTTTACCCCGTGTGATTTGGTCTTAGTGCGGGAAAAGTAAAAAACAGCAAACATCCCGGGCGCGAAGGCCCGGGATGCAGTTTTGATGATCGTTTTATCTGGCGATTAAAAGATATGCAGGTTGATGAACAGCGTGGCCACCAGGGAGGCGACCAGGGAGCAGACGGTGATCTGGGTGTTGATGGAGGGGCCGGCCGTGTCCTTGAAGGGGTCGCCCACGGTGTCGCCGATGACGGCGGCCTTGTGGGAGTCGGAGCCCTTGCCGCCCTCGTTGCCGGATTCCACGTATTTCTTGGCGTTGTCCCACAGGCCGCCAGCATTGGACATGAACAGCGCCAGCAGGAGGCCGGAGACGATGTTGCCCATCAGGAAGCCACCGATGGCGTTGACGCCGCCGATGAAGCCCACCACCAGGGTGGCAATGATGGCAAAGAGGCCTGCGGGAATCAGCTCTTTCAAGGCGCCGGTGGTGGCGATGTCGATGCACTTGTTGTACTCCGGTTCCACCCCGGGCACGCCCTGCGCCAAGCCCTTGATTTCCTTGAACTGGCGGTGGATTTCAGCGATCATGCGCTGGGCGTTCTTGT
>LSQX01141142.1_pt1 | contig 10058 bp, 4 predicted proteins | sample 654561 | NCBI WGS metagenome assembly LSQX01 (sample SAMN04489861, study PRJNA283612) | anaerobic digester metagenome | isolation source: 4 biogas reactors fed with cattle manure at either 37C or 55C with and... | place: Denmark: Kongens Lyngby | collected 2014
CGCTCCTAACAAAAAACACCCTTTTCGGGGTTTTCTATTAGCTCATAATTTGATATAATGACCATGTTTTTAGGTGGGACGTCCTTGGTGTTATTGTTTGGTCCAGTAGCACAACAAACAGGGACGTCTTTTCCTTTCTTAAGCTATGGTCATTATATCCGGCAACTCTCGGTCAGGCAATTCCATCAGCTTTCGGTCAGCTTGGATTGGCAGTAACATATAGTCATAGGCTGCTAACAAAAATCCTCCAGTTCCACAAGCAGGATCACAAATAGTTTTCTTTGGCTCTGGTCGCATGCAGGCAACCATGGCCTGAATCAGAGGACGCGGAGTAAAGTATTGCCCGGCACCACTTTTAACGTCTTCTGCATTTTTCTCTAATAACCCTTCGTAAATTTGACCCTTCAGATCAGTACCCATGATGCTCCATTGTTCCCGGTTAATCATATCTATCAATCGATAAAGTTTGGCTGGGTCCTGAATTTTATTCTGTGATTTTACAAAAATCTGCCCTAAAATGCCTTTTTGCTTAGCAAGCTCCCGGAGCATAATATTGTAATGCTGTTCAAGTTCAGCTCCACGCTTCTCCGCCAGCTTTTCCCAGCTATATTCTTCCGGTATTCCTATTTCCCGGTTATAAGGTGGTTTAGAATATTCATCAGCCATTTTCAAAAACAACAAATAAGTAAGCTGCTCTAGGTAATCCCCGTAACTTACCCCATCATCCCGTAATATATGGCAAAAACTCCAGATCTTTGAAACAATGCTGGCTGGCGTATGGTTGTTATTATCANNTCACGCCTTTTCTTTTCCTTGCGTATTCGCTCCAGAAGAACTGCCGCCGGTTCGTCATCCGGGTCTTGTGGAACCAGCCGTCCCTCAAAAGCTTTCTTGAGAATGCTTTGCTTCAGTGATTCCGCCTGGGCCAGTCCTTTTTCAATAGTTTCCTCCATATGCTCGCAGACGGACAGACGAGATTCGATTTCCTGGACAATTTGATGTTGTTCTTCCAACGACGGTATTAGAAGTTCAAGGTTCTTTATTTTGGTAATGCTTAAAGTATACAGACCAGATGTTGTTGCTGCCACAGCTTCTATCTGATTTCTTCCCTCCTGAGAAATAAAAAAATACATGCAATACTTACTAAGTAATTTTTCCGTGGGCCTTGCTTTAATTATGTGATTTTGATGCAGGCAACCTTTAATCTCCTCATTCCAAATTGCCACTCGCCCAATCTGTGTTTTGCTTCCATTCCCTTCCACAAAAAGCAAATCTCCTTTATTGAGTAAGGTCTTATTGTACTCGTTTTCATCAGCCCCAATATAATGAATATCTCTTAAATCTAATCTGTTCGCATATACATTGGCTACTCTTAAATAGGGGTGCTGTGGTTTGTTTGCGTTCTTTTTTATATTCTTCGTTATACCCCCTGATACTTTTGCAATTTCCCCCAGCTTGTATCTTATCCATCGTTTAGCATCAGGGGATGATAAATTGAAAAGTCGCCAATCACTAGTCAATTTCCCCTCAAAAGCTGCTTTCAAAACAGCCTGCCTATATACTTCTAACTGCTCTTTGGCAGTTTGCAGATACTCAATCCCTTTGTTAATTTTACTGAAAAGCTCCTCGATTTTTCGGACAATGCGGTGTTGCTCTTGAATGGGCGGTATGGGAAACGAATAATTCCATAATAAGTCAGGGTTTACATGCGGAATGCCCGTCCCTTTCGCATTAGTATTTATTTCACGGTATTTTGATCTGAGGTAATAGTAAGCATACTCATTATAAATACAAGGGAAGTTGATCTTGACCATGGTACTACCGACTAAACCTTGCATTCCCTTTCCTACTAATCCAGATCTTGCACCATCCCAAACCAATAAAAAATCATCTTCCGTGCACATTACTCCACTTTTCCCATCAGAATATTCTTCGAACAGTCCTTGATCAAACCCCTTAATAGTGATGTACGGATATTTGCATTTCTTGTTCTTTTGAGTGGAAACATTTTTTGGTTTTTTACCCTTCTCATAAAGGACAAGATCGCCTAAACGTTCCTCAACCCATGTTTCAGGTATATTATTTAAGTTTTTATGTGCATCGTCTGTTATTCCCATCATGCCACCAATCCTTCGTTAAGTTCCTGTATTATTGTATTTGTCTGGTCTCCAAACAACTGCCACATCTTTCCAATGCCCCCCTCACGGTTAAAGGGGTCATATTCAAAATCCTCCAGTTCCAGATGGAACGAGGTAGCAATGTGGTCTTTAATCATGTGTAGCCAGTTCATCTGCTCTTTAGTAAATTTCACTGGACCGGCTTGCTTTCTGAATACCCATTCCTGAAAATTCTTATCAACAGTCTTGTCGTACGGAGTTAATACCTTATCTATATCCAATACACGACGGATAACTGCCACAAGTGTCGTCAGTTCATTTCTGGGACTGGCGATTTTCTGGCTATCAAGCACTTCATACGCATGCCACAGATTTGCTGGTGCCAGTCTTGGCTTATCTTCCTTGATTTTTTCAAGAAGTTCTTTTACCATTTTGTAAGACAGTGAACGGTGCTGGTAAGGAAGGTTATAAAAGACCTGAAGTGCTGTGATCTCATCTTTATGTTCTTCAAGATAAGCCTTGAAATCTTGGACGAGCTTTTCTGCATTCTCCTTGCTATCCTGCTGCCACTCAGCCTTGATCAGCTCATCGGGGTTAATGTTATCAAGAAGCTGTTCATGAACTTTGCGGACATTCTCAATGTATTCATTAATTTCGGGGGTAAAGAACCTGGCAGCTTCCTGAATCAGTGGTGCCTGGACCTTTTTAATTTGTTCTTCTGTTGGTTCTATATCATCTTTCTTGCTTAGTCCGAACTCCTCGATAACCTCTTCTTTAAGAACATCCGGGTCATAAGCTTCAAGCAACGCACCCGCTGCCTGGGATAAGTTTTTACCTCCTGAAAGCTCCACCAGTTTTTCTTTTTCTCTGGATGTCATCTGTCGATCAAGACGCACTAAGCGTCCAGCTAAGGTTGTAAAAAGATCCTCATCACTGGCTCCTACAGAAATTGCCCTAAGTAAATCTTTTAGGCTTATACTCGGTTTTCTTTCTAATGGTCGGCTGTCTGTTTTAACGCTTTTGGTAACCCCTACCGCATCAACAATAACAAAATGGTCTTTAACGTTACGGGCAGAGGGGGTCACTCTCTGAAGATCGTCCAACGAAATTGTTCGTGTGCCTCTTCCCTTCATTTGTTCAAAGTAATTTTTACTCTTTACATCCCTCATGAAAATCAAGCATTCCAAAGGTTTTACGTCTGTGCCGGTAGCAATCATATCAACTGTTACGGCAATTCGGGGATAATAGGTATTTCGGAACTGATTGAGAATCGATTTAGGGTCCTCGGTTGCATTATAAGTTACTTTTTTGCAAAACTCATTGCCTTCACCGAACTCCTCACGTACAATCTGAATAATATCATCAGCATGACTATCTGTCTTGGCAAAAATTAATGTTTTGGGTACTTCTCCCCGATGCGGAAAAATCTCAGGCAAATTATCTCGATAAGCCCTGATGACGGTTCGAATCTGATCGGGATTTACCACATCCCTATCCAGTTGGGCACCTGAGTATTCTATATCCTCGTCAAGCTGTTCCCACCGTTTTTTACGAGTGAGTCTTTCCCGTCTTTCCACATACTGCTTTTTCTCAACCCTGGCACCTTTTTGAGTAATTTTAGTTTCAATTAGATAAACGTCATAACCTACATTGACACCATCGATGACAGCCCTTTCATGGGTATATTCACTAACAACGTTTTTATTGAAAAAACCATATGTACGTTTATCCGGTGTAGCTGTAAGCCCAATAAGAAAGGCATCAAAATATTCGAGAACTTGCTTCCACAAATTGTATATACTACGGTGGCATTCATCAATCACGATAAAGTCAAAGAATTCAATGGGTATTTTGGGATTATATACTACCGGGACTGGTTCACGCCGTTCCCATCTTGCTTCAGCAGGATTTTCCTTTTCAGCATCCTCCGGTAATTCTTCACCTTTTAGAATAGAGTACATTCGCTGAATAGTGCTGATACACACCTGGATGTCAGTAGCTATGTATCCGGATTTTAACCGCTGTACATTATAAAGCTCAATGAATATTCGATTATCATCGTTGGGCAGATAGGCCATAAACTCTTGTTCAGCCTGTTCTCCCAGGTTTTTTGTATCTACCAGAAACAGGATACGTTTTGCATCAGCGTATTTCAGCAACCGGTAAATAGCGGTAATTGCAGTATAAGTTTTTCCGGCACCCGTTGCCATTTGGATTAAGGCACGGGGATAATTGTTCTTAAATGAAGCTTCAAGGTTTGTTATAGCAGTTATCTGACAATCCCTCAGGCCATCTATAGCCAAATCCGGCAGATTATGCAACCTCCGCCTTAATGGCTCCGGCTGACGAAACCATTCTTTAAAAGTTTCCGGCCTAAAGAAGGTGAATACTTCCCTGGCCCGCGGTTTAGGATCACGAAAATCCGTGAATCTAGTTAGTGCACCGGTACTTTCGTAAACAAATGGTAGGGGGGCGTTTTGCAGATATTTTAGTTGACTTCGAGCATAACGGCCGGATTGAGCCTCTACATCACTAATACGGTAGCCTTCTTCTTCCTTTTTAGCTTCAATAATGCCCACAGGTTTTCTGTCCACAAACAATACATAATCAGCAACACCATCGCTTGTAAGATATTCCCTAACAGCAACACCTTCCGAAGCATATAAATTAACCGCTTTATAGTCCTGTATCGCCCAACCGCAAGCCTCTAGTTGTTTATCGATTTCCCGTCGGGCTTTTTGTTCTGGCGTTAAATACGTCATCTTTACACCCCCTTCGCTTTATTGCTCCTATTTCTTATATCTAGTTTTTCGGCGATCCTCCGGCTTGGCGGCATCTTTGGGTATGGCCCATGCCCATCCAAGACGGAATACCCCCGGTATTTTACCTTGCTTGCACATAGCCTGTACACGTCGCTCGGTAATTCCCCACTTATTTGCAGCTTCCTTAGTTGTGATATATTCCATTAAATCCACCTTTTTAAATAATGGTATGTATGTATATATTATAATCGTAGGAACGAACAATAGCAATAGTAATTGTAAAACATGGAATTATTGCCCGCACAAAAAGACCCCCCAGCCCCTTAAGAGCTTAATCGCTCCCAAGGAGTGCTGAAGGCAAGGAACCCGTGAGAGAGCTTTATTGATTGCCTTTCCTACGGGGCTTGTTGGTTTTTCTCCTGCCTTAATGGCAGATTGGGTCACAATATGGAACAGAGAACCGTTCCCTGTTCTATTCTTCTAGTTCTTCGCCTTCTACTGGTTCTTCGTCTTCTGCTGATCCTTCACCTTCTACTGGTTCTTCATCTTCTGCCGGCTCTCCTATTTCTCCCCCACCTGTCGCTTCCTGCTTGGCTTCATTAAAGGTTGCAATTGCTGCTTCCAATTCCGCTGCAACATCGTCAACATCCTCCTGGGTTTCGGCAGTCTCTTTGGCCGCCTCAGCTTTAGCAATGGCTGCATCCAGGGCATCCATGTCCTCTTGGGTTGCCCAGTAAGTACCCGCCGAAACGTCTGTTCCGTCTTCGCTTACAGCTATGCCTTCTTTAGCAGCTATTGATGCTTCGATTGCATCCTCAAGGGAGCTGATATCGAGTTCTTCTTCATCTGCTGGTTCTTCACCTTCTTCTGCTTCTCCTAGTTCTTCCTCATCTATCGCTTCCAGCATGGTTTCATTAAAGTCGATCTCTTCAAAGTTGTTAACTGCGTCAATACCAGCTTGATCATCTCTGTAGATTGTATGCAACAATATTCTAACTGCACTCTCAAATGTGTTTGCTTCTTTCACAGCATTTGCTCCACCGTCCACAGTTTCAGACCCGAGGACTACATATGTGGTTAATAACTCGCCGTCGCGGAACTCATTATCTTCAATCACAGTGTTAACCCCTCTTGCGCGAAGGCTAGCCGACGCAGTCCGGGCGGTATTGCCATAAAAAATGTTATCAGTGATTACAACGCCGTCAGCATCAATGTTCACTACGGTATTACCCTGGTGCTGGCCTGATTCATTAATTCCGCCAGTCACACCGGACACCAGGTTTTTCGTAAAGAGTATGTCAGCTTTGTTATCTAATCCGTTGTTAGGTCCGCTGATGTAGACCAAGATGCGTGGAACGTTAAATAGGTCGAACTGCTGTGACATTCCTTCTCCTGCCGGATGCTCACCAACGAAGGTTTTCCCGGAAAACGTGTTATTAATAATTGCAAGGTCCTTTAGCGTAGCACCATATTCTGCTAATAAAGCAGCATCCCCGTTAGCTACTACCTCGTTGTCTTCGATAACCACTTTGTAATGCGAACCCTTGAGATAGATCGAAGCCGTCTCTACTGCAGGATAGTTATTATCTGGTCCATCTATGGTAAATCCTTTCCCTTCGGCACCGATCCTCACACCATCTGTAGTGCCTCTAAGTTCAATGGTATTTTTGTTGGTTTCCTTCGGCTTGATGGTGGTTACTTTTCTACCGCCAAAAGATAACATATTAACTGCTTTGTTATCTATGATAATGTTCTCCGTATAGGTTCCCGGTCCGACTATTATGGTATCGCCTACAGTTGCATCGCTGATAGCACCCTGGATGGTATTATACTCTGCTCCTGTGTTCTTGTTGTATACTGTGTTTTCCTCTGCCACGAAGACTTTGATTTCGTTACCGATGACCTGGCTCCCATCTGGGAAGGTATTGTTGTCGAATATTTGTTGTAGATCGCAATCGTGTCCATCCTCAACCGCAACTAAAACATTGCTATCGTCACTCTCAATAGTGAACCCTTCAATGGTTACATTAGGGGCTTTGATAACGATGGTGCCCTTGATCGTTGTGACGTCTGCGCCAGCTAAAGATTCAAGTGAAAGGTCCTTAACATTAATTGTCAAATCACCTGTATAGGTTCCGGTATCGACCCAAATAGTATCACCTGGTTCAGCTTGTTCAACTGCATTCTGAATAAGACGGTAAGTATTTAACGTTCTTGAATTAATGATCTTCCCGATAAAACTTTGCTCTGTCATGTCCTCATTTTCATACCAGGGGTAGAAAAGAACGTTATCGCCTATAGATTCACCCTTGCCATCTGGATTGGTGACACTGTGATGGGGTCCTTCTGGATAGCCCCAGTAGTTATAACGGGCATCTAGCACTGTATCAGGACTCAGATTTGTGGCAGCCGGGAACTTAATACTCCCAATAAAGCAGTTGTCTCTTGCAACGGTGCCAAAAGCCCTCAATGTGCCACCACTCCTTGGGTCTTTGTGCTGGTTAATACCCCACTCAAAATTGGCTACATGGTTCTGTTCCAAACGCGTATCTTTAGCATTGCCCCAAATAGTGAACCCTGCAGTCCATCGGGCCGGATCATATACATAGCTTTCATCTGGAACGGGATTGACTAAAGCATTGCCTATAGCTAAGTTCCCCTCTCCGCCTTCAAAAACTATTGCCTGCCTTGTATCGGCTATGGCGTTTCCTCTAATGACATTGTTTTGCCCACCTTCAACCTGTATCCCGCATCTCGCACTAATGATTGTGTTGTTGGAAATCTCACTATCATTAACGGAGGAAACCCAAATGGCGCGATGGGTTATGTTTTTCTGTTTGGGAAAGGTAGTGGCATTAGCGTCACCTAAAATGTTGTTCGAAATCCTGTGGTTGCTTCCGCCTAACACGTAGATCGCTCTTTCCGTGCTGTTTATATTAAGGCCCTCCACAGTCATTTTGTCGCAATTAATTAACCAAACCATACCAGCATCCGTCGGAACAGTCTCTTCTGTCCTACCAATCCAGTAATATACTGGCTTGCCATTTACCGTGTTTGAATCATCAATGTCATGCGTTTCCAGATTACTTCCGGAAGAAAACCCGGCATTGATCAACTGGTTATTACGCAATGTGGCATGCTTAGCCCCATAAAGGAATATTCCTCGCGGTTGCCGTTCTTCACCCCAACTACCCTGGTCCTTAACAAGGTTACCCTCGAGGAAGTTTTTATCACCGTTAAGCTCTATAGACCAATACTTTATGTCCGCAACAATATTGTTTGTGATCTCGTTGCCAGAGGAGTTCACTCTAATTCCTTTATTCGCATTCTGCACTGTAAAACCGGAGAAAACCACTTCATCGGCTGTAATATTTACAAGTGTTACATTATTGCGTTCACCATCTAGTATGGTAGCTTCAGCACCGGCTGTAGATTTAACAGTCAGGTGCGCCTTATTAATATTTATGGACTCATTATAGGTTCCGGGGGCCACATTTAAAATATGATTTGGCTCAGCGGCATCAATGGCAGCCTGAATAGTATCATAACCTACAAGAGTATTCGTATTAACAACGTTATTATTGAAGATGCTGGTACCCCCAGTACCCTCAGACAAGGTCTCATTGGATACTGTCTTTACTGCACCATTCTTAAATGTAGCTGTAATCTCAGCCTTGGTCGGAATGTCCGAATTCTCTCCCAGCCAACCGCTGTACTCCCAACAGCCGTCTGCTTCATAGTCAAAGTTACCAAATACATCAAACGGAGCTGACAGGCTAGTTTCATCTGGGTATTTCTCCAGAATACCAGCAGAGGTGTTGGTTGCAAGAACTTCCTCTCCCTTGTACAGCTTAACTACAATTTCTTTTATATCGAATGCGGTAGCATCAATAAGTTCGAAACCAACGTTATAACCTATTACATCAGAAATGGTCATAACGCTAAAGTCGCCTGCAATCACATTAGCATTCTCGGAGACTTCACGAACAGTTACTTCACATGTAGCCTTCTTACTGATATCTGAAGCAGACATTGCCGTAATGGCGGCTTCTCCAGATGCCACTGCTGTTACTACACCGTCTTCAGTTACGGTAGCCACATCGGGGTTGCTAGACGACCAGATAACCTTCTTGTATGAAACATTATCTGGAGTAAATGTGACTGTTAATGAACTGGTTTCGCCTACTACCAGCATCATGGTTTGGGGTTCAACACTTATACTCTTTAGAGGCGAGCAGAAATCACTAATCTCTGTTTCAACACCGTATATTACAGCTGTGCTGTTTTCAACTTCATTGTTGGAGCTGAGGTCGATAACATCTGCCTCAGCACGGCCGGAGATATATCCTGCATAACCTTCGTTCTCGGCATCTTCGTCGTCACTTTCAATGAGTTCTATTGTAACACCGTTTACTGTGCAGTAGGAGATATCTCGAGAATGCCTGGAACTGCCTGCTATACCACCAGCCCTGGTTTGACTTACAATAGCGGAATCAGTCACTGTGCAATTAGCTATGCTATATAAATCATAAAGGTTTCCTGCAATACCGCCGGCAGTCTCACCACTCTCTCCTGCCATGCCTGTCTTGTAGCTTGCGGTTATATGAACATTCGAGGCTGTGGAATTTGTGATTGAGGCAGTGGAGTAGCCTATAACACCACCTACGTATTTCAATCCCGTAACTGTAGCGTTACTCACTTCAATGCCACTAATTTTTGCAGCATGCCCTATGCCATGCACCCATTTTGTACCTGCTTTTGCCATGCCTGCCAACACACCAACCCCTGTGTATCCATTTACAGTTGCATTGATCAGTTTAACGTCCTTAATTTCGGTGTTTTCAGTTGGCATGCTGATTACACCAAACAATCCAACTGCCTTATAATCGCCCTTATCAATTTTCAGGTTTGAGATGGTGTGATTGTTTCCATCGAAACTGCCTCTAAACACGTTCGGGCAGCGAATGTATTCATCTGCATGCTCTATCTTAGTTTTTTCATTGATAAACCCAATTGGCACCCACTCTAATCCAAGCAGATCAATGTCCGACCCTAACTTGATTGTCTTGCCTGCGAAATCTACAGGGTTTTCATCACTACTATTTACAAGTAGCGCTAATCCCGCAAGCTCCTCCGCTGAGTTGATGGTATATATGTCCTCAGTCCCTTCACCGTACCA
>LSQX01198838.1_pt1 | contig 10058 bp, 7 predicted proteins | sample 654561 | NCBI WGS metagenome assembly LSQX01 (sample SAMN04489861, study PRJNA283612) | anaerobic digester metagenome | isolation source: 4 biogas reactors fed with cattle manure at either 37C or 55C with and... | place: Denmark: Kongens Lyngby | collected 2014
ATCCATTTGAAGAACAATTCGATTTGCCATCTTTCTCTATACAGTTCGGCAATCGTCAGAGCCACCAACTTGAAGTTATTCGACAAAAACCTATAAACGATTCCAGTGCTAAAATCTTCATAGATAACGAGTCTGAGTGTGTCAGGATACTTGCTGGAGGTTGTTGTCGCCGACAATCGTATAGTCTGGTCAGAAATCAGTCCTGCACTTGGGTCAACCTCTCTGTTCTCCAGACCCTCATATACCATATTATCCTTTGCCCTGGTAACAAAGTATGCGTTGTTGAGATGAAAGTGCTTGTAAAGCGAATCAAACTTCACATAGCCCTTGATTTTATCCATAATTTTCGAATCGTGAACCCTTCCATGAGTAAGATAAACGAATTTCGGAATAGAGCCTCTGAGATCCATCAGTGTATGCATCTTGAACGCACCTTTACCGTGATGGAAAGAAGCCCACGGGCAGAGTTTAAGACACAATTCAATGGTGCTGCTGTCAAAGGCATAAACCATCACATCAAGATCTATTCGAAGCTTCTGGCCGACATATTGCTCCTTTGCTTCACGTATCAGGACTTGAGCAAAATCCTGATAGATACGCCAATCCTTCTTCTCATTCGCTTCTGCAAGCGTGGACTTGGGCATTGCTTTGAGTCACGATCTGTAGAGGTCCTGAGTGCAGAGGTTAAGTGTAGTTTCAATGTCTCTCAGACCGGAACGGTCGGTGAACTGAGCAAAACTCATCACCATGAATTGATCACGGCAATTGAACTTAATAGTGTGTCTGTCGTCCTTGTAGCGGTTAACACACTTTTTGAACTCATATGCATTGACAAGAGACATAATCTGTGCGAAGATTGTTTTTCCTTTATTCATAGCCTGCGGAATGCGGCTTAATTGCCGATTCGCAAAACTATGATTTCTAATTGAAAAATATCTTTAGCATTGTAATATGTTGAATTTTAATTTAGTAAACCGTTTTGGAAATTTTTCTCCGGACAGCAATGATTCATGATAAATAATTATTCAGATAATGATTAAACATTGAGTCTTTCATATGTATTCAATACTAGTATTTTCAATTTTTACAACCAATGTTGTTACAATTCATTATTAACGGATTAATTTACGGAATAATAATCGCCCTCGCATCGTTGGGATTTGCAATTATTTACAATACAACACGGATTTTTCATATAGCCTATTCCACGTTGTATATTATTCCTCCATACATAATAATGGCAATTTCAAAGCAAGCCGGTTATGCGCTATGGATTGCTATTGTGATAGCAATATTGTTAACGATTCTGATCAGTATGTTAATTCATTTGATAGTATACAATCCAATCGAGAAAAAGAAGGGGTCTTTAAACATTTTAATGATCAGTTCCATAGGAGTAATGATTATTGGGATTAACACTATAGCATTAATTTTTGGCAACGAAACACAAATATTAAATTTAGATTTGTCAAAAACATTTCACATAGGACAAATAGTAATTACACACAATCAGTTATTACAACTTACTGTCGGGATTAGCATATTAGTGTTTTTTTTACTGTTATTAAAATTTAGTCAATTTGGAATTAAAACCAGAGCTTTAAGGGACAATCCAGAACTTTGCAACATATATCAGATGAATGTCCCTGTGTTTAAGCTCAAATTATATGCTTTAAGCGGTTTTTTTATATCTATTGCCGGTATATTGATGGCATGGGATATTGGAGTGAATCCTTATATTGGAATGCCTATGTTTTTAAATGCTATTGTTGCATTAATCATTGGAGGTATTGGTAAATTTCTTGCTCCAATTTTAGGTGGGATAATTATAGGACTTTTACAATCTTTGGTGGTATGGCAATTTTCTTCAAATTGGCAGGAAGCGGTCACCTTCACTGTGCTGATTCTTTTCCTGCTTCTAAGGCCACAGGGAATATTTGGCGAAAAAATTAGAGAGGTTTGATATGAATTATATCCTGCATATTATAATAATGTTAAATATTTACCTAATATTGACAATCAGTACAAGTTTTATGACTGGTTTATCCAATTTATTATCTCTTGGACAAGCTGCTTTTTACGGAATAGGAGCTTATATTACTGCATTGGCTTTGAAGACGCTTGGGCTCCCTCTTGTTCCTTCTATTTTATTATCTGTAATAACCACTATTTTTTTTGCTTATATTATAGGGAAAATAACTTTAAAATTGAAAGGCGATTATTTTATACTTGCCACCTTAGGATTTCAAATCATTGTTTATACAACACTTTACAATTGGATAACACTAACAAAAGGTCCTTATGGTATATCCGGGATCCCTTCACCAAAATTTTTAGGATTCATGAATATTGAAGGTTCTGTTGCCTATTGTGTTCTCAGTAGTATTTTGGCTGGGATAACAATATTCGTTTTTTACCGACTTACACATTCTTCGTTTGCCAGGGCTTTACGAGCCTTACGTAGTGATCGTGTTTCTATGCTGGCATTGGGAAAAAACATAGCATCGTTGCGTTTAAAGAGTTTTATTGTGTCCAGCTCTTTTACCGCTATTAGTGGTTTTTTATATGCAAGTTACATTTCATATATTGATCCTACCAGCTTTAATATCGACGAATCCATTTTTATTATTTCCGCTGTGTTAATTGGTGGAACCGGAAGGATACGCGGCCCGGTCGCGGGAACTATATTTGTTGTAATATTACCTGAACTTTTACGCTTTGTAGGATTGCCCGATTCAGTAGCTGCCAATTTAAGGATGATTATTTACGGATTGATAATGATTATTTTAATGAGATACAGGAGCCAGGGAATTGCTGGTTCTTTTAAATTCTGATATGTTACATCCAATTCTAAAAATAGAGGGGATCTCAAAATCTTTTACGCGGTATGCTAAAAATAGGCAGAGGGAACAGTATAAATTACTGGACGATATTAATTTGATAATACCATCGAACAAAATTACTGCACTCGTGGGTGGTAATGGTACTGGTAAAACAACACTTTTCAATATTATATCTGGTTTTGAAAAAGCAGATCAGGGAAATGTATTTTATCTACAGGATAATCAACATATAAATCTGCTAGAATGTTCTGATTACGAAAGAGCCATATTGAAGATTGGACGACTGTTTCAGGATGGACACATTTTCCCCGAATTAACCGTTATAGAGAATCTGCTCATATCTAAAGTTCAATATATCGATGAAAACCCATGGCAAGCCGCCTTTGATTATAAACGAAAGAATAAAGAAAAGGAAATAATTAAAGAAGCAAACTTAGTAATTAACAAATTTTTTGAAGAGGGACACGAAATTTATCAAAAATTAAACCGTCCTGCAGGGGAGTTATCCATAGGTTTACAAAAAGTTATAGGTCTCTTGAGACTTTTTATGGCTGAGTATAAACTTATTCTTCTTGATGAACCGACTGCATCTGTTGATAAAACCAATATACTCAAGATTCGGGAAATTATCTGCAACATGGTTCAGAAAAACGGGAATGCAGTTTTCCTTATAGAGCATAACATTGATTTTGTTAGAAAGGTGGCTGATTATTGTGCTTATATTCAAGATAAAAAGGTCTTATTCTATGATATACCTACGGTAGTTTTTCATAAGGAACTATTTATGAAAAATTATTTAAACACTGATAATTTTACAGTTCCATATAAAAAGGACAATAAGGAGAAAAAGATTATATTAGAATTACAAAACTTATCTTTCCGTTATAGAAATATGGATGTTTATGTACAAGAGAACATAAGTCTTAAAGTTTATGATAGTGACACATTATTGATAGTTGGGCCTAATGGTGTTGGTAAAAGTTCTCTGCTAAAAGCAATCATAAATCACCCTGAGATGATTGTTAAGGGGTCTGTAATTTTTAATGGCATTGATATTAGTAGATTCTCTTCCCGAAAAATCATGAATATGGGTATTAGCTACTTATCCCAGAGAGGTAACATTTTTCCAAATTTAACCGTTTATGAAAATCTTTTGTTGGCTGGCAATATAATGCCTAGAAAATTGCTACAAGATAAAATTATCGAATTGATAAGAGAAATACCGGATTTGTTACCAATAAAAGGAAAAGAAACCAATTGTCTAAGTGGTGGTGAACAAAGCCTTCTTTCATTGGCAATGACCTTGATAAACTCACCTCAATTATTGATTCTTGACGAACCTGTTACAGGACTATCTGTAACAAATGCAAATAAAATTTATAGTTTAATAGAGTATATTAAAGATAAGTTTAATTTTTCGGTTATAATTGTTGAGCACAATATTAAAAGGCCAGTATCTGTCAAAAATAATGTATTTAGATTAGATAATTAAATTCAAAAAATATGAAATATATTTATTATGTAGGATTATTACTGTTATTAAGTATAAACTTTTGCAGTTGTATTAATGCACGAAAAAAAGATGAGAAGAATGTATTAAAAATAGATGCAAATCTTCCTTTAACTGGTTCTTTTGCAACATATGGCGAAGCCGTCATGGATGGATCACTTATGGCAATTGAAGATTTCAAAGACAGTTTTAATATTGATTTAATTATTGATTGGCAAGATAATAAGAGTAAAGCTAAGGAAGCAGTTAATATTTTCCAAAAACAAAAGCAAAATGGTTTTGATATTTATATTTCAGGTGTAAAACCTCAAACTATGGCAATTATTGACCAAATAAATCATATAGAAAAACCTCATTTTGTTTGGGTTTTTGATGCATTTATTACAGAAAGTAGTAAAAATATTTTTAGATCTTGGGTGAATTATAAATATGAACCGCCTTATTATCTTAAGTATATTGCAAAAATGAAACCAAAAAAAATTGCAATTGTTTATGTGCAACTTCCCCATACAGATGAAGAATTTAATGATATTTTAATCCCAGAACTTGAGCGAAAAGGATTTGAAGATTTATTTGTTGAATCTTATTTGTATGATAAAAGTGATTTTAAAGATATTGCTACAAAAGTAAAAAAGTATGGACCTGATTTAATTATAATAAATGGTTATAAAGCTAATTTAATTCAACTTATTAAATCTTTTAGAGAATATAGCTTAATTCATAATTCTAATACTATATGCACATATGACTTATTAGATGCCGCGGAAGAACTTTCGCCAGAATTCCTTGAGGGACTTAGAATAATTATTCCTCAATTTGAAACAAGAAATAATGGTGAATTAATAGAGTGGAAAAAGAAGTTTGAAGTTATGTTCAATAGGAAACCCCGCTATACTGATGCTTACGCTTACGATATGACTCGCTCGTTTTATTTAGCAGGTAAATCTTCATTCTCTTCTGATACTTTAAGTTTATACCATGCATTAATGGATGTAAAATTTGAAGGGATTACCGGTACTTTTCAATTTGACAGTACAGGGGATTTGATTTTAAAGCTAGATATTGGCTTTTTTCATAATGGTAAGTTATTATATGAAGAATTCTGATTTTGTAAATATGTTCACAAATTCTGTTGAATTTGAAAACGTTTTTTTATTTGTCGATGGGTTTAATAATAAAAGAGATATCACAAATACTCTTCCCATCTTATACGAGGAACAACCTGTAACATGGTTATTGTTAAAGGATCAATTTTTAAATGTTGATGTTCCCAACCCAATTGCGATAGATGTTGGGACAGGTAGTGGAATTTGGGCAGCGTTAATAAAAATGAATTTCTCAAAATTTGAAGTTGTAGCTATTGATAAAAATAGAAAAGCTATTGAGAAAGCGAAAGATAATTTTTCATTAAATCAATTGGACATTGCAACGAAACTGACTTATTACAATATAGATGATTTTTTAGTTAGTAGTATTGATATTATTATATTAACACCACCTTATCATTTGTATCCCAAAGAATTAGAAAAATATATACCATTATTTGCCAGGGGTGGGAATGATGGACAAACCGAATTCAAAAATCAAGTACAAATTGCTGCAAAACATTTAAAAAGGAATGGCAAAATATTGTTTAACATGATGTGTCTTGGGAATAACGAACCTATTTATTGTAAGTATTTGCCTAATTATTTTAGTGATCCAATATGTATAAATTACTTTAATATTTTTCCAAAAATTAAAACTAATATTTTTTTAGAACAAGTTTATGGTAATCAATATAAGACTTTTCAAAATCAATTATCTCAGAAATTCAAATATTTATTTTATACATGTGGAGTTATAAAATATAATGAAGTATATGAAACAAAAGAATTAAATCATAACATAGTGATTAATAGAGATTGGAACGACAGAATTATCTTACATAGAGAAATAAATAAATTTAATAATGAAACAGATTGATATAATTCGTGAATATTATTCTAATTGTCAAGAAGATTTTGAAGATGTTGATTTTTTTAAAGCACATGAACCAAATATCAAAACTCAAGATTGCTTAAAACATTCAGGGATTTTTCAGATTAATAAATTAATCAGTGAAAAGCTAAACGAAATTAAATTCTCGTATTTTCTTGATTTTTCATCTATTCTTTCGACTATTAAATCCAATGAATTGCAGGATTTTATTTATTTAAATAATAGTGGGGATTTTTTTTCTATAGAAAATGTCCAAAACAAATATCTTTCTTTGTATAAGTGGCTAGAAGAAGAGAATTTTGGCATTTTCTACCAAAATGAATTTATGAATCCACAAAAAAAAATACAGTGTTATTCTTCAAATGACCGATCAGAATTTTCTTTAGATAATGATCATATGTTTCAATCCTCAGGTTCTGAGAATAGTAAAATAAATCTTGACAAACTTAGAGATAATAATGCATATTTTTTAAGTATAAAACTTCCTTTGTCATATAGAGATTTTTCCGAACGACTACAAAGAAGTCCTATTAGTATTGATAAAGCACAGGAAATTTTTCACTACAATCTTAAAAATAATTTTTTACAAAAGCCACTTGACGTTAAAACTTATCTTCTTAGCATTCCTTTAATAGGGGCTTTATCTAACTCTTCTTCAATGGATAGTATAAATGTATTAAATGGTCAAGGAGGGATTTTTATTTTTGTTGTAACTGAAAATGACCTAGACGATTCAATTATAGAAGAATTATCAAAGGATATTTTTTATTTGGCAAAGGATGTAACTTTCAAATATTTGGTGAAAGTTGGTTTGGAATTATTAGAAGAATCAAAAAGAAAAGCCATTAAATCAGCAAAAGCTGCGATAATGGCAAGAAATATGAGCCATAATCTCGGTAGCCATGTTATGTCATATTTAAAACAACATTTGTATTCAGTCACTGATATATTACAGCACAATGTTTTAAAAAATTTGATTGAAGATCAACGATTCTGTTCTACAATCATTGATAATAATGACCAGGTTATTGGTATAATTAAAGACACTGAACTCCCTTTTCTTGTGGGTATGGGAAGATTTATCAATTATTTGCAGGAAAGACAAGACTTTATTGCAACTATATCTACAGATTTTATTCCTTATTTCAGCGATGTGAATCTTAAAGACGCCATTTTTGATGAGTTAAATCCGGATTATCGACATGAAAGACATAGTGATAGAAGTGGTTATAAGCCGGATAATTTACTTTTACAATTTTTAGCAAAATCGGAAGAATTTTCACGAAATAGTATCAACATATGTTTCAGACGTTTTGATGGGAAAAACGATAAAACATATAATAGTTATGGTCGTACAGAGGTTCAAGGGGAAGGGTTAAATGACCTTAATGTAATGAGGCAGATTGAGTTAAATCTTCCTGGTGGTATCATAGGAAGACAAGCCATATTTTCAATTTTTGAAAACGTAATTAGAAATTCAGCTAAGCATGGATCAATAAAAGAAAAATTGGAAATAGTATTTGATATTCTTAATTATTCTGTTGAAGAAGAGAAGACTAAAATCGACAATTTATTAACACAAGTAGATTCTTCAGTAGCAGGGTATTTTAGATCGAATATTCACGAGTTATATTTAGCCACAGTGAGCGATAATATGGGGAATGGTGATGACGTCAATATTAAAACTTTAAGAGGAGCAATAAAAGAATCCTATATCAATGACGATGGGAGTCTTAAAGAAACTAACAAAGGGATAAAAGAAATTCGGATATCAACCACTTGGTTAAATGGTTTAAATGATGATAAAAAACAAATAATTGATGTAATAAAAACAGATGATAACAATATACAATATATTTTTACATTACTGAAGCCACGAAGAATTGCTTATATTTTTGATAATAATTATGATTTTGATGAAGAAAAAATTAAAGAACTAAAAAAATACAATTGGTTCATCTACAATGAAGATCAATATCGATGCGAGTCCAACCGAAGTTTTAATATTATTGTGTTTGATAACATAGATTTGAAAAATAAGCTAGACGAAATTACACATTTTAGGAGGATTGTTAAAAAATTTGAATATAATTTTTCGGGTAATGAGGATTTGAAGGAATGGTGCCTTTCTCAAGAAAGTGAATATTTTAAAGATTTTGCGAATGAATTTATTGGGGATACAAGTGCAAAACTCATAATAGTAGATGCAAAGGCTTACGTACTTTCAAACGATGAATTTAAAAATTCTACAGTTTTTATTACAGACAATAATGCTCCTTTTAATGATAATGTAATATTTAAAACTCATTATCAGAACAGAAGTCAATTAAAAGACCTTGAAAAATTTTTTAATAATAATAAAATCAAACCGCGATTTGTTGAAGGTATCTCCGGACATAACTCAACAGACAGACTTATTAGACAAGAAACGTGGGGACCGATTTGGCAGAACAAACAAAAGGTAGCTGCTCTAACAAAAATTGCTATCATCGACGAGAGAATTTTTGAACGTGGATACAATATTGACACATCATTATTAAGATCGATAATTTCTATTAATTCTGAATATGAATTTGTTGACATCAAAAAAATAATCAATAATCCCAACGAAATATCTGAATATATTGCTAATGAATTAAAACGTAAAAACTTTGATGAATCAATAATCGAATCAATTTCTGAGGGTATTGATTCCTTAGACAGAGATAAAGAGGACTATATAACTAGGATTAAAGAGATAATTAAAAATAGAATTACTAATTCATATAATATTGATGATTATTATTATATGATTCTTTTTCGTAAAAACATTACATTATTTACTCTTTTGTGGGATAACGATACCTTTAAATTAATTGGTGTCAAAATTAATGAAACAAATGCGGAAGTTTGCACAGTTGGAAATTTCTGTATAGAAGACAACGCTATACAATTTACACTTGATAAAGATTATAAGAATCAGTTTCAATTGATTTCAATTCATCAAGGGCTATTGGATAAAATCTATCAGCATTTCAATATTAAAACCAACAGTGAGGAAAACCAGAAAAAAAAGATAGAAATTACTGATGATCTTCACAAACAAATGGTGAAAAATTCTACTCAATCAAAAAAGGGGATAATCATTCATTCTGGCCGTTCGCAACCTAGCATTGCTGATATGCCTCAAAAACTGCCTTTTGTTCAATATGCTGCTTTGGAGAATGCAGTATTCGATTGTAAATATACATTGTTTGACTTATTAACTTCTGCTCGTTATGATCCTCAGAAATGATAACATATTAACAATAATCACAACAAGACATACTTGCAATAATCCAGAGTACAAAGAAATACAACTTTATCCTCATTTATTCGGATTGTTTATTAAGTATTTTTCTCAAATAGATATTAAAAGTCAAGATTTTGAATTAAATAATTTTGATAATTTTAAAAATTTGATAAATTCTGTACAAAATCTAAATCAAAACTACAAAAATAATATTATAAAAGATTATTACAATTTAAACAATTATCAGATTAGAAAAATTATTAACTTAATTCGAACAAACAAGGAATTTCAGACACTGTTTAAAAGTTTTATAAGGATAAAAGAAGAGATAAAGTTCTACAAACCACACGAGAATATAATAATCTTTAATTGTTTTAGTGAATTATTGATTAATGAAAATATAGAACCGCGAAAATTTGGCAGAGAGTTAATAGAAGCAATTATTGATGATAAT
>LSQX01244259.1_pt3 | contig 10057 bp, 10 predicted proteins | sample 654561 | NCBI WGS metagenome assembly LSQX01 (sample SAMN04489861, study PRJNA283612) | anaerobic digester metagenome | isolation source: 4 biogas reactors fed with cattle manure at either 37C or 55C with and... | place: Denmark: Kongens Lyngby | collected 2014
GGAGCGATACGGTAAATTGCAGCAATCATCTCATCGTCGATTGCTGCCAGGGTATCTTGGAAGGCAATCTTCTCCCTAAGGATCACGGCACATTCCTCAACGTTAAGAGTAATGTCCTCCGCAGCACGGCTACAACCCGGGAGAATGGCCGCCATAAAAGCAAGGGGCACCAGCAGCGCTATCCTTGCTATCCTTGCGCTGCACCTTTTGCTGTACCTTGCACTGCTTCTCTTTAATAGACGGCCAAAGCGGCCGCCTCCGTTAAAGACAGAAATCCCGACCATCCTGTGCATTATTTCCCTACCTCCTTCAGTGGAAAAACTCTGTCGTCAGAGCTGTTATTCAGCAATAATTTATATGGCCTGTGTAAATAATCACTCCCAGTTGTTATGGGGAACATAATGCCATTTAAGATAATCAAACCAGCGTTCACAGTAATTTTTTTTCAGATGGATCCCGTCGGTGGAGGCATCGCTAAAAAGATTTCCCTCCGCATCGGCCATACATTGTGCCACGTCCAGGTAATAAAGGCGCTTCTCCGCGGCCATCTGTTGAATTAAGTCATTATACCTGCGGATATTGGCATTGTTGAAGATGTCATCGCTTTGCGAACGCTCTGCTGTGACCGGAAGAATGGACTGGAGGTAAATCTGCGCCGCCGGCGCATTTTTTTTGATCTCCTCGACAACTTCAGCGTATTTGTTAATGAACAGCTCGCTGTAAGCCCAACCCAGCTCGTTGATGCCCAGCATGATATAGACTTTTTTAAACGACTCCTGCCGCAATGCTTCCATGACGGTCACTTTTTCTCCGGAGGCTGTGGGGACAACCGGCCTGGTAAAGACCGTATCAACCTTTAAGCCGTTACAGGTATAATAGGTGGCGTTTTGCGGGCCGCCAAACATTTTCAAGCCCTCCGTGCGGGAGTCGCCGATAAACACGGCATCGGCGAAATACTCTTCTGTAACGGCGACATCCGCTGCCGGCACCGGCCGGCTATAATCATAGCCTCCGCTCGCCTCCGTGGAAGTTGAAGACATTGGAGAGAGCGGCGCCGGCGGCGCCGGCGGGAGCGTTGGTGATGGCGACGTTTGTGGCAGTGACGGTGGGACTGCCGGCGGCACTACAGCAGATGAATTTACAGGTCTTTTTTTCGGCTGAGTATCCCCGCCCTCCACAGGCAAAGTCTTATCCCTTTCTTCTATAGATGAATCAACACGCTCATTGGAGAAAATACTTTCTCCGGGGTACAGGCCGTTATTTTCCTTGGCAGCCCGGAGATAGTCCTGATGAAAAATGGCAGTCAAGACCAGGAAAAAGAAAAGCAGCGCAATTGCCGGAGGAAAATACGGCAGATTCCAGGGGCGCCGCATACTAAGCCGCATACTAAACTGTAATTTATGGTACCTGCTTTCCATATATCAGGAGAACGCCCCTTTCCATGCATACTGTAAATCCATTCCTAACTTGCTTCCTTTCCTTTCCATTATATTTGTTCTGCTTCGACAATTATTTACAGAGGGATTAATGATTGGTTACAAAAAAGTTAAGGTTTTAGTTTTTAAAGATTTCTTGCAGAAAGTTTTCCACGTTTATAGTACAATAGCAGTGAAAGAGAAAAAGGGGGTGACCCCTCTATGCAAACAAGCAAAACAAAGGTCCTGATTGTAGAAGATGAAGCCTCTATCCGGAAATTCATCGCCATTAATTTGCATAGAGCAGATTTTGAGGTTCTGGAAGCGGAAGACGGAGAGACCGCCCTGGAGATAGCCAAAAACTATTATCCCGATGTAATTATTCTGGATGTGATGCTCCCCTCCATGGACGGTTTTGAAGTCTGCATGCAGATCAGGCGGCTGATGCCGCAGGTTGTTATCATTATGCTGACAGCCAGGGGAGAGGATATGGATAAAATTATGGGGCTGGAACTTGGGGCTGACGACTATATGGTCAAGCCCTTTAACCCCTTAGAGCTGGTGGCACGAATCCGCGCCCACCTGCGCAAACTGGCCGGCTATCCCTCTGCCAAAGCCCGCTGCCTTTTCTTCCAGCAGCTCAAACTGGATTTGGAGGGGCAGTGTTTCTATAAAAATGGCGCCGAAATAGAGCTGACGCCTACAGAATTTGCCATTATGAAATTGTTTATGAACAACCCTGGGAAGGCCTTCAGCCGGAACGAGATCATGAACAACGTCTGGGGCGAGAATTATTTTGGGGATCTGAAGACAGTAGATGTCCATATTCGAAGGATACGGGAAAAATTGGAAGATGACCCCTCTGCTCCCCATTGGATAGAAACGGTTTGGGGAGTCGGCTACCGCTTGAAAGGAGCAGGTGTGTAAGCATGACTAGTATCAAGAGAAGGCTGGTCATGAATTTTATGTTTATCATTTTGATTACCGTGATCATCATGGAGCTGTTCTTAATCACCGGCATCCGCAACAGCTATTATAAAAATCTGGAAGACACCCTGGCAAACCAGCTCCAGACATCTATAGCTTTATATGAACGCTACTTTTCCGATGCCACGCTGCAGGAAAATGTCCTCAATAATGTAGATACCTTCTGGAAGCAGGTAACGGCGCAGGTAGAGATTATTGATATGGAGGGCCGCACAATCATGAATTCTCTGGGGGTTATAGACGAACTGTCCGGGGGGACGGCCGATGTCCAGGCGGCGTTGCAGGGGGAGAAAGGAGTTTGGGTCGGGCGTCTCCACTATGATACGGAAAAGGTCATGGCCGTCGCCTACCCCATCCGCGTAGCGGAAGAGCAGGTGGGAGTTTTACGGTTTGTCGCCTCCCTGAGTGAGGTAAACGAAGAGATCAGGCGCGTAGCTTATAGTTACCTGTTATTTGGCGGCGTGGTGGTTCTCTTTTCCGGAGCGGTCAGTATTTTTTTAGCCAACACGATTACCGGACCGTTAAAACAAGTTACCCTGGTTGCCGAGGAGATGGCCAGGGGTAATTATGAGGTAAAAAGCCCCCGGAGATCCAAGGATGAGATCGGCAAACTCTCTGAAACGCTGAACTATCTGGCCCGTGAGATTATCAAGAAAGATGAACTGAAAAACAATTTTATTTCTTCAGTTTCCCACGAGCTACGCACACCGCTGACCTCCATCAAGGGCTGGGCCGTTACCCTCAAGCAAGGTTTTGAAAACAGAGAGCTGTTGCAAGACGGCCTGGATATTATTGAAAAGGAAAGCGACCGGCTGACGGCCATGGTAGCCGAACTCCTGGATTTCTCCAGGTTTGTCTCCGGTAAGATTACGCTAAAAAAGAAGAAGGTCAACCTTGCCGATCTTCTGGAGCACCTGCGCATCCAGCTTACCCCCAGGGCCCTGCGGGAAGAAATAGACTTCCAGATTAAATATGAGGGGGCCGACCCCTTCCTTTATACCGACGAAGACCGCTTGAAGCAAGTTTTTATCAATCTGCTGGACAATGCCTTTAAGTTTACGGCTCCCGGCGGCCGGGTCTCCCTGCAGGCAGCCGCCGACAACGAGCAGCTCTACTTTTACATCACAGACAACGGCTGCGGGATTCCCCCGGAGGAACTGCCCCATGTTAAAGAAAAGTTTTTTAAGGGGAAATCCAGCAAATCGCAAAGCGGCATCGGCCTGTCGCTGGCCGACGAAATTATCCGGCTGATGAAGGGGAAGCTGGAGATCGCCAGCCAGGTTGGCCAAGGCACTCAGGTAACGATTACATTACCACGGGAAGCGGTGAGCGAAAAGTGAGGAAAATTTTTCATGCCGTCCTTCTCCTGCTGCTTGCAGGAATCCTGACCGGCGGCTGCACCGGCCCAAACTCGGAGTATACCCTAAGAATTATCCCTCCCCGGAACCTTGAACTCCCCCTGCAGGGGAGCTGGGAGATCGTTGCGCTCCTGCAGGAGGATAGGGCTGCAGCCGGGGAGCCGGCGCAGGAATGGATCGGCAAAACCCTGCACTTTTCGGATAAATATGTTCTGCTGGGCGAGCACCTTCTGAGCAACCCCCGCTTTCAGGTTAAAAGAGTCGAAGCAGAGGCTTATCTGCTCTATCATCACCAGGCCTTTCCGGAGGGCTTTCGTTTTAAAAATAAGGAAATAGAAGTTTTCACCCTTTCCGACAGCCACCTTTTTTTCTGTGAACTGCTGCGGGAAAATGACGACGAATTGTTGCTGAACCTTTTTAACAACAGCTATCTTGTTAAAAAGCTCGCCGATGAAGTCGATGAAACTATCTTTTCCCCCTTTGTGACTGCAGAGGGAACCACAGCAGGTACGGCGGCTATGTTTGGCACCGGCAGCCTGACAGGTAATTCTCCAGGTAACCAAACAGGCGTGCTGCTCGGGCTGCGTGCCCCGGGGGAGGGCGATCAGGATTATACGGGCATACAATACCGCACACTCTGGGTGGCGCTGGCAGAGGGGAAGCTGGCCCCTGTGTTGGAGATAGGGACGATTTTATTTCCCAGAAGGAGCGGTTTTTACCGGCTCCAGGTGGTTAGAAAAGCTGAGGGGGAAATAGAGGAGGATATTTTAATCGTTAACAATATTTTAGGGCAGGAGGAAGAAGAAGAAAGAGAAGAAGGAAAAGAAGATCCTGCGGAACCTGCTTTAGATCCCGGCTGCTGGGAAGGAAAAGAGGGTTATATCCATCGCCGGGTTAACTATATCGGCAATGATTATGTTTCCGTTGAGGAAAGGATAAAACAGGAATCTTTAAGGGACGGCAGCACAAGTGAAAAAAGTCAACGGCGAATATTCGCCGTTGACAGTCTGCCTGTAATGAAGGCGGTCAAATTTTCGGATTTGGCGGGCCCGGAAGCCGTTGCGGCCATGGAGCATGGGCGGCAGAAATTGCTGCAGCAGCTCGGCTTGAAACAGAAGTTCAACCTGCAGGATGAGGATAATTACGGCCTGGCAAGGAAAATGGGCTACTGGATTTTCAAAGGCCGGATTAACTACCCCCAAAAAGGCGGGGAAGCAGGTGCAAGGGAAAACGGGAATACCAATACTTATGAGGAGGCGGATTACAATATTACCGTCATTCCGCCCGACCACGTGGTCTTTTATAATAACCTGAACATCCCCTGGACCCGGGTTAAGAACCATGTCCCCAGCGCCATTGATGTGTTTACCTCACCTGCTAAAGATCTGGCGCTGGTGGTTACAGATAAGGAGATAATAGTATATAGGATGTATCAGGAGAACCTGGCTGCCCCCCCTCTGGAGAGGATCCCCTTAAAAGAAGGCGAAGAGGTCATCATGGCCGAATGGGCTTTAGGGCATTATGTTGAGAACTGGACCCTGACATGCCAGACCTATCTGGCTAGGGAAGATATAAGGGAATATCCACAATAAACATTTTCGAGCCGTCTTTCCCGCTCTCACTGTATAACTGTAAAATCAGCCGATCACCGTTATAATCCGCCGGAACAGGGATCTCCTCTTCAAAATAGCCCCAGTCCCCCATTGCTGCCGTGGTGAAGCCCCTGTGCAACACATTATTATCCTCTGTAAGCAGCTCATAGCTGACATTTCCTTCAAATACACAGGCAATACCTGCCAGAGAAATCGCCCCTTCAATTTTTTCTTCCGGCCGGGGGCTGAATATTTTAATCCAATCCGAGGAGGCAACAATGGGCCGGTCAATTTCTTCCAGGCCCAGGAGCCCCATAAAATATCTGTCCGGGTTATCCACATCTGTAAAGACTAAAGGCAGCTCGCGCTCTTCCACGATAATCAAATCAAAGGGGCAGGTGATGACCGTATCCACCGGTTCCCCCTCTCGCGGTGACGTTAACTTGACCTTAACCTCCAGTCTGTCCGGATGCTTGAGAACTTCTTCTACTTTTACCTCATAACCGCCTGAAGGTTTCATCCCTTCCGTTATCAGCACATAGCGATCGCCGCCGTGCATTTTTTCCTGCACACAGGGGATTTCCAGGGAGTAATTAATCCAGCCGGCAATCTCCTCCGGCAAGCTGTCAAAATCCGGCCTGTAAAAACCATTCTCAAATGGAATTTCTTGCGTCTCTTGTGCAAAACCATCATTGTCATCCGCGTCCTGCTCATCCAGAGATTGTAATACTTTGATTCTAGAGCACCCGTTGATTTGGGCGGGGTAGCTCTCGGCGATAAGCCCATCATAATCAATCTGGACCCGATCCCCGCTTTTAATATCACCTATAGTAATCTCTTTATCATGGGAGTCTAACAGAGTTGCCTCGCTGACTGAAACCATGATCCGGTCGGCAGAGCTTAACTCAGATGAACCCTCTTCAGGTTCTACCAGCAAATGGGTCTGGTTGTTCTCGAGGACAATGGCCTTAAAGGAAACCTCATCGTTCTTTCCTGAATTGCTGCAACCTGTGAGCATTAAAGAGACAACTAACATACAGAGAATCAAGACAACAATTTTTTTCAATCGATTTCACCCCTCTGTAGTTCTAACTTATCCGTATATTTTAGCTCAGCATAACCGTTTTACAACCATTGGACGAGGATAGTTGTTATTTGGTTCCGCGGTAAATAATGACAAAATTATTTATGTATTATGTATGTAGTATCGCCAATAGTTGATCCACACAGTGCCTACCCCCGCCCATCATTCCTGTACAACACGTGCGCCGGGTTTTAGGCCATCCAGACGAGTGTTACGGATCACTAGATCTCCCTCTACGAGCCCGGAAAATACAACTATTCCATCGTCTGTTTCCAATCCTTTTTCCACGGCCTGAATCTTCGCTCTCCCCTGGCGAACCACCCACACAGCGTCCTGCCCTTCATAATTGAAAAGTGCAGTTTTGGGAACAACCAGTCTATCCTCTTCACGCCGTGTTACAAAGGTCACATCCATTGCATAGCCTGGACGCAGACTACTCATGTCTCCCGACAATGCGACGGTCACCTTTACTCTCCGTTCTACTAACCCCAGTGAGGAAATTCGCTCCACTGCCGCCTGGGCTATTTTCTTTACTTTGCCGCCAAATTCTTCTTCTTCGCCGCCAAGCCCCTTGTAGGTTACACTTACTTCCATCCCGGGCTGCACATGAGCTACATCTTCTGCCAGCAGGAAGACTTCCACCTCATATTCCTCGGGGCGGAAAAGGGAAAGCAGTGCTGTACCCGGAGCAACAACAGCCCCTTCTTTAACATGTACAGTGCCGACAGTGGCCGCCTCCGGCGCAGTAAATACGGCATTTTCCCGTTGATACTCGAGTAAAGAGATCTGGGCGCGAATGGAAGCCTCCAAACCGGAAAACTGTTCCTTAGCTCCTAGCAAATGCTGCTCCTGTTGGGTCAACTGAATCTCCAGCTGTCTTACCGCCCTTTCTGCCTCATCAAGGTTGGACTGACTAACAATGCCGGCCTCATAAAGCGTTTTAACCCGTTCGTATTCCTCTCTGGCGGCATGCAGTTGGACCTGTAGCTGCTCCAGTGCCGGTAACTGCTGCACTGTTTCACTTTCACGAGGTCCGCTTAAAGCCTGTCGTTCCTGTCCTCTAAGGCTCTCCAGCTCTCCTCTCAGCCGAGCGATCTGATAGTCAATATCCCGGGTATCCAGTGCCAGAAGAATTTCACCTGCAGCAACGGTGTCGCCCTCTTCTACATTTACAGTCAATACTCTGCCGCCTGATACGCTAAAAAATTCCTTCTGCCAGGTTGCGAAGACCGTGCCGGACTCGGTAAACTTCTCCTCTATGGTCCGGGGTTTTATTTCGAGCAGTTCTGTCTGCAGCGGGCGTGTTGACGAGTAGACCGAGGCGCCCGCCAGCACCGTAGCCAGAACTAACCAGAGTAGCCATTTCATACGCTGGCATTTGTTCCCAGAGACTGTGGAATAATCTCTACAACTTCGCAATAAACAGGAGATTTTTTGGCGTAGGGGCTTTCTATTTCCAGCAGTGACCCTGCCTCGGCTCGGAGGTTCTCGGCAAGATTTTGTGCGAGGACCATGCCCTCAGCCGGCAAAGCCACCTTTACTCCGTCGCGGGTAAGGAGATTGTACATTTCAGAATTCGGTTCCAGACCTAAAATAACAGTATCCTTTTCAAGCCAACTATGATTTAGTGTGGCGGGCACTTCCAGATAGGCCTCAACCCTGTTTACACCCGGCAGGCGCGACAATTCCAGCCGGGCGTCCCGGCTGTCGACAGGTGCGGCAAAAACGACTTTGATATCGTGCGTCTGCACTCTGGTGAACTGATCAAAAATAAGCACATCCATTATTGATAAAAAGTATCCCGTCGTGGCAATAAGGCTGAAAGCGAACATGACCCCAACCAAGGTGAAAAAACTGCGGCCGAGATTACGAAAGGCATTGCGTGTGGCCATTTTGCCCTGAACAGTTAGATTATCCCAATAGATACGCCAGCCCTCCAGCAGTGTCTGTTTAGCAAGTGGCGGAGCCGGCGGCCTCATTGCCTCCGCCGGCTGCAATTTTAATACTTCTTTACTGCCAAAATAGCCGGCCAGGGTCCCAAAGCAGATGGAGAAAAGGACACCTGAAAATAAATAACGCATAGAAAAACGGCCTGTCAGCCCTGGCAGGTTGAAAAACGTTTCATAGATGTTCATCAGGGGATATGAAAGCCAAAAGCCGAGCAGAGAACCTAAAAGTCCGCCAAGGGCACCGATGATTAACGCGTAAGAAATATAATGGAAAAGGATTTCCCGGTTGGAATAACCTAAAGCTTTTAATATACCAATCTGCCCCCGCTGCTGTTCCACCATTCTTTTGAGAAGTATGTAGAGGATAGTCGCTGCCACAATCAAAAAAAGCAGCGGTACTGATGTAACCATTGATTGCACTCCCTGGAGTTCCTGTCGGAGCATCGCTTCGCTGAACTGGTTTTTTCCGGGATAAATGCTCTCCAGGCTGTAAGATTTAAGCTTTGGTTTAAGCCGGCCCTCCACATCTTCATAGGTGTATCCTGCCGCCAACGTAAAAACAATGTCATTCAAAAATTCTTCTCCAAACAACTTTTGCATTACACCCAGCGGCAGATAGGCCACACCGAAGGTTGTTGGGTCTGGATAGATATCCATGGGGTTGCGCAGGGCATAGACGAATTCCGGGCTTATTGCCGCGCCAGTAACGGTAAGTTCAACCTGCTTTCCGGCGATAATCACATGGATAGTATCGCCCGGTTGCAAACCATTTGCTTCCAGAAAAGCGGGATCCACAAGTATATCCCGCGAGCCGGCGGACGGCATGGCTCCTGCAAGAAGCATCACATCATTCAAGCGAATGGTCTGCTCAGGACGAATGGATACTAAACGTAGATAAACATTGTCATCCCTATCCGGGAAAAAAACACGGGCATCTTTGACCATGCGACCTTCCAGACGCAATTCCTTCTTCAGAAGCCAGCCTATCTACCTGTGTTTGGGAAATACCGCGAATGTTGACAAAACCGTCAGCAAATCGGCACTCGCTGTAAAAATTATCTTTGGCGTCAGTAAGACTTTCAAATATAACCGACATGGAGACATAGATCATTAACCCAATGGCGATAACAGTGATGCAGGCAAAGTAGGCTGCTTTGTTTTCTTTAAGCTCCCGCCACATTTTTTTCCGCAGCATTACCAGCTCACCTCTTCCGGGGCTTTGGGGTTGTCAACAACCCGGATGGACACCAGCTCACCGTCTTTTAAGATGAAGACCCTGTCAGCCATATCCGCTATGCTGGCATTGTGTGTGATCACCATTACTGTCTTCCTGTATTTGATGTTGAAATTGCGCAGCAGTTTCAATATTTGAATACCTGTCTTAAGGTCCAGGGCACCGGTAGGGTCATCGCACAACAACAACTACGGATTTTTATTACGAGACCAAAACCAGGTCTCTTTTTATAAAATTAATTGAGCAGGGAAAGCGTGAAGGTGATATTGATTCTAATTTGTCAAATGAAGCATTGATAACATATCTCGAAGCCTTCAAAGACATGACATCATTGTTGCTTAACAAGAAACAGCTAATTGATCTGGCCAAGCTGGTTTTTTATGGCTTCAGAGGGCAATAAAACAGAAAAAAGCAGAGGGCCGACCAATACTCCCGGGG
>LSQX01112309.1_pt3 | contig 10056 bp, 8 predicted proteins | sample 654561 | NCBI WGS metagenome assembly LSQX01 (sample SAMN04489861, study PRJNA283612) | anaerobic digester metagenome | isolation source: 4 biogas reactors fed with cattle manure at either 37C or 55C with and... | place: Denmark: Kongens Lyngby | collected 2014
CTGCCCAACATGTTCGCAATCGGCGACGGTGCAGGTATTACCCGTGGTCTTTCACAGGCCAGTGCCAGTGGTGTTCACGTGGCGCGGGTAATTGCAGGCCGGGAATAATCCCCCGGCCAAGTCTCACCCATCCATAAGCTATCAAAGTTGTTCACCAGCAGCTACATACCTATTAGGCCTTTGTTGCAGACTTTTGCTCGGGCATCTTAACAAACTTCAATATAATCAAAGCCAATATTAACGTAATGAGAAGTTCCAACCCCAGGTATGGACCGTTATACACAATGGAATAAACCAGCGGCGCCTGCCCCTCCGATGCATTACTTGCGTAAAAGAGTACGCCCGAAGCAACGTGGCAAATGAACCTCGCAAATATGCCTGTGAAAATTCCGCCGATGTGCCCGATAGTTGATTTTTTGAAGAAGCCCGCAAGCCCTAACACGGCAAAGGCCAGAGGATAGTCTAAAATTATTGATATGGGATGCATAGAGTAAAAGCCCCCGATTAGTAAATCCAAAATGCCAAAAACTGCTCCAACGAGCATTCCCTTTTTACCACCCCATCTGAATGCAAACAAAAACAGGGGTACCATTCCGCCCAGTGTAACTGAGCCTCCCATGGGCATTTCAAACAGCTTTACAAATTCACTAAGTATAACGGCTAAGGCAAGTGTCATACCGGCCTCTGCCAGCATCCTTACATTTGGTCTGTTCATATTCCTCTAAACCCTCCTCAATTTGTGGGGCCAAATTTGCTTGGCAAAAGGCTGTGAATCAAAAAACCCTCCAACCAGAAACTGATTAGAGGGTTACACTACCATACCAAAAGTATACTCCCTCCGCCGGCATTATCCGTCTCAGGTTTGATGGGTCGGAACGATGCAGTTCCCTCTCAGCCAGATTTATCCAGCTCCCCAGATTTATTTATTATTTTCCAACGACCTAATCATAATACACCCCAAACTCTTTGTCAAGAAGGGAGTGTAATCCTTCAATTCTGTGTGAAACGCGCCAGGAATTCCTGTGTCCTCGCATTCTTTGGGCTTTCAAAAATTTCCTTCGGTGTCCCTTCCTCACAAATGATGCCTTCTGACATGAAAACAACGTGATTGCTGACATCACGCGCAAATGCCATCTCATGCGTCACAACGATCATTGTCATGCCCTCACGAGCAAGACTGCGCATAACGGCAAGCACCTCGCCTACAGTTTCTGGATCCAGCGCTGAGGTTGGCTCATCAAAGAGCAGCACCTCCGGGTCCATTGCGAGTGCACGTGCAATCGCAACACGCTGCTTTTGTCCGCCTGAAAGCTGATGCGGCTTTGCATTTATGTATGGGGCCATTCCCACCTTCTCCAAATATGTCACTGCATGAGCAATTGACTCTTCCTTATTCTTTTTTAGCACCTTTGTCTGTCCTATAACGCAGTTTTTGAGGACCGACAGATTGTTGAACAGGTTAAAGGTTTGGAAAACCATACCAACATGGGTACGATACTCCGAAGCATTAACATCTTTGCCGTTAATGGGTACCCCATGGTAAAGGATTTCGCCACATGTAGGTGTTTCCAACAGGTTGATGCAACGCAGCAGAGTCGATTTACCTGACCCGGATGAACCAATAATGGAGGTCACATCACCCTTTGATACTGTAAAATCAATATCGCGCAGCACGACATTATTTCCGAAAGTCTTTCCTAAATGACCTACCCTGAGAATCTCATCGCCCATGTCTATGCCCCCCATTTCTTCTTGTTGGCCCACGCAGCAGTCCACTGGTATGCGCCAGGGTATCAGTAGTTGCCAGGTCAAAGCTTGCGGCACCATCCAGCTTTTTCTCCCACTTGCGCAGCAGGAAAGAAGTAATCAACGTCATTGCAAGATAAACAAGCATGGCAACGGTCATGCTCTCAAAATACCAATAGAAAGCGCCCGCCGTCTGCTTTGCAGCGTAAAAAAGCTCAACCGTACCAATAACGCTCAGCACAGAGGAGTCCTTGATGTTGATAATCAGATTATTGCCGATCTGTGGAATAATGTTGCGCAGAGTCTGTGGGAAAACGACATACAGCATCGTCTGAAAATGATTCATACCAATTGCCTTTGCGCCCTCGGTCTGACCCAAATCGACTGAAATTATGCCTCCCCTTACAGTCTCAGCCATATATGCACCTGTATTGATCGATACAATGAAGAAAGCGGCAATCCACATACCCATGCTTATTTGCAGGTACATCAGCGCACCATAATAAATAAACATTGCCTGCACTATCATCGGTGTTCCGCGGAATACTTCAACATAAATTTTTAGAATTGCATTCACAATTTTTAGTAGAAACTTCTTTAACTTCGAATCATTAGCGTGGATCGGAATGGTCTGTGTAATACCGACAACAAATCCAATCAAGCATCCAATCACTGTACCCACGACAGCAATTGCAATCGTAACTCCGGCGCCGCGCAAAAATGAGCTGCCGTAATTTGTAATCAGGTAAATAATTCGGCCCAGGAAATCGGTTGGCAGACTACTTGTCATAATGAAAGCACCCCCTTGTGAAGCTTAGTCTGAAGCTTAGTTACATAACATGGCATATCTCCCTCTACCGGGTGTGTTCATGACTTTCACCGTTAAGACTAATGCCTTGCTATACACATGTAAATAAGAGCGGAATATATCCGCTCTTATTTAAAATCATCTCTTATTGTGACAAGGGCTGCACGGCAATCGCAGCCTTCATCATCTCTTCATAATCTTCATTTGTCATTGTTTTCAATACATCATTGAGCTTGCTTACCAGCCCTGTATTGCCCTTCATGCAGCTTATGCCGATGTTGATCTCCTCTTCGGATACCTTATAGTTGTCTTCAGTACCCGTAAAATCCATAAGCTTCAGGTCAGGATATGCGGTAATAGCTGCGAGTGCCGTAGGATAATCAGTGCAAACCAGATCCACAGCGCCGGACTCAAGTGCGACCAGCATCGCCGGCGCGGTTTCCTGTGCCGGAATAATGTTGACTGCTTCAATCTGCTGCAGGCAAACATCATACCAAACTGTGTTGATCTGGGAAGTACAGGTTGCTCCACCAAAACCGGAAATGCCAGTCGCTCCTGCATACTTTCCGTCTGCCTTTACCAGTGTCACAATAGATGCATAATAATAGGGATCTGAGAAATCAACCGTTTCCATGCGTTTTGCAGTTATGGATTGGCCACAGATACCAACGTCAACCTCGCCGGATTGAACAGCTATGGGAATGGAATCCCAGTCCAGCTTGTGAATTTCAAGGGTCCATCCATTCGTTTCACATATTTTCTTGGCCATCATTACATCATAGCCATAAGCATAGTCGCTGCTATTGAAGATTGGCACGCCGCCGTTGGAATCATCAGCCTGAGTCCAGTTATATGGAGCATAGGCACATTCCATACCCACACGCAGTACACCGGTCTTCAATACGGAGTTTTTCCCAGGACCGGACTTGCTTCCGCAAGCTACCAGGGAAATAACCATAACACATACCAGTAGAGCGGCAAAAAACCTTTTCATCATCTTCATATCCTCCTATTTATTTGTAATAAGCCTTAGAAAACACAATAGCCATGTACGGCAAAGCGTCCATGGCTCCGAAAATTCAATCGTGGCAATGACAGCGCTCCGCATTTGCGGCAGTTCGACGGATATTATCCGCCGACCCAGGTAATCGAATCCTCAAAGCAAGGAGTGACCCTTCGGCGAAAAGCCCTTTCCACTGCTCCCTCTGCACTTGCCAAAAAAGCAGTGTACTCTTTCTTTTCGCGCCTCTATCATTAAGCTATTATCTCCTATTTTAATCTATAATATATGCTTTTTTTCTTGTTATGTCAAGCAGTTAAGTCCGTCAAGTGTCACTGCTTTGCATGCTTCGGCGTCTCAGTGGAAAGTCGCTGATCAAAGCTAGCCGGCATTTCAAGTGAGCCAATCTTTGTCTACTGCTAAATTTACCTACCTATACTAAAACTATACCCTCATTTTCCCCCTCCTGTACTTATTCCCCACTGTACATCAAAAGGCCCTCATTCTATAGTTAAAGTATAAGCAAGCCACATAGCATCTTCTCACACTTAAAAAACTGTAAGGAACTGATTCAACGGATATCATTGCAGATATTTATTCACAAATAGTATTTGGTGAAAAGAGGGTTGCGTATGAAAAAGGTAAATGCTAAGCGAATTTTTATCACTATTCTCATTTCGGTACTATTACTTTGTTTTACAGGCTGCGAAGGCGAGGTTATCAACCAGCTAGCATCCGGTGGAGCAGATAAACAACCCGGTTCAGATAAGCACTCCGGCGAAGGTAATTTACCAGGCGCGAGCAATCAGCAGGAAGAGAACAGCCCGCCAAGTGCAACAACAGAAGCTACAGATCAGCCTCAAATGGGTTCATCTGTGGCTCAAGATAAGCCCGGCGCCTCAACAGGTCTGCAGATAAATGTGCAGCCTGCTCCACAGGTACAGCTTAATTTGCAGCCATATGACGGCGGCTTTTTCAGTATGGATTTACCGGTAGGCTGGAAGCTGGAGCCGGTGGGTCAATATGAGAATTTCGGCTTCCGTGCCTATGACCCCAACAGCCCCGCAAGGCAGATATTCTTCTATGGCAATATGAAGTATTTCTTAAAGAGTGATGCAGGCAAGAAGGCATGGGAAACCTACCTCGCATACGGAGGCTATGGCGATGCTCAGGTATACGCTGATGCTTGCGTTCTTTCTCCGGCCACAACCGAGCAATTCTTCTACACCTTTAATGATTATACCTCCTATGCTAAGAAATACGGCGTGGTACATAACTTTGCTGCTTTGAATGATCTTGAAATCGTAGAGAGTACGCCGCGTAATTCACCAATTGCTTCTAACTGCGTGGATGATTCAATTGTTAGAGCACTTTTCACTCATAATGAGACCCCCTGCGAAGGACTTTTCGCAGCGGGAGTTGCGAATGCCATGACATCCTATATGTATAATGTCGATGCAGGATACTATGCCGTCTACTATATAACGGGAATCTCCGCACCGGCAGACGAATTTTATACACTTCAGGAAACGCTATCGCAATCTCTATCCAGCTTCCAGTATTCTCAAAGCTATATCGATAAGGGAGTACAGCAAATCGATGAAGGAACGAAGCAGGCATTGGAAATCGGCAAGATGCTATCACAAGCGGCAGACTCAAACAATCAGGCATGGCACGATCGGCAACGTCCAATTGATGCATTATCCAAAAAACGAAGCGACGCAAAGCTTGGCTATGACAGGCTCTATGATACCGAGACCGGGGAAACATATCGTGCTGAGCTTGGCTTTTACGATGATTATGATATCCATCGGGAAGAATACTCAAACCCGAATTTGCAGCTGGTACCTGACGATGGCTATAGTCTCTATGAAAAGGGAGTATCAGGGTACATTTACAAGTAAGTGGGGATGTATATAGCAGCAACGAGTATTGAATAGAAAATAAGAAATAAGGGAAAGGGTGTAAAATCAATGAAAAGAACGCATCGTATTTTGGCAGCCCTATATGCAGTAATTATAGTACTGACTACACTTACCTTTAATGTCAATGGTGCAGAGCCCTCTATGTCAAACTTTAATCAGTCGGTGAGCTATAAACCGGGGCAGTTTCCCGATATCAGCGAAAATGAATGGTTCGGCTTCAATAAACAACGTGTTGTTTGTAAGGCTTATGAGTTGGGCTTGATGCAGGGAAATGGAAGCAAGTTTGACCCAAATGTCGGAGTAACCTTAGCTGAAGCGATTACAATGGCTGCGAGGGTAAGTAACATTTATAGCGGTGGCGACTGGGTGTTTCACAAAAGCTCTCCTTGGTATTATTCCTATCTGGAATATGCAGTCCATAAAGATATAGTCGGATTTGAAACCTTTACAGACCTTACAAAGTCCGCCACCAGAGCGGAAGTAGCCTACATATTTGCCCGCGCTCTTCCCGAAGCGGAATTTAGTCCGATTAACACCATAGAGACCTTGCCTGATGTCAACTCCGGAACCCCATACCGGAACGAAATCTTCAGGCTATACAGAGCGGGTATTCTTACAGGTAACGATGCATATGGCACCTTTGGACCAAAGGATTCGATTACCCGCGCACAGGCAGCAGCTATCATAACGAGAGTAGCTCTTCCCTCAGAAAGAGTAGCATTCACTTTGGGTAAAAAAGAAGAGCCGGCAGAAAAGGAAAAACCAGTGAGCGAAGAACCTTCCGGCGAAGAACCTGCTAGTGTGATACCTGTCTGGAGCGAGGTTTATTCTGAGGGCATGACCATAAAAACAAAGGATGAATTAGCTGATCTGGTCGATGCTGCATTCTATAACCTTGTTCCGAAATTCGAAATCCTGCTCGAAAATGCCGCATACGATGAATACTTTGAAGATGTTGATTTTGCGGTGAGGCATTCGGATCTAGGCTACACTAGCTCGAATTATAATTATCAGACCAAGGTGTTTAGTCAAGAAATCAAATATTTCCTGTTTCACCAAATGAAGGCTCTCATATTCAACCGAAAAGCGGTTGAGCAGCATGTAACAGATGAAATGAGGGCTTATGATGCAAAGATAGCTACAATACTTGATGAAATAATTAAACCCGGAATGACTGAGAAACAAAAGGTAAAGGCCGTTCACGATTATATGGTCGTGAACTACAAATATGACGAAAATTTTGAGGTAGGCTTGTATGGCTCTGATACCTATGCCTTTCACGGACTTTTGAATAACGGAACCGGTGTCTGCCAGGCATATGCAGAATTGTTCTACCTTTTTATGTGGTATGAGGATATAGAATGCATCTTTGTTGGAGGCTGGGCAGACGGCGGAACCGGCGAATATGGACTCCATGCATGGAATGTAGTCTATGCTGACGATGGCTATTACCATGTTGACGTGACCTTTGATGACCCGCTGCCTGACTCAGGCAGCAAAATCTCGTATGATTATTTTCTGAAAACAGATGATGAAATGGCAATAGATCATGATTGGTGATGAGCGATATCCGGTGCATAAGATGGTGATCGAAACATTGAAGGGAGAGATGAAATAATGACAAAACTGAAGAAAATGAGTCGAGCAGATGGAAAGAAGTATATTAAATCGTTAGTGTTTGTCCTGAGCGTCGCTATTCTTATAACACTGATGCCCACGGTGGCACAGGCGACAGAACCTACACAGGCGGCGGACGCTGTCATAGATGTTTCGACGGTTGCGGAACTGAGGACAGCACTGGAAAATGACGCAGGCGCTCATATCAGGCTGACAAAGAATATCACCTTCACCAGGGCAAACGCAGCCGACGAGGATGGTGGCGTTAACCTGGGAGAGGGCTATTACATAATTGATTTGAACAACTACAAAATTGAATACAACTATAAAGGCAGGAACGGTGACCCCAACGGTTCGCCGCTGGTCACCCGTAACACAAAAGGTCTTACCATCAACGGCCCCGGCAATATCATAGGTGGGGCTTATGCTGTTGAACAAGGTAACCCCAGGGGCTTTTTGAAGGTCAACGGCGGAAAGCTTCAGGGCGTTATAAACTCCGGAATCCGCATGACCGGCGGTGTTGCTTACATCAATGGCGGGACTGTCACCGGTAATTTCTACGGCGTTTTCCACGAAGACGGCATAGTTGTCTTGAATGGCGGGACAGTAAAAAGCGTACGTTACAAGAATATGGGGTATCAGTCGCGACAATACGGTGTGGTTAAAAATGGCATTTTCACCGGCAACGCTACACTCGAGGACCTTGTTTTGATTGTCGATGACCTCACCATCAGCGCAGGCTCCAGCATAAAGACGGTTCGTGGCGGCGGGCTGATCGTTAAGAACAGCTTTGTCAACAATGGAACATTCACCCATGAATCCGGTATCAAAAGCATAGGCGGTGAGGCGCTTATTATTAATTATTTGGGAGTCACAATCGGACAGGATGTAGCGTTCAAATCTCTACAGATGCAGGAACGCGCGTGGCTGACCATAGAAAACGGAGCGACTGTGACCGTCAGCGATACCTTTGTTACAGAGCAGGGTTGCTCTATCATAGCTAAAGACGGGACACTCAGGCTTTTGGGCAGCATTGACCATAGTGGATACGCCGAGGGCGTTCCTGAGCTTGAGGCGCTTCAGGGCGACAACGGCGGACCAGGGCCGGGATCGGAGCAGCGTGACTTTATTATGGAGACCACTGCTGCCGAGAAGCTCAAGGCACTGGGGCTATTTCAAGGCGTCGGTACCAACCCGGACGGCAGTACAAACTTTGACCTCGCTCGCAAACCCTCGCGCACAGAGGCGCTGGTCATGCTCATACGTCTGCTCGGCAAGGGCAACGAGGCCACATCCGGAAGCTGGACCCATCCCTTCACCGATGTTCCTAAGTGGGCGGACAATTATGTTGGATATGCCTATGAAAACAAGCTCACAAATGGCATCTCCGCCACCGAGTTCGGTACAGGAACTGCCTCCTACAAGACATATCTGACCTTCGTATTGCGCGCACTCGGCTATTCAGATAAGGGAGGCGTCGATTTCACATGGGACATGCCTGATGATCTGGCGCTTTCTATAGGTATCATGTCTGAGGGTATGCACCATGAAGATTTCCTCCGAGCCGACGTTGTGCTGGTTTCCGAAGCCGCATTGAATGCAATGCTCAAGGATGGCAGTAATTCATTGCTTGATAAGCTGATTGAAGATGGTGCTGTAACACAGACACCATAGTTCATAGTGTTGAAAAAATACCGAAGGGAGAAAGGTTGAAATGAAAAATTTGAAATTGTGGTTGTTTCTTCTATGTAGCGTAATAATTATGGCACTAGTGCCCACGGTGGCGCAGGCTGAGGTTGTAGCGTATATCGAATCCGATATTACGGTAGATACGACATGGCATGCCGGAACATACTATATCTGCCATGTGGGTAACCGTGAGCCAATTGTGAAGGAAGGTGTTACGCTGACAATTGAGAGTGGCTCAACGGTGTATTTTGGCAATCGTGTCAATGTACCCGTACCAGATACCGGCAAATACCCTTATTCCTGTCTTACAGTGAATGGCACATTGATCGCCAACGGTGTAACATTTACCACTATTCCCGACAGTGAGGGAGAAACTTTATGGAAGGATGCAGGATGGCAAGGAATTATTGCCGACTCTGTAGATCCGGCAAAACCGGCCAGTCTCTCCTTTACTAATTGCACATTTAGAAACTGCCGTGGCGCCTATACCCTGTCAAGCGTAGAGGGAATTGAAGGTGATGATGCCCAAGAGGTAAACATTACCGTAAATAATTGTGTTTTTGAGAGCCCAAACAAAACTGATTTATACCCATTCTCGGCGGCTATATATTACAGCAATGGGCAAAATCATGCAGGGAAAGGAACCATTTCCGTCAAAAACACAGAATTTACAGACTATAACCGCGGCATTATAGTGGGGGGTAACCAGCGGGACGATATCGATATAAGTATTGATGGATGTACATTCAACAATGTTGCAAAAGAGCTCATAAGAATTGAAAGCGGAAGGTCGGCCGTTTTACAGAACTGTACATTTAATGATATCAAGGAGGGAATGGAACGTATAGTTGAAATCTTTTACTCACAAAATGAGAGAAGCTCAGCAGATCAAACGGTGACGATCAGCGGCAATAAATTTAACGGTGACGAAACAACTGCCAAATATCCAATTGTAGTCGGAGCAAATGCCAAAATAAATGAGAATGTCGATGGCGTCCCCAACACTTTTAGCAGGACTTATCCCAAGGCTTACCGGTATATTAGACTCAATGGAGGTATCGGAAGCATCAGTACAACATACGCCTCTTTCGAAAATGCAATTTGGGGTCAAGCAGGCACCCCGTATCTGCTGAGTAACAGTGTGAGGGTCTTCGGATATGGAGATAAAGACGATGGCATCCACAGCTCTCTTGAGATAAAACCCGGTGTCACAGTTAACCTGGATGCAGGGGTAGATCTTTCGATAACAGGAACATTAACAGCTGAGGGAA
>LSQX01211849.1_pt1 | contig 10056 bp, 8 predicted proteins | sample 654561 | NCBI WGS metagenome assembly LSQX01 (sample SAMN04489861, study PRJNA283612) | anaerobic digester metagenome | isolation source: 4 biogas reactors fed with cattle manure at either 37C or 55C with and... | place: Denmark: Kongens Lyngby | collected 2014
CGGAAGAGATGACGGCGGGTATGGACCACGTGGCCCGTGCCGGAGCGGACATCAGCGATCAGGTGGAGAACATCAACCGCTCCATGGAGGAGCAGGGGCGGGTGACGGAATCCATCGCGAAGGCGGCGGAGGAGCTTGTGAGCCTGTCGGAGGAGATGCAGAAATCCGCTTCCCGGTTTACAATCGAAGTGGAAGCAGAATCAGGCCTCGTTCCAGCCGGGGAAGAAGCAGAGGACGCCGAAGAAGCCTGATCCCGTTCCATTACAGGATACAGTAACAGGAGAGAGCCGCCCCGGGGCGGCTCTCTCCTGTTACTGTTTTTTTTTCACGGCCCGTTTCGTTCCTCTTCTTCCAGGCAGGGGAATCCCCTCGTCCCTGCAGGAGGGACAGATGCCATAGAGAGTGAGCTGCTGCTTCATCACCTGGTAGCCTTCCAGCCCCCCCGAGTACTCCTCGGGACGTGGGAGATCCACGTCCACGTCAATCAGAGAGCGGCAGGCAAGGCAGAAAAAGTGATGGTGGGATTCCGCGCAGGTATCGTAGCGGATTCCACCGTCGCTCAGGTCCTGGACTTCCACGATCTCCCCAAGGGAAGCCATCTCCCGTATAGTATTGTAAACCGTTGTCCGGGAGACCTCGGGCATGGTAGTCACCACCTGGCGGTACACTTCATCCACAGTGGGGTGGGTTCTGTCCCCGGAAAGGATCTCAATAATCAAACGCCGCTGGGGAGTGAGCTTGAGGCCCTTTTCTCTCAGGCTGGCAGCAATTTTGTCAACGGATCGCATAGAGCCATTCCTCCTTGTCCGGAAAAACTACGTTGTAACCATTATAAATAGAAATAGTTTTCCGTCAACAGCAAAATCTGCGCCCCGTTCACACCTGGCTGGATGGAGAGGGACGAAATCCCGAGGTGCCTACTCTCCGTAGAGCTTGAAAAGTGCCTGGGTTCCTTCGTTTTCCAGCCCTCTGGCGGCAAGCTTTTCATACTGGGCAAAAGCCTGCCTCAATCCGGGAACATCCATTCCCATGCGGTCGGCCTCCTCAAGGGCGATCTTCATGTCCTTGAGGAAGTGCTTCACGAAAAATCCGGGGGCGAAATCCCCCGAGAGGATCCTGGGGGCAAGATTGGAGAGGGACCAGCTTCCCGCGGCGCCGCCGGAGATGCTCGACAGCACTTTTTCCGGGTCGAGGCCGGCCTTCTTCGAGTAAGCGAGGGCTTCGCAGACTCCCATCATGTTTGAGGCGATGGCGATCTGGTTGGCCATTTTCGTATGCTGCCCGCTCCCGGGGCCTCCCTGGAGGACCACGTTCTTCCCCAACAGGGAGAAGAGAGGCGTCATATCGCTGAAAACGGGCTCGTCCCCTCCGACCATGATGGACAGGGTCCCATCCCTTGCTCCCCTGTCACCCCCCGATACGGGAGCATCGAGGACCGCCACGCCCCTTTCCGCTCCTGCGGCTGCTATGCGGACAGCGAGATCCGGGCTGGAGGTGGTCATGTCGATGAGCACCGTTCCCGGCCGGGCCCCGGCGATGAGCCCCCTTTCACCAAGGTAGACCTCTTCCACGTCGGCGGGGTATCCAACCATGGTAATGACCACGTCGCTCTTCTGCGCCAGGGAATACACGTCATCCTTCCACACGGCTCCCTGGGTCAGCAGATCCAGGGCCTTCGCTTTCGACCTGTTGTAGACGAGCAGGTCGTAGCCGCCCCTCATGATATGTCCCGCCATGCTGTGCCCCATGACTCCGAGGCCTGCGAATCCGATGACCGTTTTTCCCTTTTCAGGTTTCATTCAGTGCCACCTCCGGTTGTAGTCTGCCGCTCTTCTTCCATTTTCATCCGATGATTCCCAGATTTTCCATTCTCGGGTACAATGCTGGGTAGAAAGAAAGGGCAGTTTTGATTCTACCCTTATCATTACTGATTGAGAAGGAGGCAGATCCATGAACACTCTGGAACGGATCGAGCAGCTGCTTGGAGACGAGTCGGAATATCTGCTCGGGCACACATGCGGAACCATCGGCAGGGAGATGCTCACCCTCCCCGGGCCTGATTTTGTGGACAGGGTGACCGCGCTCTCCGACCGCTCCATTCCCGTGATGCGGTCCATGCAGAGCCTTTTCGGTTCAGGAAGACTCGCCGGAACAGGGTACCTCTCCATCCTCCCCGTGGACCAGGGGATCGAACATTCAGCCGGAGCCAGCTTCTCTCCAAACCCCATCTATTTCGACCCCGAGAACATTGTGCAGCTCGCTCTGGAGGCAGGCTGCAACGCCGTGGCCAGCACCCTGGGAGTTCTCTCCTCGGTGGCCCGGAAGTACGCCCACAGGATTCCCTTCGTGCTGAAGATCAACCACAACGAACTGCTTTCCTACCCCAACAAGTACGACCAGATCCTCTTCGCCTCGGTGGAGCAGGCCCGGGACATGGGAGCAGCCGCAGTTGGAGCCACCATCTACTTCGGCAGCGACGAATCCACCCGGCAGATACAGGAGGTCAGCACGGCCTTCGAAATCGCCCACAGCATGGGCATGGCCACCATTCTCTGGTGCTACCTCCGGAACAGCGCCTTCAAGACGGCCGAAAAGGACTACCACGTGGCCGCCGACCTCACGGGACAGGCGAACCACCTCGGCGTGACCATCGGCGCCGACATAATAAAGCAGAAGCTCCCCGAGAACAACGGAGGCTTCAGCGCCCTGAAGTTCGGCAAGACGTCCAAGGCGGTCTATGAAAAGCTTTCCAGCGACCATCCCATCGACCTGACACGGTACCAGGTGGCGAACTGCTACATGGGCAGGGCGGGGCTGATCAACTCCGGCGGTGCCTCGGGGTCAAACGACATGGCCGACGCCGTGAAGACGGCGGTGGTCAACAAGAGGGCCGGCGGCATGGGCCTCATCCTCGGCAGAAAAGCCTTCCAGCGTCCCATGAAGGAGGGCGTGGAGGTCATTCACGCCGTGCAGGACGTCTATCTCGAGAAGCAGGTGACCATAGCCTAGCCCCGGCGGAACGGGAGGCCTCGAAGAGCCCCTTGAAGAAGGCCCGGACGTTCTCCCCAAGGAGGCGGGTGTTGTAGCCCCCTTCCTGGACCACGAGGACGGGAAGTCCCAGGCCGCCGATCAGTTTTCCGTTGTTTTCGAAATCTCTGGCGGCAAGGCTCCAGGTTCCCGTAGGGTCCTTTCTGCAGGTGTCGCCGCCGAAAGGCACAACAAGAAACCGGGCTCCATGGTCTGTTATTCTCCTTGACGCCCTCCGGAGGGCGTCAAGGTACTCCTGTCCCGAAAGATGCTCGGGAAGGGGAAGGTTGAGGTTGAATCCCCGGCCTTCTCCTTCCCCTTTTTCGTCCTCGAATCCCGAGAAATAGGGGTAGGCAAACCGGGGGTGCCCGTGAAGGGAGACGGTGAGGACATCGCTCCGCTGGAAGAAGATATCCTGCTGACCGTTCCCGTGATGGTAGTCCACGTCGAGCATGGCCACCCTGCCGAAGGCAGACAGGTACTCCGCCGCCGCTGCCGCGCTGTTCAGGTAGCAGAAGCCGCCGAAAAGCCGCCGTTCGGCGTGGTGCCCGGGTGGCCGCACCAGGGCGTAGGCCAGGTGCCGGCCTTCCGCAAGGGCCTGGGCGCCCGACATGGCGCAGTCCACCGCCGCCAGGGCTGCAAGGAAGGCATTTCTGTTGAGAGGCGTAAACGTGTCCATACAAAAATATCCTGCCCGGACGGAGAGATCCTGGGGAGGCCGGGCTGCGTTCCGCACGGGGAAGACATAGGGGTAGACGGACTCCCCCTCCGGCATGGCCGTGCAGACCTTCCGGAGGTAGGAGAAGAAGACGGCGCTGTGAACCTTCAGGATATGCCGCTCGCCGAAATGGCGGGCCTTTTTTTCCGTAAAGAGCCCCGAGGGGAGGATCTCCCGGAGGATGGCCTCCACCCGGACGGGAGACTCCACGTACCCTCTTTCCCTGACATGGTGAATGGCGTGGTCCCTGCTGACGAAGAGGGCCACCCGTTCGCTCTCGGGAAGGGCCGCGGCCACAGCTGTCCGTTCCGGCGCGGTCACGTACTTCAGGGGCCGGAGCTTTACCGGGTCGTCCCGGAAGGAGTCCATGACCATCCGGATATACTCCGGCGGGCAGAGATCTCCGTATTTCTTCCCCAGGATGGCGGCGACGATAAGCCGGGCCTTTTCCCTCCTCAGGGGCTCCTGTCTTCCCAGCCCGTCGAAGACCAGGTACGGGGGATTGTCTTCTCCCGGCTCCAGGGGAGTCTCGTACTTCGTCCCCGTCACCGGTACGGCGCCGTATCGCTCGTAGAAGCGCAGCCGGGCGGAGTTCTGCTTCCGGATCTCCTTATCCCGGCTGAGTTCGGGATCGTCGGGAAGGCATTCGAAGAAGATCCCCACACACCCGAGGTCCAGGGCCTCCTTCCGCACCCTCTCGTAGAGTATGCCTCCCAGTCCGCCGCCCGCTTCGGTCCCCGGAACGGCGATATAGTCCAGAAAGGCGAACTTCAGCAGGGGGTCGTACAGGGCCAGGGCAAAACCGTGGACCTTCCCCGCCCCCTTCTCGGCGGCAAAGAGGATGGTCTGGAAGCCGTACTTGAGCTGGTTGCGCAGCTTTTCCGGGATGGATTCAGCCTCGCCTGGGCGGGCCCCCGGAAACTGCTCCTTCAGGATCTCCCCGATGCGGACGAGAGCCTTTTCGTTTGCCGGGGAGAGATCGTCGAAGATCCTCCGGACCCGGAACATCCTCCGCCACCCCTACGCTAGGCGGGGCGCCTGGCCTTGCCCGAACGCTTCTCGGGGTCGAGACGGAGCACCGTCACGGAGGCGCATTCGGCGGATGAGAATTCATGGGAAAAATCCTCACCCGCATATTTTTTCATGATTGCCAGGAGGGCGGCGCCCTTCTCCTGTTCGTCCGCCACTACCGTTAAAGGTCCCGACATCATGACGCTTTTGTAGAGCATGCCCCACCCGCAGGCCCGCTCCGCAGACCGCACAAGGTCCTCGTCGCACTGCGCCTGGAAGCAGCCCCGGGGGTTCTGCGCGATGATGTCGAGCTTTCGTCCCTCGCGGGCGCAGTGGAAATAGACGGCGCCGTTCATCACCCCAAAACAGAGGGGCACCACGTAGGGTTCGTCTCCGCTGCAGAGGGCGAGATGCCCGGTGAACGCCCTGTCCAGAATTTCGTACATTTCCGCGCTGTCGGTAATCTCCCTGTCTTTCCTGCGTACCGGATGGCCCATTGTCATATCCTCCTCCGTTATAGCGAAATGATATACTGAACATCATGGAGGTATTGAAGAGATGATCCGTTTGCCGACCGCCTCTGCCCTTGTGATTCTGTCAATTCTACACTTTTTATGCTTTCCAGGCGAGGGAACGCCCCTTCTGCCGGAAAAATTCGCGGAAAAGTACCGGAACGCCTCTCCCGTGCAGTGGGGAGAGCATGTTTCCGGGACAGCCGCGAGGATCGCCGCCGAAGGGAAGGAGGTGGCCCTCACCTTCGACGCCTGCGGGGGAAAGAAGGGATCGGCCGTAGACTGGGAACTCCTGGATTTCCTGAGACGGGAGCGCATTCCGGCCACCCTGTTTCTGAGCGGGAGGTGGCTGGCGAAGAACAGGGAAACCGCCCGGGAGCTGGCGGGGGATCCCCTCTTCGAGATCGGCAACCACGGCGCGGAGCACCGTCCTCTTTCCGTGACGGGGCGGTCCGCCTACGGGATCCCCGGGACCGAATCCGTCACAGGTGCAGCCCGGGAGGTGGAGGCGAACGCACGGCTCCTGGAGGAAATCACGGGGCGGAGGCCCAGATATTTCCGCTCCGGCACGAACCACTACGACGAGGTGGCCGTGAGGGTGGCGGCGGATCTGGGGCATACAGCGGTGAGTCATTCCCATAACGGGGACGGGGGAGCGTCCTACCCGAAAAAAAAGATCGTGGAGGGGCTGCTTTCCCTCCGGGGAGGGGAGATCGTGCTGTTTCACATGAACCGGCCGGACGGCCGGACGTGGGAAGGGCTGAAAGAAGCCCTGCCTCTCCTCCGGAAGAAGGGATTCATCTTTGTCCGGCTTTCGGACCGTCCCCTTTTTTTCGAAGAAACCGCACCAGGGAAATGAACGGAGATTGATTGGCAGACGGGATGAGCTTCAAGACTCTTATGGTATCATACAATGGATTCGACCACCGAAGGACCTGCGGCAGACGGAGATGACGCCATGGAAACACTACTTTTTGAAAGATGGAGCGACAATCCGCTCCTGCGCGAATCGACGGAGAAATTTAACGCGGCGGCGAAGAATTACCTCGCCGTAAAGGATTCCGTCGAAACCGACGACCGGATTGCCGCCAGGAAACTCTGGCAGACCATCTCGGTCCTGTATTGGGACGTTCTCGCCGCGCTGGTGGACGCCCACACGGAAAGCATTCCGGAGGAATTGCAGTTCGACGACAGGGAACGGCTTTTTATTGATTTCGGCTATGTCAATGACGAAATCACCCCGGCCTCTCCGGCACTCCGTGAATCTCTCAATCCGAAGACTGCACCGGGGCTCTTCCAGTACTACACATTCTCCGACTTCATCGCCGAAGCCTACACCATGATCATGGGCAAACCGGTCACGCCGCCCCGAAGCGGTTTCTCGCCCGGGGACAAGGTTCTCCAGATGCGGAAGCAGCTCGACGGACTGAAAGCCAGGATCAGGATCATCCTCCCCGTGGTGCTGGCGAAGCAGGGAGCCCTGCCCTCCGAGACGGAACACCTTCTTGCGGATCTTCACGGGTATCTTGAATCCTATACTGAGGTCTCCATGAGGACCAGGAAATTCCGGGAAGCACCGGAAAAGGACAGGCAGCAGATGGCGGTGGAACACCATGCTTTTACCGAGGCGGAGAAGCGTCTGGCCTCATTCCTGAAGGGGAACGGCGATGAAGATGGGGGCCTGGACGGGAACGAGATTCAGAAAGTTTCGGGCCTGCTGGAATCCGCCAAAAATATAGCCAGGAACATGGTCTTCGCAGGCCAGGAAATTTCCAAGTGGGAGCGAAGGATAAAAAAGACCGCCGCCGATCTGGATGGCATCCCTCCCGCAGTGCGGCGCAAACGGCTGAAGGACCTTGTATTTGCCAAAAAGGAATACATCTCCCTTACGGCCAAGTCCGCCCGGAGGGATCCATCACAGCTCTGCCAGAGCCAGAAAGCGCCCCTCTCCCTGGACCGGGCGGCGGAAGTCGTGGAGGAGCTGACGGCCCTGGATCCGGACATGCTGGTGGTGGCGAGGATACGGATGTACGGCATCCCCAGGGTGATCCTGGTGCCCGGTCAGGGGTACGGCACCTACGACTGGAGCGATCACACGCTCCTGCTGCCCGCCTTCCCGCTGAACAATCTCCCGGAGAAGGCGGCCGCCTACGCCCTCGGCACCTTTCGGTGGGACAGCGACGAGGACAGGGTCATCAAGAACAGCTACGAGCTCATCAAGGAAAACCGGGGAAAGTCCATCCTCGACCTGAGCTCGTCATTTTACAAGGATTACTTTCTCTGGCTCACCAAGGAGAAGAAGGGGTACCGCATACTGCCGAGAGACACCCACAAGGTCTTTCTCCAGATGTTCGCCCCCAGGAGCCCGGAATAAACTGCACGGCACTTTTCGCGGAGGAATTCCCTGCACGTCCACAGGATTCCTCGCCTTCCCGATTCTCCAGTACGGCTGCAGGAAACCTGGAAGAACACGGCCCGGATCATCGACCGGCAAAAAGAAACACCACGGCTCCGCCTCACTCCCAAAGGTACTTCTCGGGAGTGCACACTCCCGTAAGATCCAGCATTTTTTCCCTGATGCGCCGGGCCCTGGCGCCGTCAGCAAGGGCTGTTATTCTGTCCCCCGCAGAGAGCATGGTGTCACCGTTGGGAAGAATCTCCTCCTCCGCCCGGAGAATGCTCACCAGGAGACACCCCTCGGGAAGACAGGCATCCCGTACAGTCCGTCCGTCGAGAGGTGCCCCCGGACAGACCGTCCCCTCCAGCAGGACTTTTCCCGCGCTGACCGCCCCGTCGCTTTTCCGGAGCATCCTGAGCAGGAGGGAGTCGTAGACAGGCCGGGCCCGGAGAAGGTCGGCGGTCACATGGGCAATGATGACCACGGCCGAGACCGAGAGCAGGTGAGTGAAGGATCCGGTCATCTCGGTGATCAGGATGATCGCGGTAATGGGTGCCCTCACCACCGCCGCGAAAAAACCCGCCATTCCCACGATGAGGAAGTTCAGGATGAAAGCCTGGTCAATTCCGGTCCATTGGACCGCCGCCGTTCCATAGAGAGATCCAAGAGAAGCCCCCACGGCGAGCATGGGGAGAAAAATGCCTCCAGCCGCTCCCGAACCGAAACTGAGGGCAGTGAAGAGCAGTTTGCCCCCAAAGAGAAGGAAAATCATGGACAGCGGCAGCACCCCATGCGCCAGGCGCTCCACGAGGGCATGTCCTCCACCGAGGATGCCCGGAAGCAGGGGACCGATACAGAGGGCCGCCAGGGCGGGAATGACCACCCGGTACCGGGAGGGAACGGGGAGCCTGCCGTAGAGAGACTGCACGTCGAGGAGCACCCTGCAGAAAAGGGCCCCGCCCCCTCCGCAGAGCAGACCAAGCAAAAGAAGGTGCCCATAGTGGCCGAGGGGAAGGACAGAAGGTATCCCGAAGGAAAAGACCGGTCCGAGACCGAAAAAGTTTTTCGACACGAAATCCGCCGCCAGGGAGGCCATCATGGCAGAAAGGAGCACAAGAGGCGAGAAGCTCTTGTGGACCTCCTCAAGGGCAAAGATCACCCCCGCGAGGGGGGCGTTGAAGGCTGCCGAAAGCCCCGCCGAGGCTCCGCTTGAAAGAAAAAGCCTCTCCTCCACCTTTCCCCGCTTCTGCATGACGGCAATTCCCTTGCCTGCTGCGGCGCCGATCTGCACCGACGGCCCCTCCCTGCCGAGGGAAAGACCAAGGGCGATGGCGAGCCCCCCTCCGAGAAATTTCGCGGCTATGACCTTCCACCAGGACATGGAGACCAGACCGAGAAGCTCGCCCTCCACCTGGGGTATTCCGCTTCCCTGCGCCAGGGGCTCCCATTCCATGAGGCGGCCGACGGCAGCGGCGGCACCGCACCAGAGAAGGACAACGGCAGGAAAGGGGATAGTGGTTTCGCCTGTGAGAACTGAGAGAGAGAAGGCCTCGGCCCTGCCGAGAAGAAGGCGGTAGCAGACGCCGGCAAAACCTGCGGCGGCACCTATGGCAAGCCCCTGGACAATCAGGTGGATCCGGAACCTGCTTTCTCCGGTGAGGAGTTTGTAGCGGCCCATGAACAACACCAGCCTTGCGGGTAATGTAGTACCGGTCCCCGGGACCGCTGCAGAAGCCCCGGGGATGGCGGAAAGGTTATTCCTTCGGTTCCATCAGTTCAGCCACGGATTCCAGGAGACTGCGGATCTGCAGGTTCTGGGGGCATTTCTCCTCGCAGGCGCCGCACTTCACGCAGGCGCTCGCCCGGGCCCCCGGCTTCAGGAAGACCGGGTAGGTCATCCGGGCCTGTTCGAGGTTATCGAACATGAAGGCCATGTTGTAGCGGTTGAAGCACTCGGGGATGTTCACCCCCGCAGGGCAGGGCATGCAGTACTGGCAGCTCGTGCAGAGGACCTTCATCCTCGTGCGGTACTCCTCCTTCACCCGGGCGATCATGTCCCGCTCCCCGGCGGTCAGGCAGCCGGTGCAGGCGTCATCGGCGGAGGCGAGGTTGTCTTCGAGATCCTGCTCCGTAGTCATGCCGCTCAGGACCACCGAGACCTCCGGCTGGTCCCAGAGCCATCGGAGGGCCCATCCCGCCGGGGAGAAGGGCTTGGGCGACTCGCTCCATATTTTCTTCATGACGTCCGGGACATTCCGGGCCAGGTTTCCGCCCCGGAGGGGCTCCATGATCACCACGCCCATGTTCCGCTCCGCGGCGTATTTCAGCCCCGCAGTCCCCGCCTGGTAGTTCGTGTCCAGGTAGTTGTACTGGATCTGGCAGAAATGCCA
>LSQX01217823.1_pt2 | contig 10056 bp, 8 predicted proteins | sample 654561 | NCBI WGS metagenome assembly LSQX01 (sample SAMN04489861, study PRJNA283612) | anaerobic digester metagenome | isolation source: 4 biogas reactors fed with cattle manure at either 37C or 55C with and... | place: Denmark: Kongens Lyngby | collected 2014
GGCGCCACCTGGGGCGCGGGTGGCGCCGATGGCTGGGAAAGGGGCGCCGGCTGGGGGGCCGGCGACTGTGCTGACCCAGGAGGAGCAAAGGGACTCGCTCCGGCTGAAGGCACAGCGAAGGGATTGTGCCCGGGCGGCGGGACAGCGACGTCGTCCTCCCGGTCCTGCACGATCGAGAGTTCGAAGGGGTTGTGGGGATCGCGCGAGACCTGCGGTGCGAACGGGTCCGCAGCCGCACCACGCCGGGGTTCGTCGGATTCGGGACCCGACTCGTCAGCCGGACTGAAGGCGTCGGCCGAAGCGCTGTCATCGGCGTCCTCCGGGAAGGCTTGATAGGCCTCGGTCCGACCGAACGGATCCCAGCGTTCGCCGACCTTCTCGTCCGCCTCCGGCTTCTCTTCCGTGCCCGGCTCTTCCGTGCCCGACTCTTCCGTGTCCGACGCTGCTGCGTCCGGCTCGGGTCCGGCGTCAGTGTCTGGTCCCTCTTCGACGGGCTCCGCCCGCCGCCGCGCGACTGCCGGCGGCTGGTCGTCGAGGCCCCGATCGAGCCTCGCCGGCTCCTCAGCGGCTCCCGGCTCGAGCATCGCGGAGTCCTCGACGACCACGGCGTCAACGACGGCGGAGCGCGCGGACTCGAGCTCGGCAACGGGTTCCTGGGCCGGCATCGGCAGGACAGCCGCCTCGCGGGCCGCCGCGTCCGCGGGCTTCGCAGCCGGGAAGGCAGTGGGCTGGGGGCTGCTGACGAGCGCAGCGCCTGTGGCATCGAGTTCAAGGGCGCTGGCAGCCACCGCCCCGACCACGAGCGGCAGACGCAGGAGCTCCCCCTGTGTGTGCTGTTCCGCGCCCAGGTCCACGCGGACCCGGCGCACGAGCCCCAGCCCCACTTCATTCCAGGTCTGGACATCCGCGCCGGCGGCGACGACGTCCCCGCTGTCGAGGTCCACGATCCGGAGTTCGCCACGGATCAGGGAGCGCATCTCTCCGCCATGCCAGAAGAAGGCGGCGAAGTCGGGCATCTTCGACACGTTGTGCTTGGCCAACTCCGCAACGAGATCGTCCAGCGACGACGCATGCAGAACGACTTCCCACAACACCTCCACCAGCGGTGAGGACTGCGCCGGCGCGGGCTGGAGGACGACCAGTGAGGTCGGGCCGCCGAGAACGATCCACTCCCCGGGGGAATAGGTGGCACGCCACAGCCCAATCTGCTCCGTCATGAAATCTCCCGTCTCCAATCGGCGCCGTCCACATCGACGATCACGGCGGACACATTGTCACGCGCGCCTGCGGCCAGTGCCAGGGACAACAGTTCCACAACCGCGTCCTCAGGCGTATTCTGCCCCACCACGATTCGCTCAATTTCCTCAAGATCAGTCTCACCCAGCAAACCGTCGCTGCAGAGCAACAAGCGGTCTCCGGCCACTATCGGCAACAACCAATAGTCCGGATCGAACTGGTCCGGCGATCCGACCGCCTGGCTGAGCACGTGGCGATCCGGATGCCGCGCCGCGAGTTCGGGGGTCAGGAGGCCGAGCGCCAGCATCGCCTGCACGTGCGTGTGGTCCTCCGTGACCAGGTCCATGCGGTGGGAGCCGCCGCTGACGCGATAGATCCGCGAGTCACCGGAGTTGACCATCGTCCAATAGGGCTGACCGCCGACCGAGACCGCCACCGCGGCCGCCAGCGTCGTGGCCGCCCGGTCGCCCTCCGCCCGGCTCCCGCACAGGCACGCGTGCGCAGCCTCCACAGCCTCAGCGACCAACTCGGGCGTCAGGTCGGCGCGGTCCGCGAGCTGATTGAAGCGCTCCGCCACCAGTTCACTGGCCAGGGCACCCCGCCGGCACCCCGATACGCCGTCCGCCACCAGGAACACCGGCGCCTTGGCAACCACGCGGTCCTCATTGACGGCTTTGACGGTTCCCTCGTGGGTCAACGCCGCAGAGACCAGGAAATCCACGCCCGCAGGATACTGGCGGACGTGGATTCCCGGTGCTGATTCCGGCCATCAGGGTCGTGCGAATCCGTTCACCGTCACTGAGGCTGACGTGCCCACAGGTCCGGGCCGAACACCTCATAGTCGATGCGGCCGGCCGGCACTCCGCGTTCGAGGAGCTGGCGGCGAGCGCCCGCCATGAACTCGAGCGGTCCGCACATGAACACGCGGCAGCCCTCCGGAATCTCGACCTCCGAAAGATCCATCAGCCCCTGTCGCGCCGGCCGGCGGGTGGGAGCCTGGTCGGCGCCCTCCTCATACCAGAACTCACCCACCGAGTCCTTGAGCTGCAGGGACTGACCGAGCATGCGCTGATAGAGCGCCTGGGTGCCGTGGTTGCGATCGGCGTGATAGATCCGCACCTTCCGCCGTGGCTGATGCTGGACGAGGTCCTCCATGATCGCGGCCATCGGGGTGATGCCGATGCCGGCGCTGACGAGCACGAGGGGCTCGTCGGACTTGTCGAGGATCACGTCACCCGACGGCTGCGACACGTCGAGGAAGGTCCCCACCTGGGCGTTGTCCGCAAGCCAGTTGGACACCTGACCGTCGGGTGCCCCGTTGGCACCCTTGGTGCGCTTGATGGTCACCCGGAAGGCCTCGCCACCGGGCACGCCGGAGATCGTGTACTGACGCGGCTGCCGCTCACCGTTCGGCAGGTCCACCGCAATCGCCACATATTGACCGGTGTGATGACTCGGCAGGTCGCCCTCGACCGGAGCAATCTCGAGCGAGAACACACCTTCGGTCTCGTCAACGCGGTCCACGACCTCGTACTGGCGCCACGGGTGAGCCGGGTCGGTCCCGCCCAGCGCATAGAGCTTGGCCTCCTCCGCGATCAACTGGGCGCCGAACAGCCAGTAGACCTCGTCCCAGGCCGCAGCGACCTCGGGTGTCACCGCGTCACCCAGGACATCACCGACGGCCCACATCAAGTGGCGGCCGACGATCGTATAGTCCGTGCCCTTGATCCCCAAGGACACGTGCTTGTGCGCGATGCGCTGCATGATCGGGGTGAAGTCGGGAGCGTTCGGGTCGATGAGGTGCACCGCGTACGCCACCACGGACGCGGCCAGCGCCTTGGGCTGCTCGCCGATGGCCTGATTGGCCTTGTTGAACACCCGCATGAGTTCGGGGTTGGCTGCGAACATGTGCGGATAGAACCGCGCCGTGATGGCCTCGGCGTTCTCTGCGACCACGCCGGCGGTTGCCTTGACGACGGCTTCGGATTCCGGGGAAAGCAGCATTGCTCCTCCAATCAGAGTTGTGCACATCGGTGTGCTCCAAGCGATCGACACGCAATTTAACAGGTTTTTCCATGCTATTTGGCCTGGCCCGTGGCGTATAGGCTCAACCGGGATTTGATCACCACAGAGCACCCCGCTCCCTCGAGAGGCACCCAGCCCATGCGTCGACCCCAGATCCGTCTGGCCCTGTTGCTGATCTCAGCGCTATTGTTGCTCACGCTGGTGCTCAACATCGTGGCCTGTCAAGAGGAACGGGCAGCACGGTTGGGTCCGGGGTCGACCGGACTGCGGGTCACCGCCGTCCAATGGCTGCTGAATGCCCATGACATCGACGTCAACGTCACCGGCACGTTCGCCCACCAGACCAACAGCGCCGTGCGTGGATTCCAGGCGCGCCAAGGGCTGCAGATCACCGGCCAGGTGGATCGGCGCACGTTCGACCGTCTGGCGATCAGGGCGGCCGAGGGAGACCGCGGCATGCACGTGCGGGCCATCCAGACCCTGCTCCATCTCCAGGGCAACCGGGTGGGCGTCCACAACAACTTCGACGCCGCCACCGCAACCGCGGTGAGGGCCTTCCAGGAGACGGCCGAGCTCGACGAGACCGGAGCCGTGGATCAGGACACCTGGGCGGCGCTGTTCCAGGGGCCCAACGACGGCGTACCCGTCACCGAAACCGACCAGTTCCTCGCCACCATCGCCCCCCTCGCGAAAGAGGCCAAGGACCGCTTCGGCGTCCCGGCCGCGGTCGCAATGGCGCAGGCATCGCAAGAGACGGGGTGGGGGCGCTTCGCGCCGGGCAACAACTACTTCGGCGTGAAATGCCACAACCAGGCCCCCGGCCCCGTTCCGTTCGAGTGCCAGGAGTTGGCGACCGGCGAGTGGGAGAACGGCGAGCAGGTGGAGATCAGGGACCGCTTCCGGTCCTATGCGTCCATGCGGGACTCCGTGCTCGACTACGCCAACTTCCTGCGGACCAACTCCCGCTATGACAAAGCGTTCGCGGTCGCCGGCGATCCCGACGCGTTCGCGAAGGGATTGCAGGCTGCGGGATACGCCACCGACCCCGCCTACGCCGACTCCCTCATCGCGATCATGAAGCAGCGCGACCTCTATCAGTACGACCGCTGAGCGGCTCTCCCGCAGGCCGCCGACCGGGCGAACTACAACGATGTGAGTTATCCCCGGGGTTATCCACAGGCTGGGGACAATCCCCTGTGGATGCGCCTCACAGCACCCTCTCCCCCGTCGCCAGCACGACACACGTGGTGAGCACCTTCATGGCCCGCTCAACCTCCGCCAACGGCGGGAGCGTCGGCGCGATGCGGAGGTTCGCATCCTGGGGATCGTTCCCGTGCGGATAGGTCGCCCCGGCCGGGGTGAGGGCGACCCCGACGGCCTTGGCGAGCTCGACGATCCGTCCGGCCGTGCCGGGCACGGTGTCGAGGGACACGAAATAGCCACCCCTCGGATCCGTCCAATTCGCAATGCCGAGAGCCCCCAGGTCGTTCGCCAGCGCAGCACGGACGGCCGCGAACTTGGGCGCGATGATCTCCGCGTGCCTCCGCATATGCGCCTCGACACCGGCGGAGTCGCGGAAGAACCGTGCGTGTCGGAGCTGATTCACCTTGTCGGGCCCGATGACACGCACGAAGTCGCGCGTCAGATACCACGCGACATTGGCCGGCGAGGAGCCGAAGAACGACACCCCACCACCGGCGAACGTCACCTTGGACGTCGACGCGAACACGAAGGCCCGATCCGGATGGCCGGCGTCCGCACAGGCACCGAGGATGTCGAGCAGCTCGTCGTGGTCGTCGGTCAGGTGATGGACGGCGTACGCGTTGTCCCAATAGAGCCGGAAGTCCTCGGCTGCCGTCGCCATGGCCGCCAGCCGGCGTACGACCTCATCCGAATAGGTCACCCCGGTCGGGTTGGAATACTTGGGTACGCACCACATCCCCTTGATGCCGGCGTCGGCGCGAACGCGCCTCTCGACCACCGCGAGATCCGGTCCCTCGGCCGTGAGCGGCACGGGAACCAGCTCGACACCGAGCTCATCGGCGACCGCGAAGTGGCGGTCATAGCCCGGCACCGGAGCGAGGAACTTCACCGGCTGCCCCGCCCACGCACCCGCCGCGCCCGGCAGAGCGTGGAAGAACGACATCGCCAGACACTGGTGCATGAGCGACAGGCTCGAGTTGTCCCGTGCCACCAGCTGGTCCACGGGGATGTCGAGCAGCGGGGCGAAGATCTCCCGGAGCTCGACCAGGCCGGCCGCGGGCGGACCGTAATTGCGGACGTCCACTCCGCTCCCGACATGATCCCCCGGTTGGAGCGCCGCGAGCAGCGGCTCCGACAGATCCAGCTGCGCGGCCGACGGCTTGCCGCGGGTGATATCGAGGGCGAGGCCTTCGTCCTGGAAGGCGGCATAGTCGGACCGCGCGGCCTCGACCGCAGCGGTGAGTGCAGAACGATCAATCGCAGCGATATCCATGACCGAACGCTAACCGCCGCGACCGACAATTTCAGCCGTCACGGCAGAGCGCCGGAGGGGGGTCAGTTCCTGCGGGCCTGTCCCTCGAAGTGGCTGCTGCCCCGGACATCGCCGGCGGTGAGCGTGGTCAGGTCCGCCTTGCCGAGCGGGCGATCGAGCGCGACGAGGCGGCGGGCCTGGCGGAGGCGGGTGCGTTCGATGGCGTTGCGCACCGACCGGGCGTTGGAGAAGTTCGGCTTGGTCATCCGGATCGCCAGATAGTCCCCGAACGCCGCCCGCGATTCCTCGTCGAACGTGAAGTTCTCCTTCGTGACCATCCGTTCCGCGATCTGCATCAGCTCGTCGGCGGAATAGTCGCCGAAGGCGATGTGGTGGGGCACGCGGGAGGACAACCCGGGGTTGGCGGCGAACAGGTCGCCCATGCGGTCGGCGTACCCCGCAAAAATCACCACCAGGCTGCCCCGCTCGTTCTCCATCTCGGTGAGCAGGATCTCGATCGCCTCCTGGCCATAGTCGCGTTCGTTCTCGGCGCGGAACAGGGCGTACGCCTCATCGATGAACAGCACCCCACCCGCCGCCTTCGCGATGGCCTCCTTGGTCTTCGGCGCGGTCTGGCCGATGAACTGGCCGACCAGATCGTCGCGCGTGACCGCGTGGACCTTCGGCGATCGCAGATAGCCGAGGGCGTGGAGGATCTCGGCCATCCGCAGGGCCACGGTCGTCTTGCCCGTGCCCGGACCGCCGGTGAAGCTCATGTGCAGCGTCGGCTTGGAGGTGGTCAGCCCGAACCGCTCCCGCGCCCGGTCGACGAGCAGCAGGGACGCGATCTCGCGTACCCGCTGCTTCACCGACCCCAGACCGACCAGCTCGTCATCCAGTCGGGCGAGCGTCTCATGGACCCTCGTGGCGACCTCGTCGTGGGCGAGATCGATGTGGGCGTCGTCGGGGAGGTACGCCGGCTCGGTGCCCCCCGACCCCGCCGAGCCGTCCGGCCCCGGCTCGTGCCCGGCCCCGCCCGGGGTCGCCCCCGTCGCCGAAGGAGGCGACGAGGACGAGGGGGCTCCCGGGCGATAGAAGCCGAAACCGGACCGCTGGCTCACGACCGGTGGGTCCCGTTCGCGCCGTTGCCGTTGGCCGAATAGCGGGTGTCGGCGGGCTTGGTGGTGGCGTACGAATGGAACCCATAGGCCTGCGCACGCCCGGCCAACTCGGTCCGGGTGAGCGTGAAGCCGGGTTCCTCGGCCGGCCGCTGGACGAGGAAGGACAGCGCGGTCGTCTGGCGTCCGAGCGAGGCGTCATAGGCGTTGACCCGCACATAGTGGTTGGGGAACGCGGCGCGGCATTCGTTGATCTCGGCCATCACGCCGTCCGGCTCGTCGAGATCGAACAGCGGCAGCCCCCACATCTCCCAATAGACGTTGCGGGGATGGGGGTCGTCGGTGTACTCGACCGAGACCGGCCAGGAGTTGTCGAGGGCGTACTTGACCTGGAGCGCGATCTCCTCATCGGTGAGCGGCGGCAGGTGGGCGAAGGTGCCATAGCGCAAGGTGGCCATGTCGAATTCCTTTCAGGGGTTCTCGCCGGCTCAGGCGGTCGGGGTCGCGGCGGGCAGGACGTCGGGGGCATCGGTCGACGTGTAGTCGAAGGTGATGTCTCCCCAGGTGGACAGCGCCACGTCGAGCGGGCGGTTCCACTTCGCCGCGTTGCGCAGGATCTCCGGGCCCTCGGCGAGGATGTCGCGGCCCTCGTTGCGGGCCTTGACCATCACCTCGGCCGCGACGCGATTGGCCTCGGCGCCGGCGGCGATCCCGAGCGGGTGGCCGATCGTGCCGCCACCGAACTGCAGGATGACGTCGTCGCCGAACAGGTCGAGGAGCTGGTGCATCTGGCCGGCGTGGATGCCACCCGAGGCGACCGGCATGACACCGGGCATCGACGCCCAGTTCTGGTCGAAGAAGATGCCGTGCTCGGGGTTGGTCGGGACGCGATCGAGACGCAGGGTGTCATAGAAGCCGCGGGTGGTGGCCGGGTCGCCCTCGAGCTTGCCGACGACCGTGCCGGCGTGGACGTGGTCGACGCCCATGAGGCGTACCCACTTCGCGATCACCCGGAAGCTCACGCCATGGGTCTTCTGGCGCGTATAGGTCGAGTGGCCCGCGCGGTGGAGGTGGAGCAGGACGCCGTTGTTGCGGCACCACTTGGCCATCGACTGGATCGCGGTGTAGCCGATCGTGAGGTCGATCATGACGATCACGGAGCCGAGGTCACGGGCGAACTCGGCGCGTTCGTACATGTCCTCCATCGTGCCCGCGGTGATGTTCAGGTAGTGGCCCTTGAGCTCCCCGGTCTCCGCGGTCGCCTTGTTGACGGCCTCCATGGAGAACAGGAACCGGTCGCGCCAGCGCATGAACGGCTGGGAGTTGATGTTCTCGTCGTCCTTGGTGAAGTCGAGGCCGCCCTTGCAGGCCTCGTAGATCACCCGGCCGTAGTTGCGGGCGGACAGGCCGAGCTTGGGCTTGACGGTGGCGCCGAGCAGCGGGCGACCGTACTTGTTCAGGTGCTCGCGCTCCATCACGATGCCGTGCGCCGGGCCCTGGAAGGTCTTCACATAGATCTCGGGGATCCGCATGTCCTCCAGCCGCAGCGCCTTGAGCGGCTTGAAGCCGAACACGTTGCCGATGATCGAGGAGGTCAGGTTGGCGATCGAGCCCTCCTCGAAGAGGTCGATGTCATAGGCGATGTACGCGAAGTATTCCCCCGGGCGCCCCGGGACTTCCTCGCAGCGATAGGCCTTGGCCTGGTAGTGGTCGTTGGCGGTGAGCCGGTCGGTCCAGACCACGGTCCAGGTGGCGGTGGAGGACTCACCTGCGACCGCCGCGGCGGCCTCGATCGGGTCGACGCCGTCCTGCGGGGTGACCCGGAACACCGCGAGCACGTCGGTGTCCTTCGGCACGTAGTCGGGATTCCAATAGCCCATCCCGGCGTAGCTCTGCACACCCGGATCCCAGCGGCCCGGCCCGTTCTCGTTGTTCACCATCGTCCTCGCTTCTGTGTGTGGGAGACAGGAATCAGAGTGCAGGGGTCTGGATCAAACGACAATGGAAGATTCAGTTCAGATGATTCACCGATCGATTGATAATGGGGCCATGCGTACCGAATCGAGGCCTGCTGACGAGCACTCCGATCCACGGATGGATGAGCAGCGTCCAGGGCACATCTCAACGCCGCCCCCGCTCCCCAGTGCCCTCACTTGGGCGCGGCTCCAGACTTTCTGCATCGTGCTTGACGAGGGCAGCATCACCGCGGCAGCCGACCTGCTGATGGTCAGCCCGCCCGCGGTCTCGGCGGCGATCGGCGTCCTGGAGAGCGAGCTCGGGACCAAGCTCTTCACCCGGGCGGGCCGCGGAATCGTGCCGACGGAGGCCGGTGAGGTGTTCGGGGGGTACGCCCGAGCGCTGCTGGGGCTGGTGGAGCAGGCGAGGGCGGCGGTACGCGACGCCGATCGCGGACGGCTGCGCGTGGGGGTCGTCACGACGGCGGCCGAAACGCTGCTGCCGCGCTTGATCGCATCCTTCACCCGAGCCCACCCGCGGGTGGAGCTGGTGCTGTCCGTCGCACCACGGGACGACCTGTTTGCCGCCCTCGGGCATCACGAGCTGGACGTCGTCCTCGCCGGTCGGCCTCCGCGCGGGTCGGGGTTCATCAGCCGCGCGACGCGGGGGAACTCACTGGTGGTGGTGGGCGCCGGAGACCAAACGGGCGCGGCCACGGGCACGTGGCTGTTGCGGGAGCACGGGTCGGGCACCAGGCAGACCGCCGAAGCATTGCTCACCGGCTTCGACCCACGGCCGCCCGTCCTCACCCTCGGCACACAGGGCGCGTGCGTCGCGGGCGCACGGGAGGGACTGGGCGTGACCCTGGTGCACTCCAACGCAGTCGCCCGCGAGTTGGCCTCCGGGGAGTTGGTGGTGGTGGACGTGCCGGGTACGCCGCTCGACCGCCCCTGGCACTTGTGCACCGGCCCCATGCCGACCCGTGCTGCGGAGCTCTTCATCCGCCACGTGACCGACCCGACGCTCGTCGCCGATGCGGCCTTGCTGCCCCTGCCCGCACGAGATCCTCGGTGAAGCACCGCCCGAGCTCGCTGCCCGACCTCCCAACACGAACCACCACTTCCCAGCACCACCTCCACGACCCCTGCCCGACCCCCAACCCGAACCACCACTTCCCAGCACGAAGCCGACTCCCCACCCCGCATGCGGGGTGGGGGAGGTCAACTTCATGTTGGGAAGTGCCAGGACATGTTGGGAAGTGGCCGG
>LSQX01161259.1_pt1 | contig 10055 bp, 10 predicted proteins | sample 654561 | NCBI WGS metagenome assembly LSQX01 (sample SAMN04489861, study PRJNA283612) | anaerobic digester metagenome | isolation source: 4 biogas reactors fed with cattle manure at either 37C or 55C with and... | place: Denmark: Kongens Lyngby | collected 2014
GCCGATAATACCGCCACTAGTTATTATCGTGATATCCTTAAATATCTTACTTATTTAGAAAAATACCAACAAATAACGAGAGCCAGAGATCTTAGTAGCACTCATATTAAAGCTTATTTAAAAACACTTTACTATAAAAAATATCGCTCCGCAACTCTCGCTCGTAATATTTCTAGTTTGAAAAGTTTTCATCATTATTTATTTATTGAAAGAGAAATCACTGAAAACTACATGAAAACAATTGAAACTCCTAAAATAACAAAATCGCTTCCTCAAGTTTTAACTGTCGCTGAAGTTATTAGGCTTTTAGAAACCTTATCTGATGAAGAGCCACTTACTTTAAGAAATATTGCTTTAATTGAACTCGTCTATGGATCAGGTTTAAGAGTCTCGGAACTTTTAAATTTAAAGTTAAATAATATACATTTTTCGGGAAATTATGCTAAAATAACAGGTAAGGGAAATAAAGAAAGAATTGTTCCTCTAGGAGAAATGAGTTTAAAAGCTTTAAGAAATTATTTAGCGAAAGGAAGAAATTTATTACTTAAAAACAATGTTTCCAATTATCTTTTCGTTAATCTTTATGGTAATAAGTTATCACGTCAAGGCTTTTATAAAATATTAAAAGAAATCGCTCGTAAAGCTAATATTGAAAAAGAAATATCACCCCACACTTTAAGACACTCTTTCGCGACTCACCTTTTAGAAGCCGGAGTTGATTTAAGAACTCTCCAAGAATTGTTAGGTCATAAAGATATTTCTACTACCCAAATTTATACTCATCTTAGTCAAAAACACCTAAAAGATGTTTATTTAAAAACTCATCCTAGAGCAAAAGGAGAAAAAGATGTTTAAAAGAATTTTCTTAATCGTAATGGATTCACTTGGTTGCGGGGAAGCCCCGGACGCTAGTGACTTTAATGATGTCGGCGCTAATACTATTTATCATATTAGCGAGCATTATAAATTAACTATTCCTCATCTTCAAAGTTTAGGGTATAGTAATTTAACTAAAATTAAAGATGTCGCTCCTATTAAAGACCCGAGAGGAGTCTTTGGTGTTTTAGAGGAACAATCAAGTGGTAAAGATACGATGACTGGCCATTGGGAAATAATGGGGCTTTTAATTAAAAAGCCTTTTAAAACCTTTACTGAAACAGGTTTCCCCCAAGAATTGATTGCTGAAATCGAGGCGAAAACTAACCGTAAAACAATTGGTAATTACGCTGCCAGCGGCACCGAAATAATTAAAGAATTAGGTGAAGAACACTTAAAAACGGGTGCTTTAATCATCTACACTTCAGCAGATTCAGTTTTACAAATTGCCATGCATGAAGATGTTATTCCTTTAAAAGAACAATACCAAATTGCTGAGATTTGCCGGGAAATTACTTTAAAAGAAGAATATAAAGTAGCTCGCATTATTACGAGACCTTTTATCGGTACCAATAAAGATAACTTTACAAGAACCGCCAATAGACATGATTATGCTTTAAAACCACCAGAAAAAACAACCCTAAATTATTTAAGCGAAGCCGGTTTGGAAGTGATTGCGATTGGGAAAATAAATGATATCTTTGTCGGTGAAGGAATTACTTCTTACCAACGAACAGTCTCCAATTTAGATGGGATGAATAAAACAATTGAACTGGCGATTAATAATGATTTTAAAGGTTTATGTTTTGTTAATTTAGTTGATTTCGATGCTTTATATGGCCATAGGAGAAATCCAATCGGTTATGGTCAAGCAATTGATGAATTCGACGTAAAGTTAGGTGAGCTATTGACAGTCCTAAAAGATGATGATTTAGTTATTTTAACAGCCGATCACGGCAATGATCCTACTTTTAGAGGAACTGATCACACAAGAGAATTAGTGCCTTTTATCGCTTATAATCCCCAAATGAAAAGTTATCAAGAGATTGAAAAAGGTTATTTCGCTGATATCGGTAAAACAATTGCAGAAAATTTTAAAATTAATACCAATTTAATGGGTAAATCAATTTTAAAAATATTAAAGGAGGCTAAAAATGGCTAAATGGTTGAGTGAATTAACACCGGAGTTTTACATTTTTTTAAGTTTGTTTTTTGTGTTGCTTATTTTAATGGTAGTTTTACTTATTATTATTAAAAGAGTCAACGAACGAGTGGGATCTCAAGATTTTGAGATTTTAGAATCGATTGCCGAACACGATAAAAAGTATTTCTATTACATCACTGTTGTCAATAAATCGCTTTCCCCTAACTTTATTAATCAAATCGGTTTTATTAGAGGAAACGTTAGACATATTTTAGAAGATAAAAATAATCCTATCGCCCCCAGAAACAAATACCAAACTAAAATCTTAATGGATGAAATATTAACAATAACAAATCATAATATTAAAAAATTCAAAAAGGTTGTTTTATTTGCAGAAAATGAAATTGGACTTAGAAAAACATTAAAACCAAAACGACTTAATAAGTTTTTAAAGCGTGAATATATTTTAGATAAGAAAGAATAATCATTAACTCGCAAAAAAGAATGTTTTGATACTGGTTCTTATAACTTTTGGGAAAGAAGCCTTTTAATTATTAAACTCTTATTTAGACCTTTTTACAAACTTCATCAACGCCTTAAATTTTCCACTAATAAAGTTTTAAAAGAAGCCGAAATTAGACGTATTCAAAAAGCAGAGCACGATAGAATTGAATTTAAGCTTCATGAAACAGCTGCTAAAGTCAACGAATTAAGAGTTAAAGAAGAAACAAGTAGAGAAAATCGTACTAGAGAAACTGAGCTTGAACTTTTGAAACAACAAAAAGCTTATGAAATAGAATCCTTGAAACAAGCAGAATTAAATAAAATTTTTGAAAAAGAAAAAGCTAAAATTAGTGCTATCAACGTTAAAGAAGAGGTTAAAAAGTATTTTCGAGAAAAACCCATTAGTTTTAATAAAGCTGAACATGATCTTGAAAAAGAGCAGCAACAAGCTCTTGAACCGGAACCCCCTCAAGAAAAACTTGTTGAAGAAAAAGCAACCGTTGAGGAAGAAGGAATTTTCAATATCGAAGCCGGCAAACAAAAAGAAACAATCGATTATGAGGCACTTACCGTTGTTGAATTAAAAGAAATTGCCAAAGAAAATGGACTAACAAATTATTCTAGTTTAAGAAAAAGAGAACTAATTGCTTTAATTAGAACTACAAAAGAAGGATAATAATCCTTTTTTTATATAAAATATAGATAAGCAAAGTTTTTTTATCATATAAATTGCATCTCCGCTCCGACTTACATATAATCAAAACAACAACTATGTTTTAAACGAAAGGGAGCGATTATGGAGCTGTCAAAAACAAATAAGGTGCTAATTTTCAATTTAAGCTTGTTAATATTGAATCTTTTTAACGTTGTAAGCTTGGGTCTTAATAGCCTTTATTTACTTTTAAGTGCAGTGGGAACTGCTTTTATTATTGAATTTAGTTTCGCAAAAATTAGAAAAAAAGAACTTAAATATTTAAATTGGTTGACAACACCGCTGTTATTTAGCCTTTTTTTGCCAGGAGATGGGGCACTATGGTTAGCGATTTATGGTGCTGGTTTCGCTGTTTTATTTGGAAAGGCATTATTTGGAGGAGATGAATATTATCTTTTTAATCCTGCAATGGTTGGTGTCGTTTTTTTAGCGATATCTTTCCCTAAAAACATGCCTCATTTAGTTAATGAATTAATGTTAGTTGAGGAAACAATGCAACTATTAATTGTCTTTTTAGGCGCGCTTTTAATCGGTTTTAAAATTATCAATTGGAAAGTACCAGTCCTATTTTTAGGTACTTTTTTCTTTTTAACCGCCCTTGGAAAAGAACTGGGAATTAGCACTTTAGATCCCCTTATTTCTTTACAATCTGGGTTTGTTTTACTAGGAGCATTTTTCATTGCTAGTGATGAGGTAACAATGGCTCAATATCCTATTGGAAAAATAATATACGCTCTTAGTTTGGCAGTTTTAATGTTTATCATTAGAAGTTTTACCTCACAACCCGATGGTTTTCCATACGCACTTTTATTAGCTAATGCCGTCGCCCCTTTAATTGATAAAATCGAAAAGCAAGAAAATCAACCTATCGAGGAGGTGGGCGAATGAAAAATAGCAAATTAACTAGTTATTATTTAAAAATGGTTCTATTTGTTTTACTTTTAGGAGCTTTTTCAGCTTTAATATTAATTGGCGTTGATCTTTTAACTAAAAAAAGGATCGCTAGCAATAATAAAATTGAACTTTATGAAACTATTTTCAACCACAACAATGTCTCTTATCAGCCTGAAGAAATTATTACTTTATTTGAAACTAATTCAGTTATTAAAGTTGAAGAGTTTTATTACTATCAAGAAGCTTTTTTAGATTTCTTTACTATTTATAAAGATCATGAACTCACTTATTTTATAAACAATCAAAATAATAACGTCACCGTTTATTATCAAGATAATTTTAATTTCGGACCCGGAGGTAAAGAGCAAGAATTATTAGATGTCATTTTGGTAATGGATGAAAATCTAACAACCATCAAATATTTAAATGTGGTCCATGATGGCAATAACGATTATTGGGGAAAAAGAGATCTATTAATTCCAGAAATACTAAATACTATTACCACTTTTGATTTCGATAACAATTTAGATAACGTTACTGGAGTAACTCATACTAAAACTAGTTTAATCCTCTCCTTAGAAAGTAAGGGAAAACTTCTTAACAAAGTTGGTAGAAAGGCCTTTAAGAAAATTACCTTAGCTGACATTAATTTTCTTAATGAGAACACTTTAAAAGAGGTTCTTACTAATAACGAACTTAATTTAAATAAATATTTGATTAAAGCTTATCGTCATCTTGAAAGCAACAATTTAAGTTTTCAGTTTAGAGGAAAAGGGATGTGGGGAGAAATTTCTGGAATTCTCACTTTAAAAGCAGATTTAATGACGATTGTTAATCTTACCATTCTCGAACAAGAAGAGACTCCTGGATTAGGTGCCTTAATCGTGGAGCGGGAATTTTTAGATCAGTTCACCGGCAAGACTTTTAACCCTAATATTATCATTAACGAAAATAATGGTCCCTCGGCAGTTGACGGCCTCACAGGAGCTACTAATACTTCGGGTAGTTTGCAAATTATATTAAATGAAGTGCAAACTTTATTTTATGAAAACTATTATGGCAAAAAACCTGATAATTTAAGAGATGCTTACCAAAAAATCTTAGCTGCTCACGAAATCGAATATGATGAAGAAGGCGATGATGATTATTTGATAACTTTAATTAATAGCCATTTTATAAGTGCTGAAAAAAATGGTTTAAAACTTTATACTAATATCGCTACCAACAATCTTTCATTCCTCTTTTCACCGGTAATTACTTTTGGACAGTTTGGAGACGATAAGGAAGAGATCATTGTCGTTGTTAGTTTAGAGGATGATTTTAAAACAATTCTTGATTTAAGTGTTATTTTTACTGATAATACTGCTCATTGGGGGAAAACAAAGTTTTTAACAACTAAAAATTTAGCTCATGCCAAAGGTTTTGAGTTTCCTAATTTAAGTTTTAATAAAGATAAAAATGAAAATGATACTAGTAAGGTTGATAACATTTCTGACGCTACCACTCCGCATACCCTTCCGGAGTTTGAAGAAAAGTTAAATGAAGCTTACCGTAATTACTTTAATACTTTTGGAGGTAATAATTAATGAAAAAATGGATTAGATTAAAATATACTAAATGGTATAACATTTTAAAAGATGGCATTTCTACTAATAATCCTATCGTTATTTCTGTCTTAGGAATTTGTTCGGCCTTAGCGATTACTAATAAGGTTAGCAATGCTTTGGCGATGGGAATTGGAGTGACGTTTGTAATAATCGCTTCATCAGCAGTTATTTCGCTTTTGAGAAATGTGATACCTTCAAAAGTTAGAATGATTGCTTATATGGTTATTATTTCTGTTTTTGTGATCGCTGTCGATATGTTCTTACAAGGTTTCTTCCCAACGATTGCTAAAAGTCTTGGTGCATATGTTGGGTTAATTATTACCAATTGTATCGTGATGGGAAGGGCGGAAGCTTTCGCTGTAAAAAATCCTCTTAAATATACTTTAGTTGATGGTTTCGCTAGTGGCTTAGGCTATACAATCGTCTTACTTTTAGTTGCTAGTGTTAGAGAAATTCTCGCTTTTGGAACTTGGTTTAATTTACCAGTTATGAGCCAAGGCTTTACAACTTGGACAATTATGGCGATGGCTCCAGGAGGGTTTTTCGTCTTAGGATTATTTGTTTGGATTATTAGAGAATTAACCAAATATTATGAAGAGGCTGTTTAAGGAGGTTTGCTGATGGAATTAATAAAAATATTAGTGGATTCAATTTTAAGTCAAAATATTGCCTTAGTGTTTATTTTAGGAATGTGTCCTTTAATAGCGATTTCGAATAATTTAAAAAATGCTTTTTGGATGGGAATTGCGGTTGTTTTCGTGGTGACTTTAACAGCAGCTATTAACTATCCAATTTATCAACTCTTATTAAAAACAAATACTACTAATTTAGCACTTTTAATATTTATTATTACGATCGCCGCTACAGTCCAATTTTTAGAAATGTTTTTGGAAAAGTTTTTCCCTACTCTCTATAATGCTTTTGGAATCTTTTTACCCTTAATTACAGTTAATTGTGTTGTTTTAGCGATTTCATTGTTTTTCGTTAACCGCAATTATAATTTTGGCGAAACAGTCGTTTACTCTTTTGGTTCTGGTCTTGGCTGGATGTTAGCGATTATTTTACTAGCGGGACTAAGAGAAAGATTAAAGGAGAGAAATGACATTCCCAGAGGTTTAAAAGGAAAGGGAATTGCTTTTATTATTTTAGGAATATTGGCATTAGCTTTTATCGGCTTTACAGGATTAATTTAAAGGAGGAATTATGGTTTACTTATATACATTTTTAATTTTAGTCGGAGTACTTGTATTAATAACTTTAGTGTTAATTTTAATGGAAAGATTGTTAGGTGATGTTAGCGAAAAGACAATTACCATTAATGATGAAACTCAAATTGCTGTTTTTGGCGATACAACAGCCTTAAACGCTTTAGCAGATAATAAAATATATTTACCATCATCTTGCGGGGGGAAAGGCACTTGTGGGACTTGTAAGTTTCAACTCTTAGAAGGTGGAGGCTCCATTAAAGCTATCGAAAGATCGTTTATAAGTGAAAGCGAGGCTGAAGAGGGTTATCGGTTATCTTGCCAAGTTAAGGTTTCTGAAAATTTAAAAATTAAACTGCCACCTGGACTGTTAGATGCAAAAATTTATCAAACTATTATTACTGAGATTGAAGATTTAACTTATGACACTAAAAGAATAACTTTTGATTTAATTGATCCTGAAGAAATCACTTTTAAACCGGGACAGTTTATCCAAATAAAAGTGCCAGGAATTGAAATAGTGAGAGCTTATTCAATCGCTTCTAGTCCCAACGATAAAAATAAAATTGACCTGATGATTAGACAAGTTTATAAAGGACAAGCAACAACTTTTGTTCATAAAGCTTTAATGATTGGTGATAAAATAAATATCGATGGTCCTTTTGGTGACTTTTATTTAAATGAAAATTCTCAAAAAGATATTATTTGCATCGCTGGCGGCTCGGGAATGGCACCGATTTATTCCATCTTAAATTATCTTAAAGAACAAGGAATGCCCAGAAAAGTTAAATACTTTTTCGGAGCCCGTACCCAAGAAGATCTCTTTTTAACGGAAGAATTAACAGCGTTAAGCGAAGAATATCCTAACTTTAGTTATATCCCTGCCTTAAGTCACGCTGATGATGATCAAGACTGGAAAGGGGAAAAAGGGTTAATAACGGAAGTCGTTAAAAAAAGAGCTGGCAATTTAAGCAACTCAGAAGCATATTTATGCGGATCTCCAGGAATGATTAACGCTTGTATTAGCGTTTTAAAGGAATTAAAAATGCCTGAAAATGAAATTCGATTTGATAAATTTTAAAAGAAAAGGACAAAGCGTCCTTTTTTAATTGGCTATTTAAAAAAATCTTGAGGATTTAAACCTGCTGATAAAACCATCATTAACAATAATCTTGCTTTATAACTAGGAAGCGAATTGCCACTTAAAAGACCAATTTGTTTTAGTTGGTAACCGCCACCAGGATAAGCGTAACTATCTCTAATCCGTCCCATTGGACATCGTGAAGTAAGAACTAAGACAATTCCTTTTTCAAGAGCCAGTTTAAAACTCTCAATTAAATTAGCGGGAACATTGCCGCGCCCAAAAGCTTCGATAATTAACCCATCAACGTTTTGGTTGACATAATGTCTAATAAGTTCATCACTCATACCGGAAACGACATTGACAATCTCCACTCTTTTAGTAAGTTGTTGAGGTTTAATTTGGTATTTCTGATAATCAGCACTACGAAAATAAAGCACACTTTCTTCATCAACTAAACCTAAGGGGCCAAATTCTAACGATTTAAAAGTATCTAAGGAAAGAGTGTGAGTTTTAATAACTTCAAAAGAAGCATTGATCTCATCGTTTAAGCAAACTAAAACACCACGTTGATAAGATTCATTAGCTGCGGCGACTAAAATACTAGAAAACAAATTAGAAAAGCCATCATAACCAATCTCGTCATAATTTCTCATCGAGCCAGTTATCACAACCGGCTTTTTAGTATTTAAATAAGCATCAAGAAAAAAAGCTGTTTCCTCTAAAGTATCCGTACCATGAGTAACAACAACTCCATCATAGTTTTCAACTTCTAAAAAGGAATCAACAAGTTTTGCAATTTCTAAAATATCTTTAGGAGTTAAAGAGGGACTAGGAACCATTGAATAAATATGATGAGTTAAATTAATATTAGTTAATCGTTTTTGGATTAAAGCCAAGAGCTCTAAATGATTATCCTTAATAATAGTTTTATTTAAGTCATGACTCGTTCCCATCGAAATCGTTCCACCAGTAAATAGAATTAAAATCCGTTTCACATATATCACCCGTTTTCATTTTATCATAATAATTAAAAAAGAGCCTTTAAAAATAACAAATATCGCTAGTAACAACAAGAGAAGCCAAAGTTTCATCATTTCTTTTTCCACCAATTGACAACAACAATGGCTTGTTCGCATCGTATCGTCTTAATTGCTTGGTTTACATAATATATATTATCGGAACAAATACCAAAGTCAAAACAATGGGTTTCCAGGAAATCATCATGACTGTATTGCCGTTCTTATATATTTTAAAGGCGTTAAATGAGTCTTGTTTTTGCTAATAAACTAACCAACTTTATAACATTTGTGTAGTTTAGTGTAGTTTGCGTTTATTTTATTAGCTAATCAGTTTAGGTTTGCTTATGATTCCTTTTACTCACCTAAAAGAAATAATCTACTTCTCTTCTTCTTTTTTTAAAAACAATATCTCAAAAAAAAACAGCCATAACTTGGCTGCCATTTTAGTTGTCGAATATCGTTAATTGTTCGATTGTAAACTTTTTTTGTTTTTCTGATAATCTTTGCCACTTTGCTGATCTTCCTTTTCCGAGTGGTGCAATTACTTTTTTCTGTTTTAATAATTGTAATGTTCGATTGATTGTTGACTCACTTGCTAGAGGCACTTTTTTTCTAATTTGGTTTTTAGTAAAAACATCTGGACCTCTTAAAATGATTGCTTCGATATTATCTTGTTTGTTCATTTTAACATCAAAGATATAAATGTGTTTTTTCTCTTTTACATTAAAATGCATTTTTAATAAAATGTCAGTGATTACTCTTACTAAAGAATCAATTTGCGAAAAGCCAAACTCCCAATCATATCTCGCTTGCGTTAAAGCTTGTTGGAATACTTCTTGTTTTTCCAAAAGTTCTTTAAAAAAAGAATCGTAACGACAAACTTGAAATTGGCTATAAATAATAGTTTAAATAATTATCAAGGCGATTAATTCATTATATTTATTAAATGGTTTTATTAAAATAAAATCAACATAGAAATTAAAAATAACCATTAAAAGTTCATGTTTATC
>LSQX01203801.1_pt1 | contig 10055 bp, 7 predicted proteins | sample 654561 | NCBI WGS metagenome assembly LSQX01 (sample SAMN04489861, study PRJNA283612) | anaerobic digester metagenome | isolation source: 4 biogas reactors fed with cattle manure at either 37C or 55C with and... | place: Denmark: Kongens Lyngby | collected 2014
CTGCCACCGCCACTGTAGGCGGGGCAGCAGCTCTGCGGGACATCGGCAAGTATCGGGAAGTCAAGCTTGTAGGCACAGACCTCTTGCGGGACGGCATTCCCTTTATCGAGCAGGGGGTCCTGCGGGCCGTTATCTTCCAGGATCCTTTCATGCAGGGGTATCGAGCCATTAAGATTCTCTTTGATGTGCTGACCAACGGTACCAGCTACGGCCCCACAGATTTTGTGCGGCCTTCCATTGTCACTAAACATAATATCCGCTATTACCGGTGTTACAGCTAATACCGGTGCCATAGCTAAACCGGAAACCATTAGGAGGGGGTGGCGCCGGGAAGTAGTCAAGGAGAGCGGTCATAGCTGTAGGAGTAGCAGGTATGAGCAAACGGTGGGAAAAACAGAGTAGGGTAATCGAGAGAATGAAAAGGCTGACAATCATCGGTATAGTGTTGACAATGGTACTAGGAATGGCACTCAGCGCCGGCGCGGCAAAACTGCCCCCGGAGGAGCAGCTTTACATCCAGGTATCTGCCCTGGGAGCGCTGGATTATTTCTACGATCACAAGCTGGGTATGGAGTTGGCTGGTAAGTACTTGGGTGTTCGCACCGAGTATGTAGGACCCGCTGATTACGACATGGCGGCCATGATCACCGCCTTTGAGCAGGCCATTGCCAAAAAACCTCAGGGCATAGTAGTTGTTGGTTTTGAGCCGTCTTTGAACGCCATTGTAGACAAAGCCGTCGATGCAGGTATCCCTGTGGTAACTGTGGATGCTGACCTGCCCGGCTCCAAGCGGTTGGCCTTCGTGGGTACCGGCAACTTCCAGGCTGGCTATGAAGGCGGTATGAAGCTGGCTTCTCTCATCAACGGCAAGGGCAAAGTTGCCATTATGACCAAGCCGGGCCAGTCCAACCTAGAGGAGCGGGTAGATGGTTATCGTGCCGCATTGGCCCAGTATCCTGACATCGAGATCGTACAAATTGCCGACACCCAGTCTGACCCCAATGTTGCCGCTCAGGCAGCTGCCACCCTGCTGATGAAATATCCGGACTTGGCCGGAATCGCTTGCGTTGAGGCTGCCGGCGGAGCAGGTGCAGCTATGGCAGTCAGAGAAGCTGGTTTGGCCGGCAAAGTGAAGATCATCTCCATGGACCGGGGCAACGATGTGCTCCAGGAGATCGAAGCAGGCGTTATTTCCGCCTCTGTGGCACAGCAGACTGCTCTGATGCCCTTCTACGCAACTCAGATCCTGTACAACCTGTACAACTATGATATTCCCATCAGCACCGACAATGCTAAAGCCGGCATCACCGGGACTCCGACCGTTATCGATACGGGAGTTGTCATTGTCGATGAGACCAACTACCAGTACTTTATGAGGTAGTCTATTTGAGGGGGGCGGGCAGAAACCCGCACCCCACCCCTTCCCCACTTGTGGGAACTGTGAAGGAAGGTTGGTGTCAATGAACGACCGTATTGTCTTGGAAGTGCGGGACATTGTTAAGACTTTCCCCGGTGTTAGGGCATTGGACGGCGTCAAGCTGCAGCTGCGGGCGGGGGAAGTCCACGCTTTAGTAGGGGAAAACGGTGCTGGTAAGAGCACCCTTATGCATGTATTGGGCGGTATTTACAAGCCTGATTCAGGCACCATCATCGTTGACGGCAGACCTGTACAGTTTGACAGTGCCTACGACGCGGCTCAGCACGGCATCAGCGTAGTGTTTCAGGAATTGAGTTTGGCTCCCAATCTATCTGTAGCTGAGAATATTTTTGCCAATCGGCAGCCGGTTCGGGCCTTTGGCATGATCGACTACAACAAGCTCTATGAGGATACCAAAGAGATCCTCAAGCTCTTTGAACTGGAAATCGATCCTAGGACACTGGTCAAGAATCTTCCGGTAGCCCAGCAGCAAGTGGTGGAGATTCTCAAGGCCATGTCTACTCGGCCTAAGGTGCTAATTCTGGATGAACCGACTTCATCACTGACCTCAGTTGAGGCAGAGCTCCTGTTCAAGAACATTAGGCGGCTGAAGGAGGAAGGTATCTCCTTCATCTATATCTCCCACCATCTCAAGGAGATCTTTGAGATAGCCGACAGGGTTACAGTCTTCCGGGATGGCTGCTATGTAGGCACAAGAGAGGTCAGTGACGTCACTGAAGAGCAGTTGGTTCAAATGATGGTGGGCCGGGAACTGGTTGATATGTACGGCCGGCGGGATTACAACATCGGCGAGGTTTATTTCAGCGTTAAAGGCGCCGGGCGGGGGAAGGATTTTGCTGATGTTAGTTTTTCACTCCGCCGGGGCGAGATTTTGGGTTTAGCTGGTCTGGTGGGCTCAGGGCGAACCGAATTGGGTCGAGGGATCTTTGGAGCGGAGCCTTTGGAACGAGGGGAAATAATCCTAGACGGAAGGACTCTGTCAATCGCCAGTCCCAAAGATGCCATCGAGGCGGGAATTGGATATTTGACAGAGGATCGCAAAGTCCAGGGCTTGTTCTTGGATATGGCCATTCGGGACAACTGTATCGCTCCCCACTTGGTGGATTTCACTAACCATTTGCGAATGATGAATGAAGACGCAATCAACGATTTCGCTTACAAATGCCGCCGTGACTTCAACATCGTAACACCCAGCATCAAGCAGCAGGTCCGTAATCTCTCCGGCGGCAATCAGCAGAAGGTTTTGCTCTCCATGTGGATGGGAATCAAACCCCGAGTGCTCATTGTCGATGAACCGACAAGGGGTGTCGATGTGGGAGCAAAGAGCGAGATCTATCGCTTGTTGAGGCAACTGGCTGCGACAGGGGTCGGTATTATCATGATTTCATCTGACTTACCGGAGGTACTAGGGTTAAGCGATCGGATCTTGGTCATGAGGGAAGGAAGAATAGTAGGCGAGTTTAGCGCCGAGGAGGCCACTGAAGAGAAAGTTGTCGCCTGTGCGACCGGTGTAGCCATGGCTTGCTAATCCTTAGCCATTCTATATTCTGCTCTTGTTCGTCTAATGCTGCAGAAAGGGAAGTGTGAGTATGAGGACAGCGACTGTTAATGGTGATACGGCAAAAAGCCGGGGACTGGCAAGGATCACTGATTTTCGCGAGTTCATGATCCTAATGGTCATCATCGCCGCCAGCATATTCATGAGTATTGCATCGCCGTATTTCCTAACCAGAATGAATATCCTGGCGAACCTCTTGAGTGTTTCTATTGAGTCCATTGTTGCCGTAGGCATGACTGTGCTCATGGTATCCGGCGGTTTCGACATGTCGGTGGGTTCCACCGTGGCACTGTGCGGCGCCGTGGGAGCCATGGCCATGAAGGCAGGAGTACCGGTCTTTTCGGCGATGCTGATCGCTTTGGCAGTGGGAATCCTGGTGGGACTTATTAACGGATTTTTCATCGCCAAAGTGGGCATTAACCCCTTTATTACCACCCTTGGTATGATGAGTGTCTTGAGGGGTATCTTATTGGTGATCACCCAGGGGCGGAACATCAGCGGCCTGCCAGCCTCATTTAGAATCATCGGGCAGGGCAATTTCCTGGGTATACAGTATCCTATCATTTATGCCTTGATATTTCTCATCGTGGGAGACATCCTCTTAAGAAAATCCAGATTCTTCCGCCAGAACTACTATATCGGTGGCAACCGCCAGGCAGCTCGATTGTCTGGTATCAATGTCGACGGAATTACCGTTTTCAACTATGTCCTTACTGGTTTCTTGGCAGCCTTGGCTGGTCTAATCATGACCGCCCGACTGGGAGCTGCTTCGGTAACAGCCGGTACCGGACTAGAGCTCAAGGTAATTTCGGCAGTGATTATCGGTGGGGCCAGTCTAAGCGGTGGAGAAGGTACGGTAATTGGTTCCTTCTTAGGTGCCCTGCTCATGGCACTAATCACCAATGCCCTTACCCTGCTGGGAGTTGACGTGTACTGGAACGAGTTCGTCATCGGAGCCACTCTATTGCTGGCTGTGGCCGTCGACGTCATTGGCGGAAAGAGGCGTAAGAAGGCTTAGGCTAGTTGGAGCTAATTAAGAAAACGTAAGGGGGCTGGAGCTATGACTTCACGGGAACGGGTACACCTAGCCTTGAATCATAAACAACCTGACCGGGTACCACTGGATCTTGGTGCTACCAGCGTGACAGGTATGCACGTGACCAGTGTGTATAAACTGCGGCAGGCCCTAGGCCTAGATGAACCGGGGACCCCAGTAAAGGTGGTTGAGCCCTACCAGATGCTGGGGGAAATCAAGCCTGATTTGATGGAGGCATTGGGGGTTGACGTTGTATCAGTCGGTATGCCCAAGAATATGTTTGGCTTTGAGAACAAGGACTGGAAGCCCTGGACCTTCTGGGACGGCACTCCTGTCCTTGTGCCCGGCGATTTCAATACAGACCCTGAGCCAAATGGGGACCTTCTAATGTATCCTGAGGGCGACAAATCGGCGCCGCCCAGCGGCAGAATGCCCAAAGGCGGGTTCTATTTTGATGCCATCGTGCGGCAGGAACCCATCGACGATGATAAGCTTAATCCCGAGGATAATGTTGAGGAGTTCAAGCCCATTTCCGATTGGGAACTGGAGCATATCAAGAAGGAAGTAGACCGGCTGTACAATGAGACAGATAAGGCCATCGTCGGCAGCTTCGGCGGGACCAGCTTTGGCGATATCGCCTTTGTGCCGGCTCCCCAGCTCAAGTATCCCAAGGGTATTCGGGACATTGAGGAATGGTATATGAGCACTGTGACCCGCAAGGAGTACGTGCGGGAGGTCTTTGAGCGGCAGTGCGAGATTGCCCTCAACAACCTAGCCAAGATTCACCAGGTTGTAGGGGATAAAATCAGCGTTGTGTTCATTACAGGTACTGACTTTGGTATGCAGACAGGTCCCTTTATCTCGCCTGCTGCTTACCGGGATCTGTACCAGCCTTTCCACCGGCGGATCAATGATTGGATCCATGAAAACACCAATTGGAAGACCTTCATTCATTCGTGCGGTTCAGTAGTGGAGTTCATCCCAGATTTCATCGATGCAGGGTTTGACATCCTCAATCCGGTTCAGTGCTCTGCTGTGGGGATGGATCCCGAGACCCTCAAAGAACGTTTCGGAGACAAGATCACCTTCTGGGGCGGCGGAGTCGACACCCAGAAGACCCTGCCCTTCGGTACACCCGAAGACGTGCGCAAAGAAGTGGCCGAACGGATCCGTGTCTTCGGCAAGGGCGGCGGGTTTGTGTTCAACAGCATCCACAATATTCAAGCCCGGACACCGGTGGAGAACCTGGTGGCTTTCTACGAGGCCTTTAAAGAGCACGCCTGGTATTGAGGGCGAAGAAGAGTAAAACAGACAAGAAGTACCAAGAGAGGACGGGAAGCTAAATCAGCTTTCTCCGTCCTCTTTTCTTGATCGAAAGTGAAGAATGAGGTATTATCTCAACGTCAAGTGATGGTTGTGGGAATGGGAGGTTTCCTTCGGGTAAGAGGAATTCTAGTTAATAGTAAAGAACTAACAGTGTCGGGCTAGGCTTTATGGAAACTGGAGGTATTGTATATGAAGACATTGCCTGGATATATTGGTCCTGCTGCCTTTGGTTTGAAAATGGGGATTTTCGTGCCGGGCAGCGACCTGGTTGGAGAAATAGCTTCCCGATCCGAGGAACTGAATCGGGATGGGCTCTTGGATGATGGCGATGTCATATGTATAACTGAATCAGTAGTCGCCAGGGTACAGAATAACATCGTCACCATTGATCGAATTGCCGCAGAAGTCAAGGAGAAGCTAAAGCTAAAGGATACTTCCACATTGGGTGTGGTCTATCCTATCGCCAGCCGCAACCGGTTTAGCGTTATTCTCCAGGCTTTGGCCAAGGCTGTGCCCAAAGGTAAAGTGGTGGTTCAGTTTTCCTATCCCAATGATGAGGTGGGCAATCAGGTTGTTGATCCTGCATACGCAGCAACCCACGGAGGGCCCGATGCTGTGTTGTATCATAGGGATATTCCCGCCGAGATGCTGGTGCATCCTATAACCGGCATCGACTATGGAGAGTATTACGGGAACGTCATCGCCCGGGAAGGTGCACAGGCTGTGATTCTTTATGCCAATGACCCAAGCGCGGTCATGGTGGAGCAGCCGGAGGGAGTTATAGCCGCTGACATCCGTACCAGAAGGCAGACCCAGAAGCAGATTCAGCAGGTGCTGGACAACTGCATCACCCTTCAGGACCTTTGCTCCAGTGGTGAAATAGCCAGCGAATGGGGGCTTTTGGGCAGCAACATGTCCAGTGACGGCAAATTGAAGCTTGCCCCCCGGGGCTGCCAGGAGATCACCCAGTCTGTTCAGGAGGAGATTCTGCGGCGAACCGGCCGCAGGGTAGAGGTTCTCATTTACGGCGATGGCGCCTACAAGGATCCTGGTACTGGTATTTGGGAACTAGCCGATCCAGTGACTACCTTTGGCTGCACCCCTGGGCTGTGCAACCTAATGCGGTGCGGGGTGAAATACAAGATGCTGGTGGACCAGCTCTATGCCCAGGGCAAATCCTTTGCCGAGATCGAGCAGGCCATCGCCGAGGCAAAGGCCAATGATCTTGGCCCAGGCAGCATGGAAGCAGAAGGCACAACCCCCCGACGGTTGACGGATATTCTGGCTACTTTGGCTGACTTGGTGAGCGGTTCCGCCGATGCCGGCACGCCAGTAGTTCTGATTAAGGGTATCTATCAGGGCTAATAACGAAGCAGGGAAGCGGAACTGCACCGCTTCCCTTTTCCTTTGCAGGCCAGCATAACCCGCAGAGTTTTCCTCTGAAAGGTTTCTACTATGCATATCAACCTTGCCTTGACTACTGGAGAAGCGACTGGGCTTATCCGGCAGGAAAAGCCGTGCTTTTATCAAGATATATAGTATAAGAAGCATACGGAAGGTGGAGCTATGTATATTGCCGGAATTGATGTGGGCGGCACCAATACTGATGCTGCCTTGATCAAGGACAATGAAGTAGTGGCCACCGGTAAAGTGCCCACCGACCACGCCAATTTGGTGGAAAGCACTGCGGCAGCTCTAGAGTCTATTCTCGGCAGCTACCGGGATACGGAGCCCTTGGAGCTGCACCTGAGTACCACTCTGTCGACCAATACCATCATTGAGGGGCGGGGAGATCCCACCTTTGTGCTGGCGGTTCCGGGGCCGGGCATGCGGATAGAGGATCTCCATTTGGGGTTTTCCGTTCACAAGCTTTCCGGTTCAGTGGACCACCGGGGGCGGGAGGTAGCAGCCCTTAATCCCGGAGAAATAACGGCTGCTCTAACCTCAGCCAGGGACGCCGGGATTGAGGTCATGGCGGCAGTCGGGAAATTCTCCCACCGCAACCCCTCCCAAGAGCTTCTAATTGAGAGTATTGCTAGGGATGGGAATTACGGCTTTAGGCATATAACCCTGGGCCATCGGCTTTCTGGTCGACCCAATTTCCCCCGGCGGCTGGCAACCAGCTATCTAAACGCCAGTGTATCAGGTCAGCAGGCTAGGTTTGTTGAGATGGTTAAGCAGCTTATGCTGGAGGGGAGAAACATCGGCCGCGTTTACCTCCTCAAGGCCGACGGGGGGACAATGACCCTGGGGGATTCCCTGGCTCGCCCAGTGGAAACCATCCTAAGCGGTCCTGCTGCCAGCTTGATGGGTGCCCGGGCCCTGACTAGCCATCGGCAGGGCAATGCTGTAATCGTGGATATAGGCGGCACTACCACAGATATTGCCGTGCAGGTGGCCGGTGAACCAGTATTTCAGCCCCAAGGGGCAGAGATCGCGGGTCACAAGACCCTGGTACCTGCTTTGTTCGCCCGCTCTATCGGCTTAGGTGGCGATTCAGAGATCAGGATAATCAGTCAGGTGGAGAGCGGAGAAGGCGGTCCTAACCTGCTGATTGGGCCGAGACGGGCCGGTACTCCGGCAGCGTTAGGAGGCAGTAGGGCGACTCCTACCGATGCCGCGGTTGTTCTGGGGTTGACCTCCATAGGCGATGCCAGGCGGGCCTGGAAAGTGATGGCTGGGCTGGCAAGTGCCCTCGGAATGGGAATCGAAGAGACTGCCCGGAAGGTAATTGACCGATTCACTCGGCAGCTGGTAGATGCCGTTGAGGAAATCTATGCTTACCTGGAATCCCGGCCTGTCTATACAGTCTCGGAGCTTCTGGCACCGCCGGACATCCGTCCCCGGACATTAATCGGTTTAGGCGGACCGGCTCATGTGTTTATCCCTCTGGCAGCCAAGGCTATGGGTATAGATTGGGAGGTATTGCCCCACCATGAAGAAGCCAATGCCATCGGTGCGGCGGCCAGTCGACCAACAGCTGCCATTACTTACCACGCTGACACTGCCTTAGGTGTAGTCACTGTGCCGGAAATGGATTACATGGGTAAGATCCACAGGCCCATGTTCTTTGACCTCAAGAAAGCACGGGAAGAAGCACGGCGGTGGGCGGCTGAGAAAGCCGCGGAACTAGGTATTACAGGTCCAGAGGACATTGCTGTTCTTGAAGAAGAGAGTTTTAACATGGTACGGGGTTTTTACACAGTTGGGCGGATTTTTACCATCAGGGCCCAGGTTCGACCCAGGGTACGGCGAATCGCCGCCGCGGGGGAAGGGGGGCGAAACTGATGAAGGCAAGTAGTACCAAAGTGGGACTTATATTCTTCCCCGCCTTTGATTGGGCCATCACACCGGACCATCCCGAGAGGGAAGAGCGGCTCTTGTACACCCGGGACCAGATTGTCGAAGAGGGACTTCTGGACGTGCCAGGAATAGAGGAATTCCGGCCGGGGATTGCCACTGATTTAGAAATCAATCGGGTCCATATCTGTGTCCCCTCGGTGGACAGCGTGATCACCGAATCCCACAGAATTGCCGCCGGCGGGACAATAACTGCCGCTGACCTAGTTCTTACTGGTAGAGTTGACCGGTCCTTTGCTCTGCTGAGGCCCCCCGGTCACCATGCCAACCGCATTGTCCACGGGTCCCGAGGCTTTTGCACCATCAACAATGAGGCCATTATGGTGGAGCACATCCGCCGCACCTACGGATCTCACCTGCGCATCGCCATTGTAGATACCGATGCCCACCACGGCGATGGCACCCAGGATATTTTCTACAATGATCCGGGGATCCTGCATATTTCCCTGCACCAAGATGGGCGCACTCTGTATCCCGGTACTGGTTTTATCAATGAGCGGGGCGGTCCTGCCGCCTACGGCCAGACAGTCAATGTGCCGCTGCCCCCGGGCACCGGGGATGAAGGCGTCTTGTATGTAATCAAGAATTTGGTGCTGCCTATCCTAGAGGATTTTGAACCTGATCTGGTGATTAATGCCGCAGGTCAAGATAACCACTACACGGATCCCCTTACTAACATGCGGGTGACCGCCCAGGGTTATGCTCGGCTGACGGAACTCTTGTCTCCCGATATTGTCGTCTTGGAGGGCGGTTATTCCATCGAGGGAGCCCTGCCCTATGTAAATGCGGGACTGCTCCTGGCCCTTGCTGGAATGGACTACAGCGCTGCTAGGGAGCCCGATTGGTTAGAGGAGAAGGTAAAGCAGCCACTCCATATTTCCGAGACCATCGAGAAGCTGGTGGCTCAGGTTTGGGAGCTGTGGCGAACCCGAAAAGACGTGAACCTCGAGAAGATTTTCGGGCGGGGCCCTTTTTTTCAGCGGCATCGCCGGGTCTACTATGACACCGACAACATCACCGAAGAGCAAGTGGAAAAGATTAAGCTGTGCTCTGCCTGCAGCGGTTGGCGGGTGATCCAATCCGGTGCCGTCCGGGGATATGGGGGCTCCTTGGGGCGCGCTACAGTGATTGCAGCGGTACTGCTGCCCTGGCATGTTTGTCCCGACTGCCGGCGAGAGGCAGAGGCCGAATTCCAAGGGGCGCAGAAAATCGGGCGATTCCGGTATGTATATCTACAGGATGTGGAACGAGATATATATAAGTGTGTGTAGAAGCTCTTGCCGGACTATGAAGAGGCAAACAACTACAAACAGGGGAGTGGGTCGCTTTATGGCATA
>LSQX01252771.1_pt1 | contig 10055 bp, 10 predicted proteins | sample 654561 | NCBI WGS metagenome assembly LSQX01 (sample SAMN04489861, study PRJNA283612) | anaerobic digester metagenome | isolation source: 4 biogas reactors fed with cattle manure at either 37C or 55C with and... | place: Denmark: Kongens Lyngby | collected 2014
GACGATTCTAGAGGAACGTTTCTTAATCACGTACGTAATTTTAATGATGTAGAAGTGTCGTGCTGCGCCGGTATCGTTCACGCTAAGTCTCTTGAGTGTTGTCCTCCTAATCAAACAGAGCTAGTATCATTATAACATATACTCAGATATACGCAATAGCAAAAGAGGAAAATTGACATAAAAAATGGCCCTAAGGCCTGAAATTAATGCGTTTTAGTTTTTGGGCTTCCTATTTAACTGTTAAAGACCCGCGCCTTTTTGACTTGACATCGGGCGGTCGTTGGTATCATAATATGGCTTGAAATAACTCCCAAAGGAGGCTCCAGATATGAACAAAACCGATCTGATCGACGCCGTTGCCAAAGCAACAAAACTGAGCAAAAAGGATAGCGAAAGCGCCATCAACGCAGTGCTCGACAGCATCACCGATGCTCTGACCAGAGAAGAAAAAGTCGTCCTCGTTGGATTTGGAACTTTTGAGGTACGTCACCGTGCGGCTCGCAAGGGGCGCAACCCGAGCACAAAAGAAGAAATCAAAATTCCTGCATCCAAAGCACCGGTTTTCAGAGCTGGCAAAGGTTTGAAAACAAAGGTCAACGGATAGTTGGATTGTGTCCGTTCACCCGGACTTATTGATTCACCGCTGTTTATTTAATTATTAATCTTTGATTTGGCAGTGATTTTTTAATCCGACGCTTTGAGTCCTCCGCCGGCATGGTCGTTGGCGGAGGATATTTCTATTTCGGCCAGCCGTTCGGCCTCGCCCATGATCTCATCGTGCATACGACAAATTGCCGCGGCGCCGGTCAGGCCGGTCCGGCGAAAATCACTTTGCTGTATGGCATAACGAATATCACGTTCAACCTGACTGACTTTGACACGGAAATGATCGGCGGCGGCCGGATACAATGTCTTGCTGACCGGGCGCAGGCAGGTTTCATCATCACCGGCAAGCAACAGCATATAACGCAGATATCGGTATCCCTTTAACTCCGGGCGCAGGTTGTGTCTGCTGAGCACCTGATCGACAGCCCTGCCCAAGCAACGTTTAAACGGGCTCAGATGCGCCTGCCTGTCCAATAGCAGCCGATCAGCGGTTTCCATAATGCGTCGGGCGGCAAAGGGCGAACCCATGCGACCGTCGATCAGATATTGCACCCGTCCGGCGGTATCCATTACGCCCAAACAGCCGTTGCGTGACATCAGCTTCTTGACCTGCGCCAACAGCTCCTGATCCCCCGCCGCGATATAAAAGCCGATTTGCTCATTCATATAGCGAAACGGTGTGGCTTTTTTCATGACAACCGATCCTTTCTCCTAAAAGGCTTGATGTTGGGTCCCATTTTGCCACCGTGCTATATTTTTGAATATAGGATAAATGCGTAATTTCTTGGATAAAACAATGACGATCGTACAATTAATGTTCGACAAGATCTGTCATATCATCAAAAAAAACGATAAACCGGCTGTACGGCGTGTACGATATCCGGTATGATTGACCGGGTTCAAGGTTGTGGCGCCATTGATTGTAATAATAGGTCCGTTGTTCATGTCGAACGGTACCCCGGCTCAGTGAATCGCCATCAACCTCAATATCTTCAATCACATATGCCTTGTTGATTATGGTTACAACATCAAGGATCCGAGGAACAGTAAAATGGAAGGCTATCGAGATGAAAAGGATCGTCAAAAAAACCGGCGCAAGGAAGCCCAGCGGTCGTTTGTTTTGTTGAGCCCAATTGATCTGCAGCGCACGAATCAAGCAGGCCAGAATGGCCGCGGACAACAAAAGACACAAAAACAGGCTGAGCAAAAAATACAGCACCGATATGATTCCTCCGATGACCGATCGATTCCGATTCAATCTGTCGCGTTCAGTTTACAGCATCAACGTTAAAAAGGCAAAAATCAACCCCCCAAAACCCCCAAAACACCTTTATTTCATGTCTTGACTTGGCCAAATGAAAGGCTTAAAATGTTAGCCGAGGCAAACTTGTTTGCCATTTCAGATAACGAGCAGGTTGACATGATAAAAAGACTGAGCGAACTCGAGCCCGATGAGATTGGTCAAGTTATCGCAGTTAAAGGGGGAGCCCGTTTCCGCCAGAGGCTGATGGCCATGGGCATCACCCCCGGAACCAATTTGGTTGTGCGCAAGTTCGCCCCCCTCGGTGATCCGATTGAAATCCGGGTTCGGGACTATTCATTGTCAATTCGGCGGAAGGACGCTTTTTTTATTCTTGTGAAACAGATAAAAAACGACTCGGCATCATGAGCAGACAAATTGCTTTGGCCGGCAATCCAAACAGCGGAAAAACCACCTTGTTTAACCGTCTAACCGGTTCCCGTCAATCAACCGGCAACTGGCCGGGCGTTACGGTTGAGAAAAAAACCGGCAAACTATTCAAAGACGGTCGGGCTATCGAGTTGGTTGACCTGCCCGGAATCTATTCTTTGGCCTGCATGACACCCGAGGAAACAATTGCCCGTGACTTTCTGACCCAAAACCGCCCGGATTTGATTATCAACATTGTTGATGTCACCAATCTGGAACGAAATCTGTTCCTGACCCTGCAACTGAAAAAATTAGGCATCCCGATCCTTATTGCGCTAAATATGATGGATGAACTGGCTCTCGCCGGGGATCGTGTGGACAGCGAACGGTTGTCGGCTTTGCTGGAAATACCGGTTTTTCCGGTTTCGGCGCGGCGAGGCACCGGACTCAATCAATTGATTGACGATCTGTTTGTCCGGATTGATGCCCCCAAGCCTCCAAGCACGGAGTTGACAGAAGCGGCTTGTACACCGGAAGCCATCGAAGCCGAAACCGAAGACCTTTACCGACGGGCCTCGGCCATACAGGCCCAGGTTTTTTATCGCCAGCACCCTCCCGGTTCCCTCAATCGTTCGGATCGGATCGATCGGCTCTTGACCAACCGTTTTTTGGCCATCCCTATCTTTCTGGTCATTATGATGCTGGTTTTCCTGATTACCTTTAACGAAAATCTGGGTGGGCGCCTGACCAAGTGGCTGGATGTTTTCTTTAACGACATTCTGGCCGGGATTGTTGCCACAGGTCTGGAGTTGGCCCAAGCGCCGGCGTGGCTGCATTCGCTTTTGATCGAAGGGATTATTGCCGGAGTCGGCGGTGTTTTGACCTTTTTGCCGCAGATTGCCCTGCTTTTTCTTTTCCTCGCCATTCTCGAGGATAGCGGATACATGGCCAGAGCCGCCTTTATCATGGATCGTCTGTTTCAGCACCTTGGCTTGTCGGGGCGCAGTTTTATCCCCATGTTGATGGGCTTCGGCTGCACCGTACCGGCTATTATGGCCACCAGAACCTTGGAAAATGAGCGGGAGCGGCGATTAACCATTCTGATCACTCCATTTATGTCCTGCGGCGCGCGAATGCCGATCTACGCGTATTTCACAGCTGTTTTCTTTGCCGCCCACAAAGGTCTGATTACCTTTGCCATGTATCTGGGCGGGGTTTTGGTGGCTATCATTGTGGCTTTTGTTCTGAGCAAAACCGCTTTGCGCGGCAGTGAAACCACTTTTATCATTGAATTACCCCCTTACCGCCTCCCCGATGCCAAGACACTCCTGTTGCATGTTTGGGATAAAGTCCGGGATTTCATTGTTCGGGCCGGAACGATTATTTTTCTTATGACCGTGCTGGTCTGGTTTCTCCAGTCCTTTGATTTCCGGCTGCGCCCGGTCGAGGATAGTTCCCAAAGCATTTTCGGCCTGTTGGGCGGCATTCTGGCCCCTGTTTTCTCACCGCTGGGTTTTGGCACTTGGGAGGCCACCGTCGCTCTCCTGACCGGTCTGGTAGCCAAGGAATCTGTGGTGGCGACGCTGGGTATTGTTTATTCTGAGGGTGCCTTGGAGGCCATGTTTACGCCGGTCAGCGCTCTGGCTTTCATGACTTTCACTCTTCTTTATACCCCCTGTGTGGCCGCCATTGGCGCCATGCGACGCGAGTTCGGCAACACCCGCTGGACGATCGGCGCCCTCTTTTTTCAAACCGCCGTCGCTTGGATTTTTGCCTTTCTTGTCTATCGAATAGGCAGCTTGCTGGCATCTGTCTTTTAGAAATGCTAGAATGATGGTGATCATTCAGCTACAAGAAGTTTCCAGCCAATCCAACAGGAGAATGATGTGCCACGAGCAAAAAAACTGACTCCTTCAAGCGAAGACTATCTTGAAGCCATCCTTGAGCTTTCCGAGCCGGACGGCGCTGTTCGTTCGGTCGACATTGCCGAACATCTGAGTGTGTCCAAAGCAAGCGTAACCAAGGCGATGGGGATCCTGCGCGAGGCCGGCCTGATTGAGCAGGCCCATTACGGGCTGATTCGCCTGACCGTGCAGGGGCGGCAGCGAGCCGGCAAAATTCTGGCCAGCCACGACATGCTGAAAAGATTCTTAACCGATGTTCTTGGTGTTGAGGAATCGATCGCCGATCAAGATGCCTGTCGGATGGAACATGCAATCAGCGATGAAACCAGATCTCGATGGCTGGCTTGGATGAAAAATACTTTTCGGGATTTGTCGACCACAGACTGATTTTATAATCGAGACAGGTTTATCGACATCTGCAAAGGCAAAATCAGTCCGGTTTTGCCTTTTGTGTTTGTCGGTCTCCCCGCCTCACCTGTTTTCCTCTGCAAGCAATCGGAGCAATTCCGCCTCGTCAATGACCGGCACGGCAAGCTGGTTGGCCTTATCCAACTTGCTGCCGGCAGCTTCCCCGGCAACAACGTAGCTGGTTTTGGCCGAAACGGTACCGCTCATTTTCCCGCCGGCTTTTTCAATCAGTTCGCCGGCTTGGCTGCGACTCATACTAGGGAGTGTGCCGGTCAAGACAAATGTCAGGCCGTCGAGCGGACGGCGACCGGCGATTTGCGACTCTCCCGTCATTCTCACACCGGCGGTCTTAAGGCGTTCGATCAGCGTTCTTGTTTGTTCCTGACGAAAGAAGGAAACCACCGCCCGGGCGCTGACTTGGCCAAAATCAGGCAGGGCAAGCAATTGTTCTTCATCGGCAGCCATCAGACTGTCCATATCCGGGAAGTTTCTGGCCAGCACTCGGGCGGCCTGTCGGCCGATGTTTCGTATCCCCAAACCGGTCAGCAACCGGTCAAGGGGATTTTGGCGCGCAGTGTCAATGCCGGAAAGCAGATTGTCAACCGACTTTTCTTTGCCGATGAGACCGGATTCGATCAAGCGGTCACGATGATGATGCAGGCTGAACAAATCAGCCAGACTTTCAACATAACCGCCCTGCAGCAAGGCCTCGACCGTTGCCGGTCCCAGCCCGTCAATGTTCATGGCGTTTTTCGAAGCAAAATAAATAATATGTCGTGCCAACTGGGCCGGGCAGTCCACCCCTGTACAGCGGACATCGACGCTATCCTGCTCTCGCTCGGTGGGAGCGCCGCAAACCGGGCAGGCCGGCGGCAGCTTGAATTGACGCGCATTCGGAGGCCGTTTAAGCAGGTTAACTCCAAGCACCGCCGGAATGATATCGCCGGCCTTTTGAACCTGAACCAGATCGCCGATTCGAATATCCAATGCATCAATGTAATCCTGATTATGCAATGTCGCCCGGCTGACCGTGGTGCCCGCCAGCTGAACCGGATCGAGGATTGCCATTGGCGTCAGGCGGCCGGTACGGCCAACCTGGACAACAATATCGAGCAGGCGCGTTTCTTTTTTTTCCGGCGGGTACTTGTAGGCCACAGCCCAACGAGGCATTTTTGATGTTGCGCCCATTTGCTCCCGGCGACTTAGGTCGTCCAGCTTGATGACCGCTCCGTCAATGCCGTACGGCAGCCGGAAGCGTTGCTCGCCGATTCGCGCCACGGCCGCCAGGACCTCATCGGAGGTCTGGCACAAAGTATAATCCGGAATGACCGGAAATCCTTGCTCAGCCAGCCAGGCCAAGGATTGTGAATGCGTCTGAAAGGTTTTGCCGCGACAAAGCTGAAGGTTAAAAACAAACAGCGCCAACCCGCGTTCGCGAACAATATTCGGATCGAGCTGGCGTAATGTGCCGGCCGCGCAATTCCGCGGATTGGCAAACAATTTCCCGCCCATTGCTTCCTGTCTCGCATTAACCCTCTCAAAAGCTTCAAAGGGCAGATACACCTCGCCGCGAACCTCCAGATCGGCAACCGGTTCCGGTAACGTAAGGGGCAGGTTTTCGATCATGCGCAGGTTCATGGTCACGTCCTCACCCGTGTGAACCCCATCTCCTCTGGTCAAGCCAAGTGTAAAAAGGCCGTTTTCATAGCGCAGGGCAACCGACAGACCGTCGATTTTGGGTTCCACGACAAAAACAGGAGGCTCTTCGAAAGCTGCACCCATCCGTTGCACAAAGTCCCGGACATCTTCTTGGTTAAATACATCCTGCAAACTGAGCATGGGCACCCGGTGCACCACTGCAGCAAGAGTAGGTCGGGTGGTTCCGCCCACGATCCGACTGGGAGACGCATCATCGACCAAATCAGGCCAAGCCGCTTCCAAATCACGCAGACGCCGCATCAGGGCATCATAATCTTCATCCGATATTTCCGGTTGGTCCTCATCATAGTAAAGCCGGTTATGCCGGGAAATTTGCGCACGTAAATCGGCAAGCATCGCCGCCGCTTCCAGTCTGGTAAGCACGGCAAAGTCAGGGTTTTTCGCAGTGAAAGCGTCCTTGTCCGTCATCCGGTGATCAACCTTTCTGGCGCCCTCGCGCCAGGAAAATGATGGGTAGAACACCCAGCAGCAGGGGAAGAACCGCCCAAGCGATCAAGGGAATCCCCAGAAAATTATCCAGATTTTTCGACAACGGGTCGGCCGGCACCGGAATAAACGGTGACAACCTCCCGACATTTAATCCGGGAATCCGGCTCAGCGCATAAATCGGCCCGTCATAGATCAGCCAAATCGCCAGCGATAATGTATATGCGTCGGACAGCCATAATCCCGGACGTTTTGACTTGATAAGCAAAAACAGGAGCGCCAAAGCCAAGCCAATCGCGATGGCCAACGAGACCGGATATACTTTTCCGGTTCGGATGCAGAGAACAAGATGATGGATGATGGTCGCCAAGGCGCATAATCCCGCCAGATATATGCGGCTTCTGCTACGACCGAGAATCAGAAGCACGACCAGCACAACAGCGAACAGCAGATAAACCAGAAAGGTCTTCCAGGCAGCCGGCAATACAGGCGTTTCCACAAGCAAACCACCCAATTCGCGGATCAGATCGGAAAAATATTGAAACGGAGCCGCCGCCAGTGTTCCCCAAAGGACAAAAAGGACAATACAGACCAACCAGGCTCTGGTTTGACTTTTCATGAATTGACAGCCTCCTGAAGCTCATAATGTTTGCTCAATGATTCCATTCTAGCCATGAAAAGTGTTCGTTGCAACCAATCCGGATTCATTATGGTAAAATCGTTAATGGAAAAACCCTTGCGCGCATTCGGTTGATTGATCTTGGGGAATGGAGTGGTTGTTTATGTCGCACAAGACGTCAATACGTCTCGGCTTGGCAGGTTACGGAAACTTGGGACGCGGTTTGGAACGGGCGGTCGCGGCCAATCCGGACCTAGAGTTAAAGGTGATCTTAACCAAACGTGATCCGACCACCATCAAAAGTCCTTACGGAACTCCTGCGGATCGATTCGGCAATGCCGCAAACTGGCGCGGCCAACTTGATGTCGTGGTCTTGTGCGGCGGCTCGGCAACCGATCTGCCGGAGCAAGGGCCGGTTCTGGCTTCCTTGTTTAATACGGTGGATAGTTTTGATAATCACGGGAAAATCCCTGACTATTTTGCCGAAATTGATCGCGTGGCCCGGGAAAATCGGCACCTGTCCCTGATCTCTTGCGGCTGGGATCCCGGTTTGTTTTCCTTGTCAAGGGTTCTTTTTTCCAGCATTCTGCCCCAAGGGCTGGATTATACATTCTGGGGAAAGGGCATCAGCCAAGGGCATTCTGACGCGCTGCGCCGTATTCCGGGCGTAGTGGACGCCAGACAATACACCATTCCCTTGGAAGAGGCATTGGCCATCGCCCGATCCGATCTTGGCCGACCGCTTTCTCCCCGTGAAAAACACCGACGGGAGTGCTTCGTTGTTGCCGAGCCTGATGCCGATCTGGCGGCAATCGAGGAAGCCATCGTCAACATGCCCGGCTATTTTGCTGATTACGATACACGGGTTCATTTCATCAGCCAATCCGAGCTGCATGAAAAACACAACCGACTGCCTCATGGCGGTTTTGTTATCCGTAATGCAAAAACATCGGAAAACACCGGTCAGGTTATGGAATTCTCTCTCAAGCTGGACAGCAACCCGGAATTTACCGCCAGCGTTCTGGCAGCTTATGCTCGCGCTGTTTTCCGTATGGCACAAAAAGGCCATGTCGGTGCCATTTCGGTCTTCGACATACCTTGCGGCGAACTGTCTCGATTCAGCCCGGAGGAATTACGACGGGATTTTCTTTAAAAACCTGCTCGTGCCAATTTAAAAACCAATGATATAGAATCTTCAAGAATCTAGGAGGCGTTCGGTCTCCAGAATGATTGCCGAGTACCATGACTCAAAAGCAACATCATTGACATAGCGCTCCAGAAGTTTTTGCGGATCGGTGCTCAAGGAATTAGCCGCCATGTCGGCAAGATACCTTTGGCGGGCATCGGCTGCGGTCGAGAACAGCGATTGCCCCAGATAATCACGAATTAAATCACTGTTCTTAAAGGCCGCCGGATAAAACAAACGACTATCTTCCAGTTGTACCAAAAATGTTTCCAGACATAGGGCGGTTCCCGCCTGATCCGCCCGGCTCCGATCCAGGTTCTCCAGAGCATCTCGCATCAACTGGCTTTGCAGGGCTTTGCTTGTCACCGGAAGATATCCCGATGAAATAGTAAAAAGAATATTCTGTTCCGGCCGGGTCAGCCAGCCAAGAAAGATGGCGGCGGCGGCTTCATCCGGCGTGTCAGAGCGTGTGATAGCCATGCCGGCACCTTGCTGCACACAGACTCGTTCCGCGTCACGGAAGGTCGGATAATGGTAAACTTGCAGTTCAATGGGTTCCGGACGACCACCTTTTGTCACCTGATTCGGAAACCACGAACCCGAAGCCGTTGACACAGCCGCGGCAACCAGCCGACCCTGAGCCAAATCTTCCGTGCGATACGAGCCGTATTGGGCAAACGACCCGGTAACGATATTGACATAATAGAGATCCCACAACCTGCGCAGGGTCTCTCGGTTGAGGTCGAGATGTCCTTTGCTGTTTTCGATTCCCATCAGGGTGGTGCCCAGCTGGCTGCTCCCCACAATCAGAAAGTTTGACAGAGAGTCAAAACCAAACAGCGCCTCGCCTTTTGACCAGTGACGATAGGCTTCGGCCGCCTGAGACAGAGACTCCCAAGTTGAAAATGTCGCAATCGTGTCGGCAAAGCGTGGATTGGCAGCGGTAAAGTCCGACCAGAACGTCATGTTGACGACGACGGCCTCGCTGGATTTAGCCAACGGCAAGAGATACAAGGCCTTTCCATCAACAAACCGGCCTTCATCCAAAAAAGACGGATTGAACTGTTCAAGGTCATCCTGGTCGAGAAAAAGAGTCAAATCAAGCAGGCGGCCCTCCGCCGCCAGATCGAAAGCGGTTCCCGGATAGGCGGCGAAAATGTCAGGCAGCATCTGCGTTCCGGACTTGGCGGCAACGCGAACCGCCGTCGTCAAATCCGCTACGTTGCCTTTGCTTTCGGCCCGCACCACGATGCCTTGGGCGGCGCCAACCTGCCGGTTAAACGTTTCAACCAAACGGTCGAAATTGGCTTGTTGTTCGCCGTTGTAATAATGCCAGCAATCAAGCGTAACCGGATTGTGACGGTCTGGTTCAGATGAAGTGATTTTCGCGCAAGGACCAAACCCTGTCAGGCTCACAGCAAGAAAGATGACCAAAACAATTTTCAACCCTGTCTTCATCATTTCTTTTGACCCTTTGTAAAGGATGTGCCGTTTGAGCAGCTCCGTTTAGATCGGCTG
>LSQX01254866.1_pt1 | contig 10055 bp, 10 predicted proteins | sample 654561 | NCBI WGS metagenome assembly LSQX01 (sample SAMN04489861, study PRJNA283612) | anaerobic digester metagenome | isolation source: 4 biogas reactors fed with cattle manure at either 37C or 55C with and... | place: Denmark: Kongens Lyngby | collected 2014
GGATGGTGTATAACCATCTTTAAGTAATTTTTTATTGATAGAGGTTCTTTATGAAAAGTGGTATTGAGGGACTAAACAGAGTTGGAATAAATGTCGCTAATATTTTGATTCCCAATAACGGAGTCGATTTAAATAAGTGGGCAATCGTGGCATGTGACCAATACACCTCCGAACTCGACTATTGGGAGCGGGTAGAGCGTTTTGTCGACGGCTCCCCCTCAACTCTGCGCCTGATCTACCCCGAAATCTACCTCGATGAGGAGAACGGGGCTGAGCGGATTGCCAATATCCAAGCCACAATGGAAGAGTATTTAAAGCAAGGACTCTTTGATGAGTATCCCGAGAGCCTCTTCTTAATCGAACGCACCAATGTAGAGGGGGTAAGTCGCTGGGGCCTCTTAGTTGCCCTCGACCTGGAACTCTACGACTACAACAACGACTCAAAAACACCAATCAGAGCCACCGAGGGGACAATCTTAGACCGCATTCCCCCACGCCAAGCCATCAGGCGGGAGGCTCCACTGGAGCTACCCCATATCTTAGTCTTACTAGATGATGCCGAGCGCACCATAATTGAACCCCTCATTGACCTCAAAGAGAGTCTCCCGAAAATCTACGATTTCTCCCTAATGGAGGGGGGTGGCCATATTCGTGGTTACCAAATTAAGAGCAAAGCCCTCTACACCCAATTAGGGGAAGCCCTCGCCAAACTGGAGAAGAAACTCGATCCCAATAACCCCCTGATGTATGCCATGGGGGATGGCAACCACTCTTTGGCCACCGCCAAGGCGTGTTGGGAAGAGCTTAAAGAGAGCCTCTCCCCTGTTGAGCGGGAGAGTCACCCTGCCCGTTGGGCTTTAGTCGAACTGGAGAACATCTACGACAACGGCCTCCTCTTTGAACCAATCCACCGTATCCTTTTCAATTGTAGCCAAGAGCTCTTTTTAGAGGAGTTAAGTCGCCATTGTACCCTAGCTAAATTTGAGAAGGTTGAGGGTGTGACCGAATTGAAAGCGATGATCGAAGACCAAACCCTACAACGCTTCGGTTATGTCGACAGTGATGGGTTCAAAGTGGCCACCCTCGAGTGTCCTGAGGTCTCTATTGTGGCGGGAACTTTGCAACACGTTATCGATGCCCTCTTAGAATCAGAGCAGGGGGTTAGCGTTGACTATGTTCATGGAGAAGAGATCACCACTAACTTAGGCTCCCAAGAGGGGAACATTGGACTTTTCCTACCAGCTATCGACAAACACACCTTCTTTAATACGATTATCGAAGATGGGGCTCTCCCTAGGAAAACGTTCTCTATGGGGGAAGCCCAAGAGAAACGTTTCTACCTAGAGGCGCGTAAAATCCGTTAACCTAAGCCCGACTTTCTCCTGCTCCAGATGTCGTAGAAGACTGCGAGGAGGAGAATCGAGGCTTTAACTACATACTGCCAGTCGGCCCCAATATTCATCAACGACATCCCGTTGTTGATCACCCCCATCACCAATCCTCCGGTAATGGCACCGATTGTGGTTCCGATTCCACCCGAAGCAGCTGCCCCTCCGATAAAACAGGAGGCAATGGCATCGAGTTCAAACTGGTTACCGGCTTGGGGGAGAGCCGAGTTCATATAGGCGGTGAAGACAACACCCGAGAGGCCACACAACACCCCCATGATAACGTGGGTTATAAAGACAACCTGTTCTGAGTTGATACCCGAGAGCTTAGCCGATTTAGCGTTACCCCCAACAGCGTATATGTAGCGTCCAATTACGGTGTTGTTGGTGATAAAGACAAAGATGGCGGTCACAATGAAGAGGACCAGCCCCACTGTGGGGATTCCCCGATAGGCAGCAAAGCGGAGGAAGACGAAGATGATCAGTGCTGAGAGGGCACTAAACTTTAAGATGGTGTAGCGCATCTGTAAGACGGTGAAACCGTTACGGATCCTCTTACGCCGTTGATAAAAGGTGAAGAGGGCGATAAGGGCAATTGCCACCACCATCACTAAAATCGAAAGACCATCGTAGGTCCCTATGTTGAAGCCCTGAATATTGAGTGAACCTGAAGCAATCTGCTTAAAGCCATCATCCCGTAGAGAGATAGGGCTCACATTGGTGATAATATAGGTGAGTCCCCTGAAGAGTAACATCCCTGCCAAGGTGGTGATAAAAGCGGGAATTTGCATATAAGCAATCCAGAAGGCTTGGAAAACTCCAATCAGAGCTCCAATCACCAGTGAGAGGAGGAGGGTGGGAATCAAACCGATCCCCGAGTTGTAGAGCATGGCACTGATCGCCCCCGAGAAGGCGACAACCGACCCAACTGAGAGGTCAATATTACCGATTATGATTACCAGTACCATCCCCACAGCCAAGATTAAGATGTAGCTGTTTTGGATAAAGATATTGGTGATATTACGGGGTGTCAGGTTGACCCCCTTCGTCAGAAAAGCAAATACGATAAGAATCAAGCCAAGCATAATAAACATCGAGAGTTTACGCATGTTTTGTTTGGCCAATCCCCAGAAAGAAATTTTTTCTATTTGTACTCTATTGCTCATGGTTCCCCCTCCTAATCGACCAAAGCCATATGCATGATTCCCTCTTGGGTTGCTTCATCACGGTCTATAACCCCTTTGATCTTCCCCTCGTTCATCACATATATTCGATCAGACATACTAATCGCCTCTGCCAACTCAGAGGAGACGACGATTACACTTTTTCCTTGCTTAACCATCTCATTTAAGATGCTGTAGATTTCGTACTTAGCCCCCACGTCGATTCCCCGAGTGGGCTCATCGACAATAAAGATGTCGGGGTCAGCTAAGAGGGCTCTACTTAAGACCACCTTCTGCTGGTTGCCCCCCGAGAGGTTACGAACTAGCTGCTCCAGGGAGGGGGTTCTGATTTGGAGCGACTCTTTATACTCTTCAGACCTGCTCCTGATAAGCTCCTTATCTAAGACCCCCCTCTTGGAGAGTTTTCTTAAACTGGAGTTTGTGATGTTGGTTTTAACATCTTGAATTAAGATTAGCCCTAACGATTTACGGTCCTCCGAGACATACCCTACCCCCTTCTCAATAGCATCTTTGGGGTTCCTAAAGGAGATCTTCTCGTTGTTTAAGAGGATTTCTCCTGTGGCTCCATAGCCGTAGGAGTTGCCGAAAATCGACATCATCAACTCGGTTCGCCCCGCCCCCATGGGGCCAACGAAACTTATTATCTCCCCCTTCTTAAGGAAGAAGGAGGCATCATCGACAATCTTCATATCGTGGTAATCGGGGTGGTAGACGGTCCAGTTTTTCACCTCAAAAACAACATCCCCAATTTGGGGATCCTTTTCGGGGAAGAGGTTCTGGAGCTCCCGCCCCACCATCGCCTTAATAATCTGTTGGCGCGTCACCTCTTCGGTACGGGCATCGTAGCTGGCTACCGATAGACCATCACGAAGAATTGTAATTGAGTCGGCTACCGCCAACACCTCGTCCAGTTTGTGGGAGATCATGATACAGGTAATCCCCTCCCGTTTAAATTCGAGGAGGAGGTTTAAGAGATTTTCCGACTCCTCATCGTTAAGGGAGGAGGTGGGCTCATCGAAGATCAAAAGTTCAGCTTTACGAGAGATGGCGCGGGCAATTTCTACAAGTTGTTGTTTACCGACACTCATCTTACTCACAATGGTTTGGGGAGGCTCACTCAACCCCACCCTCTTGAGGAGGGGGTAAGAGTCGCGTAGACAGGCGTCCCAATCAATTACCCCAAAACGGGTCTTCATATTGCCCAAAAAGAGGTTCTCATAAATTGAGAGGTAGGGGCTCAAAGTGAGCTCTTGGTGGATAATAGAGAGACCATCGTGCTCACTATCTCTAGTACTGCGGTAGTGGGTCTCTTTCCCCTTGAAAATCACCGTCCCTTCATAGTCCCCTTTGGGCAAAACGCCGCTGACGACGTTCATCAACGTCGATTTGCCGGCCCCATTTTCCCCAACGAGACAATGAATTTCCCCTCGGCGAACTTTAAAATCGACATTTTCTAAAGCTCGTACCCCAGGAAAATCTTTGGTTATGTTCTTAACCTCAAGAATATAATCGTTACTACTCATATCTCTCCACCTACTAGAATCCAACCGGCAGAGAACTGCCGGTGGATTGATTCGATTCAATAACTATGAGTTTTTAGCGAAGCTGGTCAGCTGTGTAGTAACCGCTGTCAATCATCACTGCTTCGTAGTTATCTTTTGTTACGTTAACAGGCTCTAAGAGGTAAGATTTGATATACTTCTTCCCTGTGTTGTAGGTTTGGGTATCGAGACGTGCTCCCGGAATAACGGGTGTCTCACCCTTGAGAATGGCATCTGCCAAGGTGATAGCAGCTTTGGCCAAGTCACGAGTATCTTTAAAGACTGTCATGGCTTGTTTGCCATCGCGGATAAATTTGATTGAAGCCAACTCTCCATCCTGTCCGGTAACAACGGGGATCTTGTTGATGTATTTGGCATCCGTTAAAAGTGCCTCGATAATGGCTCTGGCCAAGGTGTCATTGGGTGCTAAAACAGCGTCTAAGACGTAGTTTTTGGCATCACCGTTGAGGAGGTTCTCCATCCTCTGCTTGGCTAGGTCGGCTCTCCAGTTCTCGGTAGCAATTCTGGTGAAGTTGGCGGTATCGCTCGACTCGAGGGGAGCGGGTCCGACAATCTTCAAGACGCCTCTTTGGACAAATGGGCGTAGCTCACTCATTGCACCATCGAAGAAGTAGAAGGCGTTGTTATCGGTGGGGCTACCGGCGAAGAGGGTGATGTACTTAGGTCGGGCAGCTGTTGCATTGGCCAAATCGAGGGCCTCAACAATTGCTTTACCTTGGAATTGACCAACTTTGAAGTTGTCGAAGGTAATATAGTAGTCGTACTGGTCTGTATCCATAATTAGGCGGTCATAAGCAATTACCTCTACCCCATCACGGCGGGCATCGGCTACAGCAGAGACAACACCATTGTTAATTGAGCCAATTACTAGTAAGTTGGCCCCTTTGGTAATAAAGTCGGAGAGTTGTGCATTTTGTTTTGTCTGATCGGCATCTCCATAGGCGACTTCGGCATCGTACCCCAGATCGATAGCGGCAGTTCTGAGGGCTGCGCCATCCATCTGCCACCGCTCAACGTGAGTTTCGGGCATTGCCAAACCGATGAATTTTTTCTTCCCTTCTTGGACACCTGCTGCAAATACCATTGACATGGTTAACAGTAGGATAAGTGAAAAAATCGTAATTTTTTTCATGCTTCACTCCTTAAATGTGATTTTCCGTTAGACTAACGGTATATTTGGTATTAAAATTACCTCCACTACTTAATAATAAACCATCTTAGGCGTAAAGCAATATCAAAAAGGGTGAAAGAATGTCTAAAATTGACTTTAATAATGATTCTTAAAAGGAAGTTGTATTCTAATTCGTTTATATATTACCAATTAATTTTGAGATATCAAGGGCTCCCTGACGTACAATTTTGTACCTTTCACCGCTAATATCGAGGATGGTTGAGGGGAGAGCTCCCCTCTCCATATCCCCTTTTACGTAGAGGGAAACATCAGAACCAAAGGTCCCATAAATCTCCTCAAATGAGTTTAAATAGGGAATCCCCCCCTTATTGGCACTGGTGGTGTAGAGGGGCATTTTCACCTCTTCCAAGAGGGAGATTAGGTAGGGGTCAGCAGGCACCCGTATAGCGGTGGTTCCCCCTCTCTTATCGTTGAGTATCACCGTTAGGGGGCCCGGCCAATGGGCTAAAATGGCCTCATCAAGCGGTTCACGACTAATTGATGAGATCATTTCAAAGGTAACGAGCTGAATGAAATGTTTCTCCCCATTACGCCCCTTCAGGGCCTTAAGCTTCTCCAAAGAGAGGTCAACCACCCCTACCAAACCGTAGATGGTGTCACACGGGAGGAGAACTACCTCCCCCTGCTTAAGGTATTGGGCGCTAAGGGTTAAACTTTCTGGACTACTTTTTTCGATTACCATAGGTGTAATCTAATTTAGATCCCCTTTTTAGTCTAGAAGTGAACAGCTTTATTAAAAGAGCCCCTAATGTGACAAAAGCTAGGGCGATGAAACCTATGAGGAGGGTCGATAACCCCTCAAACCCCTTTGCAGGGGGGGAGACTACCTCCTTCTCAACTGACGGGTCGAGGTATTCAACTATGGGCTCTCCGTTGTCGTCAAAAAAGTAGTAGACCACCTCCCCCCTCTGGGCATAACCTCCCCTCTTGCTCTTCTCTAGGAGGGAGTCACGCTCCCACACCCCCTCATAGAGGCGCTCTAGGTTCCCCATCTCCCCCTCTTTGGCCTTGAGGAGCTCCCTTTCGGCTATTAATTGGCGCTCAAGAGCGCGGTTTACCAAGATTCCTTTGGTTCCAAAAACCCCCAAGAGGAGAGAAAAAGTGGTAATTAGCGCTACTATAAAGAAAAGTATATATTTCCTTGTCATAAATTGGCCAAAACGTTATAATACCCACCATATAGTTGCTTCATTCGAATGTAAAGGGAGAACGAGAGCAGAAAAGGAGATAACCAATGGAACGACAACCCTCTAAGGGTAGCTTTGGTACAATCTTTGTAACAACGATTATTACACTTATTTTGTTGGGGGGAGTAATCCTTTTCACCTACTTCTTTATTATCCCCAACTCACCAATCACCGATCAGTTAATCTACGCGGGAATTATTAAGTTCCTCCCCCTGATTATCGCCTTTATAATCTTGCTTGTCCTCTTCATCGTCTTCCCCCCTTACATCCCAAAAGATACCGACATAGAAGATGAAATCGAGCTTGATCGTTTCACAGCATCTCTCTACAACCTCCCCCTTGAGGAGGATTACACCTACGCCTATCCCCCACTTAAACCTGTAGAGGAGCTCCCTGAGCCAGTGCGTGTGGTAGAGACAGCAACTCTCCCCTATCCCACCCCAGAGCCGGTTAGCCCGGTGGTGATTACGCCTGCCCCCGAGACTCCCACTTCTGTTGAGCCTAAAGATGAAGTTATCTACGTTGAACCTAAAGACGAAGTTATCTATGTTGAGCCCAAAGACGAAGTTATTTATGTTGAGCCCAAAGACGAAGTTGCTCACATTGAGCCGATAGACGAAGTTGTTCATGCTGAACCCAAAGACGAAGTTGCTCACATTGAGCCGATAGATGAAGTTGCTCATGCTGAACCCATTGAAGAAGCTGTTCGGATTGAACTCAAAGATGAGGAAGAGTACTCTTCAGCAGCAGTCCTCTTTAACGACTACCCATATGCGATTGAGAGAGACTCTGTAATTGCTGAACTGTTAGCCCCCATTCAGGCTACTGTTGGAGAAGTGGCTTCAATTGAGAACACCTTCTATGGGCGCTTAGCCGATGAACTTGAGAGTGCCCTTGAGTTTAACTATAACCTCACCTTGGTCCGCCTCAGTGGCAAAGCCTCAAGCGAGCTCGAAATGAGGGGCATCCCCTATCAGGCTGATGACGGGACCCACTACCTCATTCTCCCCTTCTACAGCCACCGTGAGAGCCACTCCATCTTGAAGGACTTCCTCAACGACTACTCTCAAGGGGCTACCCTGGAGGGGCTCAATATTGGCCTCACCAGTTTAGCCGGACGGAGTATTGACGATGACAAGTTGCTCCAAGAGGTGACGGTTGCCTACAACTTAGCCAAAGAACGGGGTAAATTCTCGATTATCAGTTACGACGACTCACTAGTCCTTTAGGGGGATGTTGAACGCCATCCCATCACGGGCTAAAAATGTCTTAGGAAAGATCTCTTGTGCCTCTTTAAGGAGTCGTTTAAGCTCCCAGTCGTTGTAGCGAGGACTATAGTGGATCAACCCCATCTTCTCAACTTCCCCATCTAAGGCCACCTGCGCTGCCTGGGTAGCAGTCATGTGTTTCTTCTCTTGGGCACTCTCTAAGAGGGCCTCTTCAAACATCCCTTCACACAGTAAGAGGTCGACCCCTTTGACGTGGTCGGCAATCTTGGGGGAGTAGAGGGTATCGGTGACAAAAGAGAAGCCACGACCATGGCGCGCCTCACCAAGCACCTCGTGGGGTTGGACCAGTCGCCCCCCCTCCCCCTCTACCGCTACTCCGCTTTGGAGTTTGGCCCACTGGGGCCCCTTGGGGACTCCCAAAGAGAGGGCTTTCTCGGGATAGAAGATACCGGGGCGCATCTTCTCCCGCAGGGTATAACCAAAGCAGGGTTTGGTGTGGTCTAATTTAAAGGCTTCAATTGTGTACTCAGAGGTCTCTAAGACGGTCCCTTCGGTTACGGTGTGGACCTCAATCTCGTAGTTGATATACATATCGAGGATACGCCGGGTCTGATCAACATACTCCTTGAGGCGTGGAGGGCCATAGAGGTGGAGAGGCTCATCGCGCTCCACCTGGGCACTCAACATCAACATCCCCGGTAAACCGGTGACGTGATCGGCGTGCATATGGGTAATAAATATAGATGATATTTTCTTCCATTTGAGGGCTAACATCTTGAGGGAGATCTGGGTCCCCTCACCACAATCGAAGAGGAAGAGGTCCCCCTCGCGTCGTACCATAGCTGAGGTCAAAAAGCGTCCCGGTAGGGGCATCATCCCTCCGGTCCCTAAAACAAAGATTTCAAAATTCATCGTATTAGCCTACCGTTCAATCAATCTTGTTGCAACACTTCGAGGGGCGATATCTGTTTAATTCTCCTCAATGTAAACAAAACTGTAATACTAGCAATTATTACCATAGATACCACTATAAATAAAAGGTCCCGCCAAGCCACCACCACTTTAAAATCGAGGAGGTAGTAGCGTAACCCCTCAAGGCCCTGTTTAGAGAGCCACACCAAAAGGGGGCTCATATAGTGCCCTAAAACCATCCCCCCTGCCAGTCCCAAAGCGAGCCCAACTAGGGTGACAATCATCACCGCCCAGAAATAGGTGCGCCTGATTGTCCGCTGTTGAGCCCCCAGTGCTTTGTAGAGGGCTATGGCTTGAAATGAGTCTTGGATCAACTCATTGGAGACCGAAGCTACGTAGACCCCTGCCACCACCAGGATGAGGAGGAAGACCAACAAGATAACTTGACGACTCGTCACAAAGTTTTGGTAGACGGTGCGGTTAAACTGGTCCCAGGAAGCCCAACTCCCCCCGTTAGCCAGACTCTCCCCCACCTCCTCGAGGCGATTTAGGGCACGGTTGTCGACCAACACCTCGTGGTAGGAGCGCCCCCCACCGGGGAGGTAGCGCTTAGCTGCTTCTAGATCTAAAAAGATAAGGGAGGAGTCCAACTCGTAGTAGCCGGTGTTGTAGGTGGCCGCTACAATGGCCAGCATGGGGCGCACCCCCTTCTGCTCCCCCTCGGGAATTAAGATAAAGGCGACCCGCTCTCCCACCTCAACGTCGAGCTGTTTAAGGAGAGTTTCACTGAGGAGGATAGGGGTTACACTAGCTGAACCGCTAACCTCTCCCCCCTCTACAATCTTAAGCTCTGCACGGCGCCGCTCATTGAAGTAGGTGGGTTCCACCCCCTTCAACTTCACCTCGGCGCTGTTATCGCGTGAATAGATGATTCCGTAACCGGTGGAGACTAAATCGCTACTCACCACTGAAGGGTCACTCCCCTCAAGGGGGCTATAAAACTGGAGGTGTCCATCTTGGAGCAAGATATACTTGTCGGTAATCCCCTGCATCATCCCATCCATAAAGATCAGGGCAAGGACTAAGGGGACCATCACCAAGGCTATTAAGAGGGCACTCCTTAAGAGGCGCCGTCTTTGGTAGACCAGCTCCTTAGTAGGGAGGAGCAGATGGTAGAGGAGCCAACTGCTAAACAAGGGTGAGCCCCCTGTTTTGTAATAGGTAGAGGTGGTCACACTTCTCAGCCAAAGCTCGCTCATGGGTCACCATCAAGAGGGTTCGCCTCTCCTCTTTAACCATCTCCAAAAGGAGGCGCTCCACCTCCTCTTTGGAGGCTTCATCCAGCGATCCTGTGGGTTCGTCGGCAATAATCAGTTGGGCACCGTTTATCAGGGCGCGACA
>LSQX01258512.1_pt1 | contig 10055 bp, 9 predicted proteins | sample 654561 | NCBI WGS metagenome assembly LSQX01 (sample SAMN04489861, study PRJNA283612) | anaerobic digester metagenome | isolation source: 4 biogas reactors fed with cattle manure at either 37C or 55C with and... | place: Denmark: Kongens Lyngby | collected 2014
TACTTCAGGTTGATCCAGCCTATGCACCCATGAACAGTGCGATATCATCATCAACAGTGCCGATACCGGCGATTCCGAAAGTGTCTACCAGAACTTTGGCAACGTTCGGTGACAGGAACCCGGGCAGAGTCGGTCCCAGATGAATATTTTTAACGCCCAGGTAAAGGAGTGCCAACAGTACTATCACAGCCTTCTGTTCATACCAGGCGATATTGTAAGCAATGGGCAGATCGTTTACATCATCCAGAGCGAATACTTCTTTCAGCTTCAGTGCGATCAGGGCCAGTGAATAGGAGTCATTACACTGTCCGGCATCCAGGACTCTGGGAATTCCGCCGATGTCGCCCAGATCCAGTTTGTTATATTTATATTTAGCACATCCTGCAGTTAATATGACTGTATCCATTGGAAGCTTCCGGGCAAAATCAGTGTAATATTCTCTGCTCTTCATTCTTCCGTCACATCCGGCCATGACAAAGAATTTTTTGATGGCACCGGATTTTACAGCGTCAACCACTTTATCTGCCAGGGCAAAAACCTGTTCGTGGGCAAATCCACCGACAATAGACCCGTTTTCTATTTCTTTCGGTGCATTAAGCTTTTTGGCCATCTCAATGATTTTGGAGAAATCTTTTTTGCCGTTCTGGTCTGCTTCTATATGTTCACAGCCAGGGTATCCGGAAGCACCGGTGGTAAATATCCGGGACTGGATTTCTTCACTTCTGGGCGGAACAATGCAGTTGGTGGTAAACAGGATCGGCCCGTTAAAAGAGGCAAACTCATCCAGCTGTTTCCACCAGGCGTTTCCATAGTTGCCTGCCAGGTGCTCATATTTTTTGAAGGCAGGGTAGTAATGGGCCGGCAGCATTTCACTGTGGGTATATACGTCCACACCGGTTCCCTCGGTCTGCTCCAGAAGCTGCTCCAGGTCTGTCAGGTCATGGCCTGAGATCAGGATGGCCGGATTGTTTCTTACCCCTATGTTTACCTGAGTGATTTCAGGATGGCCGTATTTTGAAGTATTTGCTTCGTCCAAGAGTGCCATGGTCTTCACACCGAATTCACCGGTTTTCATGGTCAGGGCTACCAGATCATCTGCTGTCAGGCTGTCATCCAGGGTTTTGGCCAGTGCTTCATAGGCAAAAGCATATATTTCGCCATTTTCCCTGCCCAGGTTCAGAGCATGGTGGGCATAAGCTGCCATTCCTTTTATACCGTATGTGATCAGTTCTCTCAAGGAACGAACGTCTTCATTCTCCGTTGCTAATACGCCTACAGTGGCAGCTTTCTTTAACATGGATTCTTTGGAGTCCACTACAAAGGTAGCCGCATCATGTAAATGATCAGCCTGGACCTTTTCTTTCAGTTCATTTCTTAAGACTAGCAGTTTTTTGATTTGTTTTTCAAGGGCTGCTTCGTCGAAATTGGCATTGGTGATAGTCATGAATAAAGCGGTAAATACTTCATGGTTTACGTTACTTATTTCCTTAATATTAAAGTTCCCTTTAACAACAATTTCCGAAATTCCCTTGACCGTATAAATCAATAAATCCTGAAGCTTGGCAACTTCTTCAGTTTTGCCGCATACTCCCTTGATTTCACAGCCCTTTCCTTTTGCCGTTTCCTGACATTGATAACAAAACATACTCATTAATACTGCCTCCTTTAAATGAATCTTATTATTTCTTCGACTACTGTAATTTGTCTTACAATTGAATTATATTTTAAAAGTTCGGGCAGTTATGTTGCCTGGGCAACATTTTAAAATATTTTTAAGAAAAATTTGGTTTTTAATAATTTTTTATTTTATAAAAAAGAAACACCTTGCAGTGTTCCTTAAATCTATCAGAAATCGTTTAATGCTCCAGGCTTTGATAAAGTCTAAATGTGCTTTTATGGTAATCGATCAGCCCTTCTTCTTTCATTCGCGACAATTCCCTTGACAGAGCGCTCCGGTCTGCACCCAGATAGTCAGCCAGTTCCATTCTGCCCATGGGCACAGTGAAGTGCAGCTTTTTGCTTTGCTGGGCCTGTCGGGAAAGATAAACCAGGATTTTTTCCCGCAGGGTTTTCTTTGAGATAATCTCAACTTTCTCCATCAACTGCATATTTTTCAGGGCGATCTGAGTGACCATGTTATCAATGAGCCGGTGATGAAACTGGCAGGCCTTGGTACAGGAATGAAGTATTTTATCAAAGGAAAGAAACAAAATTTCACAATCACCGGCTGCCCGAAAAGAAACGGTGCTATTATAGGATCTGCTGCAGACAAAGGTTTCACCAAAAATTTCTTTTTCCGGAATGATGGCCAGGATAGCTGTATTTCCCCATACATCTTCCTTCAGCATCTGTACAGTCCCGCTTAAAACCACACCGATGGAATTGATATTATCACCGGCATGGGTTATATAATTTCCTTTTTTATAGAATCTTCCATAAGGTTTCAGGCAGGTAAGCATGGAATCCATATCTGTTTTATTGATGTTCTGGAAAAGCGGAATTTCATATAGTAAATCGATGTAATGCTTCATTTGATACTCCTCCCGCAGGCATTATATTATAGCCTGCTGGATGTTGCAAGGGCAACATCCAGAGAAACGCTGATCATTGATCAATTGCTTTTGCCCCTCTTGCCTCCCGGGCTTTTGCTATGGCTCTGTGTGCTTTGTCAATAGCCGTATTAAGGTTATTTAAAGTTTCTGTAGGGTTATGAAAGCCATAACCGTTGGTTACCATGACGTAATCCAGATACCACTGGGCCTCCCGGTGAAGTGCCATAGCCTCCTGAAGCTTCGCCTGATCAACGCCGCTGCTTTCACGGGCAGTTTTTAATTCGTTTATGGCTTCTACCACAGCTGTTCCAGCCAGATCCTGACTATCCTTGACCTGGGTCTGGATGGTTTCGACTCGGTTTGTCAGCCACTCGATGCCATTACGATGGCAGTTGGTGCAGCTCTGCTCAATGTTGTTCAAGGGGCTCTGCCATACATGAGAGGAAATCTTGGTATTGCCCGACATGGTATATGGCATGTGGCAATCGGCGCAGGCCAGCCCTGCTGATTGATGGGTGCTGCCCATAAAAGTTTCATATTCTGCGTGGCGGGCTTTTACCAGATTGCTTCCCGCAATCGGATGAGCCCACTCTGTAAATCCTTTTTCATCATAATAGGTCATGATTTCCCGGGCACTTACTCCATTATCCCAGGGAAATGTAACTTTTTTAGTGCCTGGCTCAAAATAGTAGGTCACATGGCATTGGGCACAGACCAGACTGCGCATTTCCTGATGTGTGATCTTGTTGAGATCTCTGCCTTGCCTTTCCAGGGCTTCTTTTAAAGCAGGCCGGCTGATCCGCAGAGCCATGGTTTCAGGGTCATGGCAATCCAGGCAGCCAATCGGTTCGGTGATCTGATCTTTGATTTCGTCAAATGTCATGAGATAATATTGATCTCCATACTTTTCTATGGTCTCCGGAACCTGAGTAGATTTACAGGTGAAACAGGAGGCTCCGGACTTTTGCCTGGCAGGATCGATGGATCTAACATCTTCGATGGTATAAACATGTCCCCGGGGCTCATTAAATTCCGCCGCAAAACCGGTGCCTGCATAAATCACTTCCATATAAGGCTTGGTGGCAAAATGAGAGGGGTTTTCGGAGTTTCCCAAATTGGCTTGATAACTGTCCCAATGTACAGGATATACTATACCCCACTTGGCGGAGTTGGTTTCCCCAGCGGCAATGCTCCCCTGGGGCCCTTCCATTACCACCTCATTGTTACGGACAAATAAAAATATGACCGTGGTAACTGCAAAGACTGCTAAAACAGCTATTATGGGCACCAATTTCTTGATTTTCGATATTTCCAAAATGATCCTCTCCTTGCTATTTGGGATGAACGATATTCTGATGGCAATGGAAGCAGTGAACGCCTCCATTCTCTCTGGTATCACCAATGTCTCCCATTATATCTCCGTGGCAGCGCAGGCAATTATCCTGTATGATCTCTTTGCTGAGATCAGTGGCTCGGATTTCATCGGGGGTGGTATTGGTGACGACCCGAAAGATATCTCTGCTGCCTGTGTAAGCAGCATATAAACTGCCTGTAACCAAACCGTGGGGATCATGACAGTCTCCGCAGTTCGCTTCCAGAGCATGGGAAGAATGTGAGTAAGTGCTCACCTGATAATCCATTGCATGACATTTACCGCAAAATTTAGCTTCTGCCAGACCCAAGGCAGGCACCTTGACCAATAGCAGCGAGCAAAACCCTAGTGCTGCCAGGATGGCCGCCCATGTAAAAATTTTCTTTTTTGGGATCACTCAATTTTCCTCCAGCTTCTAATAGTGAGATATCAGGCAAATATTGTCATATATAGTCGTGATTATTAATTCGCTTTCGCATTTGCTTTTCCCTGCACTCTTTTCCTGTCCGCTGTGAATTGTCTGAAATGTTTATTACTTAAGTATATGTACTTATGATTTTAATGCTTAAAAATATGTGATCACTTAATAATACTTCTTGCATTTACATTAAGGGCATCACATTCCGAGGGAATAGTTATTATTCTTTTTTATAAGAAATATATTCTCAGCGGCACAGGCGATGAAGTAAGCTGGCAGGGGAAAAGTGGATTACCGAATGTACCGCCTATCCCTTTGAAAGCATAATATCAATGTCTCTTTGTTATGTGGAGGGACAAGGCATAGTGCCCGATGGTGTTGGCAGAGAGACTTATAACATAATAGGAATATGCTATAAGTCTCATCTGTATAACACCTGATTTTTATTTATTGGCTGCAAAGCTTTCGGAAACCTTATCCCGGGCCTGGGCTCTTTCCACACTGTCACCGGGTTTTCCTGCCAGTTTATCAGCCTTTTTCTTCTGAGCAAGCAGATATACTTCCAGATCGGCCTGCAGTGCTTGATCATCGGTTCGTTCATAGACCATCAGAGCCGGAGCAACACCTGCCGGCCCGGACCGGTATAAAATCTCTACATCAAAGTTTTTCAGCGTTCCGGAAAGGTAACGGTCAGCATTGTAGCGTGCCACATAGCTGTCGGGATTAAACAGGCATAAGATGCAAAACATAATGATACCAGTACCAACTGCCAGGCGGGTAATGGAAAACTGCCATTTTTGCAGGGCGATGATCCCGCCGCAGATGACGGCCATAAAGATCATAAAAACGCAGGGCAGGAGCCGGCGCATGGAAAGTCCGTATGCCCCGATGTAAAGAGCCATTTTGCTAAAGGCGGTAGTAATGAGAACCAGGGTAAGAACAGCCAGCAAAGCGTTGAGGATCTTCAGAGCCAAACTACTGCTGCGCTGCTTTTGACTCATTACATTGGCCGCTGTCAGTACAATCAGGTTAATAAATGCAATACCACACAGCTCAAAAAATCCGCTGCGGGCATATTCAGAATAGACTTGCCACCCCTCAGGTCGTTGGCCCACAAAGGCAGAAAAGAAATAAGGCACCTGACTGCCGATGAATACCATATATAATGTACATAAGAGTCCCAGCAGAATATAAACGGTAGTCATGGGAAGTATCTGAAAAGCTGATACCGTCAGGATCGTATCTTCTTTAGACATGTCAGTGCCCCTTTTGTGTGCACTGCCGGCCACCAGACCGAAGATGTAAGCTGCAATAGGAACAGCCAGAATGAGCTGCCAGAACGTTTCCCAGAATCCCTGGCCAAAAGTAAAACAGGCTGCTATTCCCTCTACAATCCTGGCAAAACCACCGCTGTCTGCCTCCATCAGAAGTGGAAAAACAATGATCATCACGATAAAGGTCAAAAACAACCCCAGGAATATTGAGAAAAGCTCTTTTCCCCGGGTGCGTTTGTTGCTTACCAACAAAGCCAGGCTTTTATATTGACAGCCGAAATTACCGAAAGGAATTGCAAACAAGGCCCTATAGGCATCCAGTAAAAGCAGATTACTGGTTTTTCCCAGTATGAGCAATCCGGTAGCAGATAAGATCCAGTATACCGCACTGCCAAATAACAAGAGTCCCTGCCAGGGAGCCAGACCGTTGTTGCTCCAAAGGGCGTAGCTGAGCCCGATCACCATTACCACTGCCAGCCAGAACCATCCTGCTCGGGGGATATGTATCCCTTTTTTCAGCAGATATACGGTTACTGAGCTGCAATATAAGAGGGTAAAAAGTGATACTCCCCAGCCTTGCCCGGTGAACAATACAAGGCGGGCAAAAATAAAGCCCAGTATAAAAGCAAACAGAGCAAAATAGCTGTCCTTAATATCGGCAGTAAAAGGAATCTTTACCTTTTGCTGCAATGATATTTCTTCTGCCGGGAAGTCCCCGGAACTGTTTAAAACTTCTGATTCCGAAGTCAAAGCTGCATCGCGGTTGTCGCTAGAAAGATCGTTCATTTTCCTCCTCCTCCTTTAAGCGTCTTCTGGTTTGTATTCCAGTATATCTCCGGGTTGACAATCCAAGGCCTTGCAGATCGCCTCCATAGTTGAGAAACGAATTGCTTTAGCCTTGCCGGTTTTTAGAATAGAGAGATTCGCTTGGCTGATGCCGACTTTTTCCGCCAGTTCGCCCGAGGATATTTTTCTTTTGGCCATCACTACATCAAGATTTACTACGATTGGCATACTTACGCTCTCCTTTCCTTAAACCGTGTAGTCTGATTCATTTTTTAGTTCCACCGCCTGGGCGAATACGTTTTTCAGGACCCGTACGATCAAACCCATAAAAGCGGCGGCCACTGCCACAAAGAGCCAGGAATTATAGTAAAATACTGAAACAAGAGCGATCACTGCTCCCAAAAAACAACTCCAGGAGATCCGCCGTAACAATTCCACATTTTCATCTACAAATACCTGACCGGCATCGATCCTGCGGAGCAGAACAAACAGACTGTAAAGCAGATATGCAGCAGGAAAGGCTCCTGCGTAGATGGTTGCCATAAAATAGGCTGCTTTTCCCTCGAGCCCTGCCTGAGAGAAGTTCACAAACCAGCGGGTCAGCCAGGGGGCAGTGACCACTGCAGCTATAAGCAAACCAAAGAAGAGTACAATGCAAAACTTTGTAAGAGTGACCGATTTTTCTCCATTCCACATAAAATTCTTTCCTTTCCTGAACGGGTGGATCCACCCTTAATTATTTGCAGTATAGCAAAATAATTATTGAGATACAATATAAATATATTGATAAACGATAAAAACTATTCGTTTATCATTTAAAAATGGGGAAAGAAGTTTTTAACAAGGGGAAGGATAGATCGACAGGTTCCATTAAACCAAGGATGAAACCCCGATTTTCGTTTTTTATTCTGCCCGTTGCGGCTGGGGCTGTTTAATATGACACCATCCGGGTACACCTGTTCTGCGCATCGAAAAGGCGGCGGTGTCTGCTTAATCAGTTAGAAAATACCTTGTGAATATATAGCCTAATCCCATTACTATAATAATAAATACATAAAGCATAAAGAGTTCTGCTTTCCCTGTAGAGGAACTCACCCGATCCCCAGTGCTTTCTTGATTTATGAATTCTTCAGTGATTTCTCTGCCATCAGCATCATACAAGGATGTTGCCACCAGATAATAACTATACAATGTCTCTTCGGAAGAATTCTCCAGCAGGCTGTTTAACTCTTCTGCCGGATAAAGCTCCAGGAACTGAAGATTTTTCACCTCGTATTTTAATGATCTCATGATCCTGTTATCTGAAAGGGTTCCTGGTTCTGAATAAGTAGCATAATCCAGTCCGTAGTACCTTATTTCATCTGAAAGATTATAGCCGCTTACCACATAATATTGCTGATCTTTTAATTCGACCGGAAAAATTTGTACTACCGAAGTATATTCCGCAGAATTTATTTTCGAACTAACGATCCGATATTTTTGATTGAAACCTTTTAATAATACAGCAATACCATTAACACCATCCCTGGATCGATCTTTAAAGGAAGCAATGAGCATGCCGTCGATTTCTTTTGTCTCCAGTACATAAGCATCTACCGGGTCAAAGGGAGAGGCGAATTCTGTGATGGCTGCTGACAAATCTGCCTTGTCGTATGAGTACTTGTATTCCGAAGCGTAGATCAGATAAGAAAAAATCAGAGTCAGGACGACGCATAATGCTGCAGCCAGCAGTCTGATCCGTTTGACTTTTTTTAGAAAATTCAGCTCGATCACCGGTGCCTTAACAGGATTGTCGATATCAACAGCCATCTGTTCATATGCACTTTTACAGTTCTCACAGGAATCCAGGTGCTGTTCGATCACCTTATTTGTTTCATCACTGGTCATTTTTTCAATATAGTTAGGTAGTAAATCCTGTACAATACTGCATGTTAACTGGTTTTTCATTCCTGACCCTCCCTTGCTAGTTTTTGTTTACCCCGATAAAAAGTCACTCGTGCCCAGGTCTCATTTTTGCTTAATATTTCACCGATTTCTCTGAAACTTAACTCTCCGGTAAGCCTTAAGTACATGACCTCCCGGGTCTTTTCATCCAGATTTTGCAGTCTTTGATATAATGCAACTTTCGATTCGTTTGCCAAAAACCGCTGCTCAACATTTTCTTTTGCCGGCAGACTGTCTGCAATCTCATCGATGGAATTTACAGTGTAACGTTTCCTTTTTTTATTTTCCTTAAACCATAAGTGCTTTGCGATCTGGCAAAGCCAAACAGATACTTTGCAATCTCCTCGAAAGTTATTATAGGTTTTAATGGCCTGATAGAAGGTTTCCTGTGTCAATTCCTCAGACAGGTTAGCATCATGAGTCATGCAGAATAAGTACTTGAAAACCGTTTGAAAATAATCATTGTAAAGCTCCTCCATATTCTGCACTCAAACACCTCCCTGATTATTAGTGCTTATAAAACCTGATTTGTTACAAAAAAATATAAATTTTTTAAATACTAAATCATCATAGCTTAGATTACCAATGTTCCATATTAAATAGACTATTATATATACGATTAAGGAGCCATAGAATTTGCAAACCAAATTATGTGATGTGCACTTCGTTTTTGATAATTTTATCTGTATGAATTTATGCATGCCATATGTGTTATGGCCATATCTTTGTTACAGAAGGTTTTAAACCCTTCCTGTAAAGAATATAATGGGAAAAAGTCCCAGACTAAAAAAGTTCAGGCTTAATAAATATCTCAATCGAATAGGGTTGAGATTTAGGTAAGAGGTTTGGGAGTTGAATAAGGGATTGAGAATTTATTAAGGGGTTGAGAATATGACAAACATCTGGAAAGCCTGCAGACTGCTGCTGATAATTGGTTTGCTTATCCTGCCGGGATGCAGTATAGGCGCATCGGTAAACGGGGCAGGGGCCACCGCTGCTGCTGATATCATAACAGGTTCCGACCTGGGAACTGTTTACAATGTACAAAATTTCGGCGCCTGGGGTGACGGGGTAAATGATGACAGCCAGGCGATCCAGCAGGCTGCTGACAAGGCACGGGACAATAAGGGCAGTTTGCTTATCCCGGCCGGCAATTATTTACTCAGAGAGCGGGTAAGGTTTTATACCTCAGTGGACTGCCAGGGGACATTTATTATGGAGAATGGCAATAACAATGCTTCGATTGTAGTCAGCCGATGGGGCAAATTTACCAAAATCCCCCCGGAGAAGCTAAGCGGCCTGAGCCGGGGATCGACCCAGATCAAGGGACTTGAGGGCACGCCCGGCAGCACGGTGGTCATAAAGTCTGCTGAAAAGCTGATAAACAGGGAACAGTGGGGAAGTGATTATAACAAAGAAGATACGGTGGAGATCATCGGCAGCGGCGGTATGATTTCTCCGGCTCTTGATGCTGCATACAAAGGCTTATCAGGGGTAACGGTAACGGTTTATGAGGATGCACCCATTATCATATCGAATCTAAAAGTTCAGGCTGTAGGTGATACCGCAGGCAACAGCCATCTGGTCTTTTGCGTACGCAGCAATGTCACCTTTAAAAATCCCCGGATCGTTAACTCAGCGGAAAAGGGAACGGCAGGCTGCGGACTGCATATTTACGATTGTGTCAATGTTGATGTGATCAACCCGGT
>LSQX01353917.1_pt2 | contig 10055 bp, 6 predicted proteins | sample 654561 | NCBI WGS metagenome assembly LSQX01 (sample SAMN04489861, study PRJNA283612) | anaerobic digester metagenome | isolation source: 4 biogas reactors fed with cattle manure at either 37C or 55C with and... | place: Denmark: Kongens Lyngby | collected 2014
TAAGGCAGCGGTTTCTGTTATCTTTTTTGCGCCAGCTAAAGGAAAGTGTGTCTGCCACCGACCTACAAAAACTCATTTTCCTGAATGTGATGCGAGAGGGGTCAAATTATTATGAATTTGTCCCTTATAAATTCGGTTCGTATTCGTTTCGGTTAGCAGAAGACTTAGACATTCTTCATAGGGATGGTTTTATTTCGCGCCATACAGATCAAGGGAGTACGAGGTACCGGGCGGTGGGAGACCATCCGATCGCAACAAGGCATCAGATTTGTTCTAAGAGGGGTAACGAGCTGATTCGGTTGGCTTACCGTGAATACCCGTATTACGCGATGAAGAGCGAAATAATTGAGCGACTGTTTAGCGGCGAAGAGCTGAAACGATTCCGTCAAATCCAACACTCCTATACGCATAATGAACAGGTATTGTTTACGATTGGTTACGAAGGCAAAAGTTTGGAGGCATTTCTCAATACATTAATCCAAAAGGATGTGCGTTTGCTCTGTGATGTACGCAGGAATCCCTTAAGCCGAAAATTTGGTTTTTCAAAGAAAAAGCTTCAGGGCATAACTAATACACTTGAAATCAGATACAGGCATATTCCTGATCTTGGGATAGCTTCTAATTTACGAGGTTCTTTGAATACCGAAACCGATTACAAGCTGCTGTTTCATGATTACGCTGTCTCCTTAGCCGATAAGCACAGTTATTTGGATGAGGTCCGAGAGCTTTTGGAGCAGCATACGCGCATTGCTTTGATGTGCTATGAACTTGACCCGAGGATGTGTCACCGGCATGTCGTCAGTGATTATTTGGCAAGAGGATACCGAATCAAAAGCGAGGATCTGTAATGGTTGAAAGAAAACGGATTTATATCCTGGCAAAAACATATCCTTCTATCTCTGAAAAATATGCGGAGCTGGTATGTACTGCTGGCATATTGGAGGATGGTTCGTGGATTCGCTTATATCCTCTGCGTTTCAGACAATTGGAAAAAGATCTGAGATTTTCTAAGTTTAGCTGGATTGAAGTTGACGTAGAACGCAACATGAAAGACGTTCGCCCGGAATCGTTTCGCCCTTCATTAAATACGCTCATAGTTGAATCAAAACCCAAAATTGTGAATTGGGAGGAACGCAACAGGACGATTTTTAAAAATACGCGCGTGTTTACCAATCTTTCAGAATTGATCGCGGAATCGAAATCGCCTGCAAATACTTCACTTGCAATTTTTAAGCCTTCGAAGATTATTCGGCTTGAGGTTAGGAAAGACACACATGACTGGGATCCTGTAAAACTCGCAAAACTTCAAGCAGCGGCAAAACAAATAGACTTTTTTAAGACGAGAGAAGAAGTTATAGAAGAATTCAGGGTTGTACCGAAGGTGCCATACAACTTCTATTATCACTTCGAGGATAATTCAGGCAGAAAATCGACGCTCATGATTCACGATTGGGAAATAGGGATGTTATATTTCAACTGTCTCAAGCAACCCGGTAACGATGAAAGCGTTGCGATAGAAAAAGTCAAAGAGAAATATCACGACGAGTTTTCAAAAAAAGATATCTATTTTTTCCTGGGCACAACTTTGAAGCATCACAGACGTTCGCGGAATCCATTTACTATTATCGGTGTCTATTACCCGCCATTCTCTACAAATGACAAACAAGTGAGTCTGTTCGACGATGACGGGGTGTACATTAGGTGATTGATCGAAATTGTAACAGATATATCTGAGGTAATAATTGCGTGGACAATAGAAAAAAAGTGTTCGATGTACCTATAGGCGATTTTCAGTATTTGAGGGAAGTACTGAGCTCTACGAAACACATATTCCACTTCACCTCAGCCAAAACATTTATTAAGCATATTCTCCGTAGCGGTCAATTGCGTTTTTCGTTACAGTTACTTGCAAATGATCCGGTGGAGGCGAATAGGCGGCATTTTTATTTCGACAAAACAGAAAATGATTTGGTGAAAGATGTTGAGACTATTCTTACGATCAATCATTTGAATGATTTGTTTCATGAGACGATTTTTAGCAAAGTTGCGCAAATTTGTTTTTCGAGGAACTCATTTGTTGGACAATATATTCGTAGCGTTGCGTTAGTAGACAACAAACATTGGGCACACTATGGGGACAATCATAGAGGCATTTGCCTTATTTTTGACAGAGAAAAATTTCAAGCAAGTTTTCGAGCATTGGGTGGACAGATAAGAAAATGGAGTGGGGAAGTTCAATATTATAATCATTACAAAATGATAGGTGTTAAAAATAAAAATGAGGCGTATTATATCCCTGTTTCTGAGCTTAAAAAAATTGCCACAACAGATCCTTCATCATTTATGTTGAATAAAATCGATGCGAATGCGTTCGAATATTTCTTTAGTAAGGATGACAGCTGGGCGTCAGAAAATGAATATCGTGTGGTCATTTTGCCCCATCAAGATGAAGAGATATTCATTGACCTTTTGCCATCCTTAGAGCACATTGTTACAGGAGCAATGATGAATGCCGATGACTACGACCAGGTCGACGAATTCGCAAGAAATTTTGGCGCGAAAATTCATCTCTCCAGTTTTCACTTTGAGTATGGGCGATACCACTTATTTCCTAATTATTAAGTTGACATCAGTTGTGAGTTTGGCAAACATTAAATGCACTCGATGAAGGACGTGCAGACAAAAGCCAACTGCCTCCCCGACTGCCAAAACTTCTTATTCTTGCTTCTCGAGTGCTTCCTGTTTCATGTATTCTTCTCGTAGTTCCGATAAGGTTTTTCCTGTTCTTTTATGTACGGCAAACACATAGGTTTGGATGCTTGACCAGCCATAGATTGCTTTCAACCATACCTGCATGGATTTTTCTTCATTATCCGCGAAGATATTTCCGTTAGCCAAGAGTCTCCCTTCGTACTCATGTCCTTTCGCCACGATAATGTCACCTGCTTTGACAATTCCCCATTCGAGCATCTGTTCTATTCTTGGCAAACTGCGTCTTGTTAATTTTCCTGTTCTGCGAACGGTTGTTGCTCGAGATCTATCCATTAGGTCCACGTAATAATCATTGTGGATGGTGACGGGGAGTATTTTCTCTGTGTGAAAATAGATCGATTCGTTCAGTTTGTAAGGGGTCAATCGGTAACAGCTCATGTCGACGCCGTTGCTGTTAAGCCACGCGACGGCAGAAAGCGTTTGTTCATCAAAATCAGAAGCAACAAGGATAATTCTTTGTTTTGTGTTGAAATTTTGTTCAGCGTCATTTTCGCACAGAAATTCATTTAGTTTGCGGACACCGAGTTCATAAGAGGTTAATTCACCCAGCTCGAATTCATCTTTATATTTGTCGATATAGGGGGCATAAACCTTTTTGACAAGATCGTCCACTTCTTCAATAGTCGCGTAGCTGGCGGCATATCGAATCGCTTGAAACTCAAATGCTTCTTTCCGGCGCTCCACATCTCTGCGGTCTCGTTTAATCTCGATAAGCACGATGTTCCCATTATTATCGACAGCGGTTAAATCACTTCTAGCGCCTCGCTCATTTTGTACCTGACGTCCGACAATCAGCATCGATTCTTCTTCGTCGCAGATCATGTCAATGCTATTTCGCAAAATTTCTTCGATATCACTTTCAAGCATGTTTAAACTGGAAAATGTAACGGACTCGATCCTTTCAGCGTGTTTGTTTCGGATGTTATACATTGCTACGCTCCTTGTTCAGTGCAAGTCTTGTTGACGCCGTCACAGCGTTGTCCGAAATCGTGGCCACATTACAACGTGTCCATGATATTCAACAGAGTTTCATAGCTATCGACATCGTGGTATTTCACTTTACTTGTGGAAATTTCGTTAAATAGTTTTTTTGCACATGAAATTTTCGCCTGTTCTATCGGCCTCAGCTGAAGGCTTTCCATGGTACCCTTCGTTTCGGCAACAAAGAAGATATGTTTAACCGCACCCTCATAGAAGGCAATTGCCCAGTCTGGAGAATAGTTGCCGACGGGGGTGGGAATTTTAAAACCCCGTGGCAATTTTGCATAGACTGAGACTTCAGATGCTGCATCAAGATCCTTCGCAAATCTCTTTTCGACACTTTCCTTCGCCAATCCATCCGTTACCACGTAATCTTGGATCGCCTTCTTTGACAAGAATAATTTATTGAGATTTTGTGAAATCTTTTCGGCTGTGAATATGTTGCTTTCATATTTATCATCGATACGGTTATAGGCAATATGCTCCACAATCATGGTCGCTTTTTGTTCGTTTATAAGGTGAATGATCTTTGAAATAAATTCCTCTGGATTATCCTTGAACATGTTCAATTTTGTTGGAGCAATATTTTTTAGGATTGTTGCAACTGTCTTTCTTGTGAGGATCGTATCTTTTGCAATCTTGCCAATCAGGTCATATTTTATTTGGCTTGAATATACTTGCCCAAGCTGTTCAGTTCGTGTTACTTCACTTTCAAAAGAATCTGCGTCATCAACATCAGATTTGATCATCTCTTCTTTTTGTCGTCCTGTAGTTGCGATGTATTGGAGCTTTGATACGAAAAGTTTGTCATTGACGTGAGCGACTGCCTTATCAATCAATTCATAGCTGTCAAACGAAGCAGAGTATACGTATTTATGATTAATTTGTTTCCATAACGTTTGAAATTCTTTTTTTGAGAAATTATCATTAAGCGGATTTGATGCAATTTTGGCTTCATGCCCATCCAGGAACATGTCCTCTAGCATGCGATCATCATACACAGACTGTACGAGCTGATGAACCCCATCGGCCATTATTTGAAGTCCCTCTGGTAGCTCGACGAGTGTGTTCATAGCAGCGTCCGTGCGATACTTATCCGTCACCTTGCGATCTTCATCGACATAAGCATTTTGGATCAAGTAGTATACGATTTTGCCGGCCGTTTTATCATCTATCAGTGTAGGAACGCCATCGACACGGATATATTTATTCTTGAAATATTCGCTAGTGGCAGTAGTGGGTCTCTCGTAAAGCACATCTTTAATATCTGACTGGAGATCCGTAACAAATTTCTTGTAACTTTCACTTGCGATGACCGTCAGCATATTGACGTCGTGTACCATTTCGCCCAAACTTTCGACGTCCATGCGGTGACCACTTTGACTGACACAAAGACGGAGTCCGCGCCCTACTTCTTGGCGTTTCGCAGTCTGACTGTCTGAACGTTTGAGTGTACAGATTTGGAATACATTCGGGTTATCCCAACCTTCCCGTAAAGCAGAATGGGAAAAGATGAAGCGTGTGGGCTCGTTAAAGCCAAGTAAGCGTTCTTTGGCTTCTAAGATCAGCTCATAGGCGGAAATGTCATCCGAAAATTCGCTGCCTCTTTTAATCTTACTGTCGATGCTGCGTCTGGCTTTATCGATGCTAAAATAGCCGTCGTGCACGGCGGGCACATCGCTACATTTTTCCTTTAAATATTTTTGGTATGAAGTCTCAGGGCCTGATAGATAGTCTTTAATAATGCGCTGGTACTCTTCTTCGAACATGATTCCGTATTCTCCAAGAACCTCGTTCCCATGCTCATCGTATTGACGGTACTTTGCGACCTCATCGATGAAAAATAAAGATAGCGTCTTAATGCCTCGATTGAAAAGGCTTTCTTCCTTTTCGAAATGAGAAATAATCGTTTCTCTTATTTGAATTCGTTTCATGGAACTTTCAGACACATCACCCACGATATCGCCGGTCGAAATGACATCGCCATTGATAAACGTAACGGTCCCTCGCAAAGGATCTATGTCAGATATGGTATAGCCTTGATATTGCTCCAGTTCCCCTGATTTGTGGTAGAGGCTATCGTTGACGTCAAGAATATGTGTTTTACGATTAATCGATTTCTTGGATTTTACTTCAAATTCAATGCGGACTCTTGGTGGTCTTTTGCTGGATAAGACGATTTGTTCGAGGTAGAGGTAACTATCTGTTCCTCTCAAGTTTTTAACCTCAAAGCCTTTGACTTCAATCCTTTTGACGAGTTTTTTATTGAACGCATCTAGGGCGTCGAGTACGTAGACTAGGTTGTGTGACGTCTTGTGCGTTGCGGAATAGTTTAGGGAGAAAAGCGGATTGAAGCTCTTTAGTGCTTTTTGCGTCACGGTACCAGTCATTTTTTGTGGTTCATCCAAAATGATAATGGGTCTGTTGGCCGCAATGACATCGATTGGGCGTCTTGACGCAAATTCGTCACGCTTGGAATAGATGATGCGCGCTTCTTTGCTCGTTCCATCTTCTTTAAGTGAAGAGGCGAATGCTTGCGTGTTTATAATCATGACATTGATGTCTGCGCTACTTGAAAAATGGTCAAGTTGATTTAAGTTTGAGCTGTTGTAAATAAAGAAACGAGCTTTTTTACCGTAGTATTCCATGAAGTGGTCAGTGGTTATTTCAAATGACTTTTTGACACCTTCACGAATTGCAATGGACGGCACCACAACGATGAATTTACTCCAACCGTAGTGCTTGTTAAGCTCAAACATTGTCTTGATGTAGACATATGTTTTGCCCGTTCCCGTTTCCATATCGACATCGAGACTGCATCGGCCAAGTGCTTTTGAGATTTCTCCTGATTGGCGGATATTGTTTTCAGCTTGTATCGTCTGAATGTTATTTAGTAGCTGCTCATCAGTCAATCGGATCTCTTCATTTTTGAACCCTGTATTGTCGAACGGGTCAACAATGCCTTCTACGCCATTCATCGTTGACCATCTGAGCTGAAATTCTTCTCGACTGAGCTTGCCTATATCGCGAATATAACTTAAACCGTCGTGGTATCCTTGCCCCGCGAAGGTTCTGACGACGGCATTCACCGCATCCGTCTGGTAGTCCTGAATTTTGAAAGTAAATTTCATCTAATCGATCCTCTCCAGATACATCAGCTTTCTACTTGTCATTCAAACGGATTATTAATATTTGAGAAGACACATATTGTTGCATTACAAGACCCTTCTTATGGTATCGGGGCTGTAAGCGGCGAAAAGTTGATCGAAGTTGGTAGCCACACTATCGTCGGCCATTGAGCTGTCGCGCATAACAAAGTAGTACGGTTTCTTTTGCGCAATTTCTTTAATCGTTTCTTCATTGACATCATGGTCGAAGCAGGCGATAAGGAAGCCGTCCGCAACGTCAAATACTTTTTTGCCCGCAATTTCACTTTCCTCGATCTTGCTTGATAACAGAACACCCAAGTCGAGCATCACTTGGAAGAGCAAGTCTTCAGGCGTTCGGTCTTCCTTGATGTTGTCTGTCAATAAATCGAGCATATCCAAGTCATAAGATTCAGGATTATAGTAAACATCCTTCATGTTGGTGCTATCCAATTTCAGAACTCGAAATCCAACATCCAGATTTTTCGTTGTAAGGGGGCTTCCTTCTTTAATTTTTGCACCCGCACGCCGAATGCGTTCTTTTCCAATTTCGCAGATGTTCTTATATCCAGCTTTGAATGCGTCACTATTTTCATCTGTTTCCTCGGAGAGCTGAATCATGATAAATCTGCGATTGCCGTCGTCTTCAGCGTTTAACTGCAAAACGGCGTGGGCCGTGGTCGCGGAACCGGAAAAAAAATCAAGGATTATATCTCCAGACTTTGATGTAAAAAATGTAGCTCCGAGAATCAATTCCTTTAGCAAAGAAACTGGTTTTGGATAATCAAAATGCTGATCAAGCTCTAATGCACGCAAATCTTTAATACCATTCGCAGAAAGATGCTTTAATACGCTATAAAATTTCGACGCATCTTCATTAATTTTTCGAAGCTTCCCAACAACATGCATGCCATTGCTCTTGGGTATGAGAACATATTCGCCGTCTTCTAATTTTGCATCAATTTCGAGTTTGGTTTTTTCGTCTTTGTATATAAGAATTTCCTCGTAATGGCAGTTTCCATATTTTCCAAATTCTTTTCGCAACCAGTCTTCTTGAATCCAGTATTCCTCATCATTTCTTGTTATTATCTTTCCTCTAATGTCTTTTTTTCTGCCAAGAGGAGAAAATTGGTTAATATCTTTTGCGAAGGCGAATAAATAATCATGCCCTTTGATGACTTGCTTAGCTAATCCCCCGCCTTCCGCACGGATTACCATAAATTCAGCAATCTTATTCCCTTCTCCGAATATTTCGTTGAGCATTTTCAGCATATTGGCTTGTTCGTTGTCGTCAATACTGGTAAATATGACGCCATCTTCCGATAGCAAATCTTTAGCCACCTTTAATCTTGGGTATAACATATTCAGCCAGTCAGTATGGAACCGTCCGCTTGTGTCAAGATTCTTCTCAAGTCGGTATCCTTCGTCGCTAAACTGTCCGCTATATTCGAAGTAATCATCTGTACTCAATGCAAATTTATCTTCATACACAAAATCATTGCCAGTGTTGTATGGAGGATCGATATAAATCATTTTCACTTTGCCAAGATAAGTTTCTTGGAGCAATTTCAAAATATCGAGGTTGTCTCCTTCGATATAGAGATTTTCAGTGCTATCGAAATCCAAACTTTCCTCGCGAAAAGGGCGGAGCGTCTTTGCTATGGGTGCATTTGCCAAAAGGATTGATTTGCGTTTATCTGGCCATGAGAACTGATAGCGCTCATCATTGCCTTCGACAATGACAGTTGAAAGCTCTTGCTTCAATATGTCGAAATCGATGGCTTGCGTTATGTTGCCATTCTCATCAACCATCTCGGTTAGGCAGTTAGGGAATAGCTTACCGATACTTTCAATGTTTTTATCAACTTTGTTTACCGAGTGCATTTTTAGCTTATCCATCATGTTGAACCTCTTCAGTCAGTATGGCTTGCTTGTTGCCTCCTGGCCCATTATGTATATTTTTTTCTATTGTTCTCTCTCGACTAAGGATCTCACATTTGTTTCCCGATCCAAGTGTCGTATATAAATCATTTTGTAGTGACTGGTTTGCCAAAATGTTCAGCTCATCAAAGGGAGCAACTTGACAGCCATCAAAGTAATTGGCCATCCGTACGTCAGCTCTCGTCATTGCTGACAATCGCTCTACAATACTTGCTAAACGACTATCCAATTTCATCCATACACCAGTATCATAAAATTCCGAAAATTTGACTTTTCGAGAAATGCGATGTTTCTTCTTTTTGTCGCGAAATTGGTAAGATGTTTCAACAGTAATTATTGGAGAAGACTCGCTGTTAGCACCAGGCTGTAGTAAGCCAATCTCTTCAAATATTATTTCCTCTGGATATAGATCGTACCCATCCCAAAGCTTGTCTTTATAAAGAACGTAGTTACCGGATTTTTCAATATCCACGATTGTTAAAGTTAGGCTTTGTGCGGCTATGCGGCCTCTATTTTGTACAATCAAATACAGCTGACAGTCTCGTTTATCAAGCCTCATGGTCAATTGAGGTTCTTGATCTTTTAGGTACTGCTTCTGATTCTTCCAACTAAAGCAAAAGATAACAATTACCGAAGCAAGCGAAGCGAGGGAAGCGATTCCCTGCAGGATACTTCCTGAACCCAATCCTGTATTTAATAAAACAACCATTTTGTTAGTCTCCAGAATTCTATTTCCCAAGTTCTTCCCTTAGTCGGTTTATCTCCTGCACCAACTCAAACTTCTTCTTCGGCTGCTTCTCTCTCCAAGCTCGCTTATCGAGTCTTTCAATCTCCTTTTCAATCTTATACTGCCTCTCATCCAATTCGATCTGTTCATTAAGCGTTTTGCCACGTTCAATGTGGATATTACCTATTTGTGTGACAATGTTATCCCAAATAAAATCAAGGTTTAAGCCGTTCAGGCTAATTTTAAGATCCTGTTTATCTTGCCACTTCGTTTCGATTAGCTTTGTGTGGTAGACCGCAAGTTTTGCTTCCGTTCCATACTCCAAAACAAACAACATGTTTTGCGGTATGAGTTTCGAAAGGGTAATGATAGACCCATCGCTGAACTTCCTTCTCTTGAGTTTAATAAGTACGACGAATATGGATTTAACTTCCTCTCCTTCTACAATATTAGTCGTGGAAGGAGACAACTCATTTGTGATCACGATC
>LSQX01296255.1_pt2 | contig 10054 bp, 6 predicted proteins | sample 654561 | NCBI WGS metagenome assembly LSQX01 (sample SAMN04489861, study PRJNA283612) | anaerobic digester metagenome | isolation source: 4 biogas reactors fed with cattle manure at either 37C or 55C with and... | place: Denmark: Kongens Lyngby | collected 2014
TTCTTTTAAAATATCATTTTGAATTGTTCCGGACAACTTATCCGGAGATACGCCTTGTTTTTCCGCAACGGCAATGTACATTGCCAGCAAAACTGAAGCCGGTGCATTAATGGTCATCGATGTGCTTACCTTATCAAGGGGAATCCCATCAAACAATAATTCCATATCCTTCAAGGAATCGATAGCAACACCGACCTTGCCCACTTCTCCCTCTGATAACTGATGATCTGAATCGTATCCTATCTGTGTTGGCAAATCAAATGCGACACTAAGCCCGGTCTGCCCCTGATTCAGCAAATACTTATATCTTTTGTTTGATTCCTCAGCCGTGGCAAACCCCGCATATTGCCTCATTGTCCAAAACTTACCCCTATACATTGTAGGCTGTACGCCTCTTGTGTATGGGTATTCCCCCGGATAAGAAAGACTGTCATTATAGTCAATTTCAGCAATATCTTCCGGGTCATATACACGATTGAGTTTAATTCCGGACCCATTATTAAATTCTGCCTTTCGTTCCGGCCTTTTAGCTAAAGTCTTTTCGATTTGGGTCTTCTCCCAATTCTCCCTTTTTTCTTTGACTGCATTTAGTTTTTCTTTACTATACATGCAATGCCTCCCTTAACTAAAAATATTTAGTTATATTTTAGATATCCAAATATGTATTTTGTTATAGGTTCTGTTTACTTCAACTATTTTTGTATGCCTTATTGAAAAATTTGAATGATATCTTTCATCGGCTATTATTTTTGCAAGATTTCCTTCTTAAGCATATGATATCATATTTACAATGTAAAGAGTACCTCTATTTTTATTTATTTTTTAACAAAGTTTTGCTGTTATTGTTCACACTATAGTTTATTCATAATAGCAGATTATTGTATTTGATGCTATTGCTGAGTTCCAAGGCTAATTGTCTGTAAGCTTATTACGGGCGAAATCAAACCATCCCCGCTATTACACAAATTAAGTGATAAAAACTCCCTTAAGTCACATGTGATTTCGCTTTTCCTTCATTTCGCTAACAGAATTTAAGCCTTTCCACAACGCAATCTTTATCAAATACTAATATTTCTGACACTGGGAATAATAAGTAAACAACGTGACTGTTACATTTATTGATGTTACAGTTACACATTATATAAACCTGTCCTTCCATAAGTAAAAGGGATGCACATGCATCCCTTTTACTTATCATTTAAAACAGTCCTGTTATAACGCCTTTTTCATCTATATCAATCTTTTCTGCCGAAGGAACTTTTGGAAGTCCCGGCATAATCATAATATCGCCGGTCAGTGCCACAATAAATCCTGCGCCGGCTGAAACCCTGACTTCCTTAACTGTTATTTCAAATCCTTCAGGCCTACCTATAAGATCCGGATTATCAGAAAGTGAATACTGCGTTTTGGCCATGCATATGGGATAGTTATCAAGACCAAGTTTTTCCAATCTCTTAATTTCTTTATCCGCTTTGCTTGTATACACCACACCCTTAGCCCCATAAATCTCTTTGGCTATCTTTTCAATTTTTTCTTTTATCGGTTCTTCCACATTATATAAATATTTAAATTCGCTGTCCTTTTCACAAACCTCTATAACCTTATGCGCCAAGTTTAAACCACCTTCTCCACCTTTTTCCCAAACATCGCATATTGCAGCATTTACACCTTCCAACCTGCAAAGCTCCATTAGCTTAGAAACCTCACTTTCCGTATCGGTTACAAATTTGTTCACTGCAACTACTGAAGGCACACCAAATTTTTTAATATTTTCTATATGTTTCTTCAGATTTTCAAAACCTGCTTCCAATGCCGGAACATTTTCATTACCCAAATCGGATTTTTTGACCCCTCCATGCATCTTAAGAGCTCTGACAGTTGCCACAAGAACAACAGCGGATGGTTTTATACCTGCATACCTGCACTTAATATTCATGAATTTTTCAGCTCCTAAGTCAGCGCCGAATCCTGCTTCTGTAATCAAATAATCTGTAAGCTTCAGACCCAATTTAGTAGCAACTATACTATTGCATCCATGAGCAATATTTGCAAAAGGTCCCCCATGTATAAAAGCAGGAGTGTTTTCCAAGGTTTGCACCAAATTGGGCTTAATTGCATCCCTGAGTAACAAGGCCATTGCTCCATGTACCTTTAAATCCCCGGCTTTTATAGGCTTGTTATCATAATTATAGCCAATAATAATATTTGAAAGCCTTTCTTTTAAATCCGCCATATCATTGGCTAAACACAGAATGGCCATTATTTCCGAAGCAACGGTTATCATAAACCCATCCTGCCTGACAAAACCGTTTGCCTTCCCGCCGAGCCCGACCACCACATCTCTTAAGGCTCTGTCATTCATATCCATAACCCTTTTCCATACTATCTGCCTGGAGTCTATACCCAAAGTATTCCCTTGAGTGATATGGTTATCAATGGCTGCAGACAGCAGATTATTCGCTGTTGTAATAGCATGCATATCCCCTGTAAAATGAAGATTTATATCCTCCATGGGCACTACCTGGGCATATCCCCCTCCTGCAGCACCGCCTTTTATACCGAATACGGGTCCCAAGGAAGGCTCCCTCAGCGCTATGGCAGACTTTTTACCTAACTTTGCCAATGCCTGGCCTAAGCCTACAGTAGTAGTTGATTTCCCTTCCCCTGCGGGTGTTGGTGTTATGGCTGAAACAAGCACTAACTTACCATCCTTTTTATCCTTTAGTTCTTCCCATATGGCAGAATTTATTTTTGCCTTATAATTACCATAGAGCTCTAAATCCTTTTCCGGTATACCTACTAAGGAGGCTATATCTTTTATAGGCTTGATATTAGCCTCCTGTGCTATCTGTATATCTGTTTTCACTACATTTGCACCTCCATATTATTAAAAACTTTAATACTTAAGCTTATTATATAGTGCCAAAGCTATGAAATATTTCCTCTCATCATTGTTAGTACGCCGAAAGATCGAATATTGAACCGGTCACATGCAACTCCCTACCCAAGCATCATATTTAAAGCCAAAGTATTCCTATATGTAAAAGGAATGGTCACTGCCATTCCTTTTCATGCATTTGCAAATATTTCTTCAAATTCTTGCTTATCCAGTTTTTCTTTTTCAAGCAAGGCATTAGCAACGTCATGCAGTTTGTTTATATTATCCCGTAAAATTTTTTCAGCCTTTTTATAAGCTATTTCTATTATCTTGAATATTTCTTTATCTATTAAAGCCGCTACCTCTTCGCTGTAATTTCTTCCTCTTGCGAGATCTTTACCGATGAACACCTCATCATGCTCAGTCCCAAAAGTCATGGGGCCTAAGGTATCACTCATTCCGTACTCCGTAACCATTTGCCTCGCAATAGCCGTAGCTCTTTCCAGATCATTTTTGGCACCGGTGCTGACATCATCCAAAACCATCTTCTCGGCCACACGGCCGCCTAAAAGCATTACAATTTTATCCTCCAGCTCCAATTTGGATATATAATACTTATCTTGTTTTGGCAAAGATAATGTATAACCACCTGCCCTTCCCCTTGGGATAATTGAAACCTGATGAACCGGATCCGAATTTGGTATGAACTTCTGTACCACTGCGTGACCCGCCTCATGATAAGCCGTAAGTCTCCTGTCTTGTTCGCTTATAACTTTGCTTTTCTTTTCAGGACCCGCAATAACCCTGAGAGTTGCTTCTTCCAACTCTTTCATTTCTATTTTCTTTTTCTGTCTCCTTGCTGTAAGAATAGCTGCCTCATTCATAAGATTTTCCAAATCAGCCGGGGTAAAACCGGGTGTGCTTTTGGCCAGGACTTCAAGACTGATGTCCTCTCCCAGTGGTTTATTCCTGGCATGAATCTTTAGTATTTCTTCTCTTGCTTTAATATCCGGAATGCCTACGGTAATCTGTCTGTCAAATCTCCCGGGTCTCAAAAGCGCAGGATCCAATATATCCGGCCTGTTAGTAGCCGCTATAATTATAATACCCTCATTAATATTGAAACCGTCCATTTCGACAAGGAGTTGATTTAATGTTTGTTCTCTTTCATCATGACCACCGCCCAGGCCTGCTCCTCTATGCCTGCCCACAGCATCAATTTCATCTATAAAAATTATGCAAGGCGAGTTTCGCTTGGCTTGCTCAAATAAATCCCTCACTCTCGAAGCACCCACACCCACAAACATTTCAACAAAATCGGAACCGCTTATACTAAAGAAAGGAACGTCGGCTTCTCCAGCCACCGCCTTTGCCAGATATGTTTTACCGGTACCGGGAGGGCCTACCAACAAAACACCTTTTGGTATCCTCGCACCCAGTTCGACGAAACGTCTTGGTTGTTTGAGAAAATCAACTATTTCTCCAAGCTCTTCTTTTTCTTCATCCGCTCCGGCAACATCCGCAAAACTGACCTTTTTCTTATCGGGTGTAACAAGCTTAGCTCTGCTTTTGCCAAAAGACATAACCCGGCTTCCGCCGCCCTGAGTCTGCTGGCTGAAAATGAAAAAAAACACTATAACCAGCACAATCAATGCCGCAGATGGAAGTATCGACAGCCATACCGAAGTCTGCTGGGGTTTATCATATATAATGTTAATAATGCCCCTTTCAGCATAATCTTGAGCTAACGTATTAAATTGGCTGCTGGGCACTGTTACTTCAAACTTTCTGTCATCACCGAGTTTGCCGCTTATTACTGAAGTACCTCCAAAATCCGAAATATGAACTTCTTTTATTCTTTTATTCTCTACTTCAGCTATAAACTGGGTATAAGTAAGCTTGGTCTTATTATCATTGGTATTATTAAAAACCTGGGCAAAAAAGATTATTATTATAAAAATAAGTATATACAAACTTATACCTTTTAGAAACTTCTTCAAAAATTTACCTCCTTAAACAGTGTAAATAAATAACAAAACAATTGTAACATAGAGAGTTTTAAAATACAATAAATAAGAACGATAACTAATTAGAATATATCTCAGGTTTCAGAACGCAAACAAAAGGTAGATTTCTGTATATTTCATTATAATCCAAACCATAACCTACAACGAATTTATCAGGTATATGAAAACCAACGTAATCCATCTTTACATTTGCAATCCTTCTATCGGGTTTTTCCAACAAGGTGCACACTTTTACACTACTTGCATTTCTTGATTTCAAATAATCAACGAGATAGTTTAAAGTCAGTCCCGTATCAACTATATCCTCAACTATAAGAATATCTTTTCCGGTTATGTCTTTTTCCAAGTCTTTTATAATTCTTACAACCCCGGAAGATTTTGTGGAGGTCCCGTAACTGGATACAACCATGAAATCCATGGACAGAGGCAGCTTTATTTCTCTTGCCAAGTCAGAAAGAAATAGAACGCATCCCTTTAAAACACCAATAAGCATTATATCCTTGCCTTTATAGTCTTTAGTTATTATTTCCCCTAATTCTTTAATTTTTCCCTTTAATTCATTTTCAGTAATCAAAATTTCAAGTATGTCATTCTTCATTTGTTTGCCTCCTAAAAATATTTAACTTAAGAACATCTTTTGTGCTGTCTGTTATTTTATAGTTTTCGCTTAAACGTTTTCCTACAATCCAGACAATTTCTTTTCCATCTGCTATTAATTCAACATTATCTCTTTCTTCTTTTGGTATTTTCTCGTCTATAAAATAATCCTTAAGTTTCTTGCTGCCTTTAAAGCCTATGGGCGAAAAAGTATCCCCGGAACTTCTGTTCCTTATTACAAGGTTTTCTTTAACCCTTGACCTATCAATATACACTTCATCAGCTTTAAATTTCAATGCAGGAACCTCATCAGCGTTTAGTGATTTTACACAAATAATCATATTGGATAAATGGTTCTCGGTATCCGGCTCAAGCTTATGATAGATTTTCTTGTATTCCTCTTTTATATTCCTTTTTAGGATAAGTTCGTTATATGATATATAAGCAATTAGATTGTTTGGCAGAACTACGGCCGTACCTGTTTTGCAATTAAGAATTGCTATAATTTTTTCTACATGCTTATACTCAATATCCTTTAGACCACCCGGAAGTTTTTCCAATCCAGCCCTTATAACCCTTCTTTTTAAGGCTATATGAAAATCTTGTAATTTTATAATACTATATTTTATGACATTTTTAAAGCACTTAGCTGCATCTGTAAAGGCATTCTGTGATACAATTTCCAAATAATCGTTTTCTTCATAAATAATATTGGAAAACCTGTTGATAGTATTCATTATGTTCGGATTTAAATTGTTTTCAATATAGGGTATAAGCTCCAACCTAACTTTATTTCTTCCATAAACAGGTTCTAAGTTTGTTTTATCTATTCTTGCAAGAATTCCATTTTCTTCGCAATACATTTCTATATCTTTTCTATCTGTATTTATCAAAGGCCTGATAATTTTATCCCTTGTTGCTTCAATACCGACTAATCCGTCCAAACCGCTTCCCCGTATAAGATTCATGAATATGGTTTCAATATGATCGTTTAAATTGTGGGCCACTGCAATTTTGGTACCGCCTACCTCAATATCGACCTCATCATAAAGTCGATATCTTATGATTCTTCCCGCATCCTCAGCAGACAAACCTAATTCTTTTGCATATGCCGGAACATCAAAAACCTTTAAAAACACCGGTACCCCCCACTTATGGCAAATATCCCTCACATATAACGCATCTTTATCAGCTTCCTCCCCACGGAATTGGTGATTCAAATGCGCCCCATAAATAGATAAATTATACCTTTCTTTTAACCTTAAAAGAATATGCAGCATGCACATAGAATCGGGACCGCCGGAAACTCCCACAACAATTCTATCATTCATTTCTATCATGCCATATTTATTTATCGTATTTATCGCTTGTTGCAATACATCAGACATATTACTTCAACTCCACTTGTTCGTTTAAGCCGCTTTTAGTTTATTCAACAAAACTATCACTTATCCTTCAAAAATCCAAAAATAAAAAGGCTATGAATTAAAATTTCCATAACTTTTAATTGGTTACCCACTGCAACCTGTCAATAAGATACAATACAATTTATGTTAGTCTTATAGATAACAATAAAACCCTTTAAAGAAATGAAAAAAATGAAATCAAATGCGACAGTAATATATCTTTATTTATTAGTTCATATTGGTTCAGATAAATTGTAAAAGACAGACATGAGGAATTATTGGCTTGGCAGAAAATTTAATTGTTACTTAATTATCTGACCTCCATAATTTTGCAACCAAAACTGTTATGTCATCCATCGCGATTCCTTCGGATTCCGCAAGGCATTTTTCTAACACACATTCGGCGAGCTTTTGTGGATTCCTGACCTTTAGTTCATCGATTAAATCCGCCAACCAATTCTCCTTATCCACTTCTTTTCTGTTAGCTTCAAGTGCTCCATCCGTTACCATAATAACAAAGTCCCCTTCTTTTAGCCTTTTTTTATTGAATCCGATGTCAACATTATTCAATATTCCGGCGGGAAGGGAGCTGTTTTTTATTATTTCAACCCTGTCATCACGTTTTATAAAAGTCGAAACAGCACCGACTTTTGTAAATTCTATTTCCCCCGTATACTGATTTACCGAACTGATATCTAAAGTCGCATAACTGTCTTCATCAGATTTAACCAACAATAAGGAGTTTATTGCCTCTATAGAAGTATTTTGCTCGTAACCGGCATAAAGAAACTTTTCCAACAGACTCACTGCTATGTTGCTTTCCACTGCTGCTCTATGGCCGCTCCCCATGCCATCACTCAATATCATAAAAAACTTTCCGTCCTCGGTTTCAATAAAAGAAAAATTGTCACCGGATACAAGACTGCTTTGTTTTTGTTTTCTTGTAAAGCCTGTGTAAACGGAATATTTTAAGGCTTCCCTGAATTTTGAATAACAAACATTTTTGCCCGTTACCCGGCATGATAAATCAGTTTTTGCAAAAGTCTTACCGGTGACCTCTTTGATAACCGGGAGTATTTTTTCAGTGCATACTCTTTTATCGCTGCAAGGCTTATGTTTTATATCTATTTCCATACTATTCTTTTTCTTTATTACGGATACGTTCTGTACATGTATACCTAACTTATCTAAAGCAGCTGCTATTTGCCTTTCAATATCTTTATTGAATTCCATTTTTGTACTAAGGGCATTTGCTATGCCTTCAATTAACTTTGAAGTCTCTGACATTTGCCGGCTGTATAGAGCCCTACCCTCATCGAGTTTCTTTCTCCAAAGCTGATTTGATTTATATAAATTAAAATTAAGCCTGAGACTTTCCCAAAGCTTTAACGGAAAAATGCATTTTTCAACAATGGGGGTTTTTTCATCAAATTTTTGTATTTTACCGGATTCCACTGATGAAAGTAACCCAAACATTCTCTCATAAGTTCTGTAAAAATCCGTTTTCCAACAGCTATCATACATACCACATGTATAGCAAACATCTTTTGCAGTCTTTTCTATGATATGAGCAGCATCCATCTGAGAAAAATAATTGTTATTGTTCTGACCGGCATTTAAAGAAGATGCCAATTCTTTAAACACTTCGGAAATATCTGCCAATCTTTCTCTTACATAGTTTTTTGTTTTTAAATCCACATCATTATTATTTTGAATACAATTAACTGAAGCAAACCTAAAAATTGCATCCAAAATTTTTTTCGGAATTAATAAGAACGTGACAGAGGCCAAAACAATTTCATTTTTGCTTATCAAGACTTCAGTAGAGCCATTGATATAAAAGGTCATAAAAGCATTGGTAAAAACAAAACCCATAACCATAGAAAGTCTCCCGAACCTTTTTAAAGCTGAAGCTACCAAACCACATAAACTATAAATTCCAATAGCTGAAGAAAAAATATCACCGGATAATGATTGCAAGACACCTATTGAAGTACCTGCTATGGCACCAATACCTATGTCTCCCCCATAAGAAATCAATAGAATAAGAAAAATGGAAAGGGTTTTATTTAACGAAAGTCCCCAAAACTTTATTGTAGGCCCTAAAAACAATGATGCAAGCAAAATAATTAATGAAGCAATTTCTTCTTTAGAAAGAAGCATTCTATGTTTAAACCCGGTAAGAAGAGGGAATCCAATCTCAATAATATTTATCAATGCACATACCATAACAGATTGCATTATAAGCATTAATAAGTCATATAGATAATAGTTTTTTGCATAAAAAATGAAAAAACCTGCAGTGAAACTTACAATCATACCTAAAATAATGAATAGTATCTTTTTAGCTTTAATATTTTTAAAAACCGCATATAAAATCAGGAGATTCACTACAATAGCTATTTGCCACAAAAGCATCTCTGAATTCCTACAGCTGACAGCACCAAACAAAAGGCCTGCCGAAGCCATTGTTATATGGGAACGGTTTATTAAGGCTGCGCACAAAAAAGCTACAGAAAAGGGATTTAGGAATTCAAATACAACGGCTCGTCCGATAAAAAAGCCAAATATTGCAACCAGCAGGTAAGTTATAAAACCCTGCCACTTATAGTTTGTCTCATTTTTTGATAACCTTTTAACCAGTGGAGCTGCCAAGTTAACCATAAGTTCACCTACATCCTATAACTGGATTTAAACAGTGTATTCTTATAGGTATTCGAAAAACTGTTCATGCTGAAGACTTTAGAAATAATTTTATCAAAATAGATGCGAATTATTTGTCAATACCGGTTATGTTAACTGCAAAAGTTTTAGACAAAATAGCATAATGTGTGACATTAGATATGCAAAAACAACAAAAGCGGCTCCGCCGCATTAAGTTTTACCAATCAAGATCATATATTCCATTGTACTTTTATAAAATTATAAGAATGCAAAAAGCTAAAGTAGCTGCTTATGTGCAAAATAAAATAAAATTATTAGCATAGGATATGTGCAATAGTAAATAATTTGGTGACCCATGGGGGAATCGAACCCCCGTTGCCGCCGTGAGAGGGCGGCGTCTTGACCGCTTGACCATAGGGCCGTCTCATCGCGATGTGCAGGCGCTATTATATCACGCAGGATGCTGTCTCTTATACACATCT
>LSQX01373627.1_pt1 | contig 10054 bp, 11 predicted proteins | sample 654561 | NCBI WGS metagenome assembly LSQX01 (sample SAMN04489861, study PRJNA283612) | anaerobic digester metagenome | isolation source: 4 biogas reactors fed with cattle manure at either 37C or 55C with and... | place: Denmark: Kongens Lyngby | collected 2014
TTATAAAACCTTATTAGACCTCTCGCGCCGGGCAACAGCCCGGCTTTTTTTATGGCTATTTTTTTGAGAGGAGAATGCTTGATGCAGATTTATACCGTTGAGCAGGCCGCATAGTCCATATCATCACCTTTTTCTTTATAATACCAGTAATAATACTGCAATAATAATGTTACTGAATGTTATTTAGTAACATTTTATAAAGCCGGGCAAACCCTGGCTATTTCTATGTTTAGAGGGTTTTTGTTTTTAAGACCCAAAATGAACGGCAAATAAAATGTGACAAAACAGGGTTATAAACCCACACTGAGTAACATTTATAGGAGGATGAAAATGGAGCTTGTTCAACCAATAAGAGATAAAAATAAGATCGAAGCTATGAAAAAAATTCTTAAAGCACAGAGTTTGAGAGACCATTGCTTGTTCGTGTTAGGTATTAATTCCGGGTTACGGATCAGCGATCTTTTAAGTCTTAAGATTTCTGACGTGGCAGAAGGTAAAAAAATAAAAGACCGGATAACGCTACGAGAACGAAAAACCGGCAAACTTAAAGATTTCCCACTGGGATCAAGTAGTGTTAAAGCCTTGAAAGAGTATCTTGATTCACGGGAGGATTATACTACCGATGACTGGCTATTTCCGTCACAGAAAGGCGGTCCGATTACCAGGCAGCACGCCTGGAGAATTTTAAGCGAAGCGGCGCAAACAGTAGGGATTACAGAGGCAGTAGGTACTCATACTCTTAGAAAGACTTTCGGCTATTGGGCTTTCAAAAATGGGGCTGATATAACTAGGATTCAGAGGTTGTTAAATCACTCAAGCCCCGGGATCACCCTGGCCTATATCGGCATAACCCGGGAAGAGCTGGATGACATTTACCTTGAGTTAAATCTTTAATTTCATTGCCAATCGATGTTTGATGATTATTATATGGAGGGATGATATGGTGAGACTAACAACTATATACCAGCAGACGCCCGGACTATTAGAACACTCTTTGAGAGTGTTTTATTTTTCCCAAGCAGTGATAGGCTATTTACCTGAAAACCTGCTAACCAGGCAGCAGGAAAGAGATATACTGACTGCAGCTATGTACCATGATGTCGGAAAATCACAGTGGCATCACGATTGGTTTACTGCGCCCAGACACACGACTAGAAATGTAGACTGGACGGTGATGCAGATGCACCCGATACAGGCGATAAATATCTTGGATAATATACCAATCAGTATCACCCCAGGGGCGAAAAAAATCATCATAGAACATCACGAACGCCCCGGAGGTAGTGGATACCCCTACGGCATTGAGCCGGACTTTGTTTCGGTCATTTTTGCCGCTGTGGATGTTTTTTGCGCCTGTATGGAGCTACGCCCATACCGGGAGTATCCCGTGTCTACTGAGCAGGCATTGCGTGAGGTTTCGCGTTTTGCGCCAGAGATAATCGTGAGTGCGCTGCAACACGCCGTGAAAAAATTGGCGGCGTAAAATAAATATTAGGAGGATGACTATTATAATGGAAAGAAAATTTTATAATGAGTTAAAGGCCCAAAAAGAAGCAGGAATTAAGCTAGACTGGGATAATGTCGGCCGCACAGAGTTAGTCCAGTTGTGGTGGCGCGAGATAATTTTTGATGAAAAAATTGCGGATTTATTCGGCGTTTCTGCGAGCGAAGTCAAAAGGAAACGCTATGATCTCGGTATTAAGCAGCAGGATATGATCTACCATGACGTCATGAGCGATGTTTTTCGAAGAATCAAAGAAATAGACTACGACAATCAGTTCCGGCCTTGCGATCATACCGACCGGGTTAAAAAAATACTAAACGAAATTAAGGAATTATCCTTAGAGGAAAGAAATGCGTTGATTTTGGCCGGGAAAACCGATATTTTTGCCGATATTTATGCTGATGCGAGTTTTGGACACCGCCTCAGTATTGTTTTGACTCAGCGTGTTAAGGAGTGATTAAGCATGATTGAAATTGGAATCGGTGTACCAGATCAAATAATAGACAATTACCAGCCTGTGGTGTTATTTCTGAACGATGACGCTCAAAAAGCACTAGAGACCTATGCTGGTAGGAGTTTACGAACAAGAAACGATATAAGAGAGGCCGTAACTGAATGGGTCGAAGATGCGCTATTTGAGATTATATCGGTCTTTATAGAAGTCAATCGTACTGTAGTTGATACTGAAGTTTTCCATGTGGACTTTATTGAGGGAGAGTGATTGCATGAGCGGGAAATTATTTGATTTTTATAAACAGCAGGAAGAAACGGGAGAAATCCATAAAGATTTTTGGGGAAATGAAATAAAAAGAATGCTCGAAAGTTATGACGAGCAATATAAGCCTCATGCTTACACTGAACGGGTTAGAAAAATACTTACTGAAATCCTAGAACTATCCCCAGAAGAGCTAAATGCCCTGATTTTGGCTGGAAAAAATACCGTTTTTATGGGTCTTTACGCGGATGCGTGTTTTGGGCATCGGTTACGAAACGTTTTAACTCAACAATAACTACCGATAACTACCGGGCTTTAAGCCCGGTTTTTTGTTCATTTAATAGATTAAATAAAAAGGTGTGATAACATGAAAACTCTTATTATTACGGAAAAACCATCGGTTGCGATGGATATCGCCAGGGTCTTGGGCGGATTTACCCGCCATGACGGCTACCTAGAAAAATCAGAAATGATAATCTCTTGGGCGGTAGGACATTTGGTGGAGCTAGCGATGCCCCAGGATTATGACCCGGCTTTAGAAAAATGGAATATAGACGCCCTGCCTATTTTGCCTGAGCGATTCCAGCTCAAGCCAAAACCCGCGACCCGCGGGCAATTGAATATATTGAAAACTCTTATAAACCGTAAAGATGTTGTGGGCCTAGTTAACGCCTGCGACGCGGGCCGCGAGGGTGAATTAATCTTTAGGTATATCATAGAATACTTAAATTGCAGTAAACCACATCAAAGACTATGGCTATCTGAAACTACGGACGCTGCTATACGGACTGCCTTTAGTAGTCTCCGTGACGGGCAATCAATGAATTCCCTCTCTGATTCTGCTAAGGCTCGTTCTCGGGCTGATTGGATCGTAGGAATTAATGCCACTAGGGGTTATACCGTAAAACACAATGATAAAATCACGGTTGGCCGGGTACAAACCCCCACCCTGGCAATATTGGTAAAAAGACAGGATGATATTACTAACTTTACCCCAACCCCATATTTTGAGGTACACGGTGAGTTTTTATCTGGAAACACTCCGTATAATGGACAGTATTATAAAACGGTTGATGATAAAGCCGTCACGCGGCTAGAGACCAAAGCTGAGGCTGAAATTATAGTTAATAAAGTTACTGGGCAACCAGCAGTAATTACTGATATCACTGAGCAAAGCATAACCCAACACCCTCCGCAGTTATATAACTTAAATGATCTCCAGAAAGATGCTAATAAAAAATATGGCTATACTGCAACCGAGACTCTAGCTATTGCCCAAAAACTCTACGAATCAAAATATATAACCTACCCCCGCACGGACAGTCGCCATCTAACCGTCGAAATGGCGGCAACGATGCCTAATAGGTTAAATAGTTTACGAGCTACCGATATGGCTCCCCTACTTGGCGGTGCTACGGTTGACATCAGCAGTAATAAAAAATATGTAGATAACAGTAAAGTAACTGATCATACTGCCATAATCATTACTGACCAGGCAGTAGATTTAACGGCACTTTCCGAAAATGAGCAAAAGATATACTGGTTGGTGGCTAAACGCACCCTGGCTATTTTTTATCCCCCAGCTCAGTTTAAGAAAACAAAAATAACGACAACCGTAGCAGACGAAACTTTCTTAACTAATGCCCGCGAGATAATAGAATTAGGCTGGCGTGTGGTGTTATCTCAAGAGGAAGATAACGATAATGAACTGCCAGCTATTTCCCTTACACAAGGGGATACAGCGGTCCTTACTGCTGCTGAAATAAAAGAGTGCGAAACTAAACCACCCAGACTTTTAACCGAGTCGGATTTACTTACCCAAATGGAGAAAAGTAATTTAGGCACTCCTGCTACCAGGGCTAGTATTATAGAAAAGCTCATTAATACTGGTTACGCTATGAGGGAAAAGAAAAATCTTATCCCTACCGCTAAGGGGATGACAGTAATTAAGGAAATTATCTCTCCTACCTTGGCTGATGTGGATCTAACTGCCCAATGGGAAATTAAACTCGAGGAAATCGCACAAGGAAAATATACATTAGATGCTTTCATGTCCGAGATAGAGGGATTTACCAAAAAAATTATCTCTGAGATCAGAGCGCAAGAAATAATACTTACTCCCCAACCTAACTCTTTAGGGTCTTGCCCATTATGCGGGAAACCTGTGATTGAGAACAAAAAGGCTTATGGCTGTTCTGGTTGGAAAGAGGGCTGTAAGTTTGTTATCTGGAAAAAGATTGCAGATAAGCCCATAACCAAAGAGCAAGCCAAAAAACTCTTAAGCACCGGAAAGACTGGTCTTATAAAAGGTTTTAAGTCTAAAAAGGGGTCATCTTTCGATGCCTTCTTAAAACTCGAGGGGTCTAGCATATCTTTTGACTTCCCGCCTAAAACGGTAAATAAATAGGCTTTAAGCCCGCTTCGGCGGGCTTTTTTTATAGGCACCTATAAAACTTATAAATATGAAAGGAGAAAGAATCTATGCAAACAACAATGACAAGGCAATCCTTAGAAGAATTTTTGAAAACCGGTCAAAAGTGGCAGGTAACATTTTTAACCGGAGACAAAGAAAACCCCGGATTAACCTGCTACTCCAACAGCATCTTTGCTAATGTAGTGGATTATATCAACGGTGACGATGAGGGCTTATCTGATGCTGTAGTGTTCGCAAACCAGTGTAAAGATGAACTTGTCGCCGAGGTAATTATCGCTGTGAATAATTTAGTAGAGATTTATCGCACCGAAAACACCCTAGTCTGTACCTATCCCTATCTGGAAATCCAAGTACACGGGATGGACCCATATCCCTATATCGTCATCGAAAAAAAGGCATGAAAGGAGGGATTGTAATTGCGTAAGATCGCATTGTTACTACTTATGCTGTTAGGATGTTTTGTGTGTCCCATGGCTGTAATGGCAGCTGATGCGCCAGTGTCTATCGAGCCGGTATCTAGCGAAACTCTCAACCAAAAAATCGGTGAAGCAGAGCAATATTTTATGGATACTGCCAGTCCTATCATTAAGTTGCTTTCAAAAATCATGCTGGTTTTTATAGTCTTTAGTTTTCTCGGCGTGCTTTTCACGGGGGCCGGAGCCGCCCGCAATGCTTTTGTAGCGATGTTGTTTGTGGGTATCGGCTTGGCTATTTTTACTGCCATACCGCAAATATCAGACTGGTTTATAAAACTTGGTGTTTGGTTAACTAATTAAAATGAAATGGAGGAATGTCTCATGTTGAAAAAAATCAATTACAAACTGACTGCTCTTTACGTGGCCTTTTTTGTTCTGGTGTCCACTAGCCCGGTATTAGCAGGGATTACGGAGGTAGATGCCAGCACTATGTCGGACAAAATCGTAGGCGTTGCAAATGAGGTTGTGAGGCCCATAGGTGCATTATTAATTTTCATAGCCCTTGGCATTACAGCATTTAAATTAATTACCACAGCCAATAAACCCAACGAACGCGCCGAAGCCATGGGGTCAATACCTTACATTCTTGGCGGCGGCCTGCTGCTAGGTGGTCTCATGTTGTTCGCCGGTTTTATCCTTGGCCTCATGACTAAGTTAGCGGGGTAAAAAATATGCGTACATTTCACATACCCATACAAATCGAAAAAGAAGAACTCATTGTTGGCGGGAAATTCAGCTTGCGCCAGATGATTCTAGCCATGGTTGGTGTCGTTGTTGCCGGGGGGATAGGTTTCCTGCTCCCCGGTCCTATTGAGATAAGAGTAGTGCTGGCCCTATTTGCGTGTCTCTTTTTTGTGTTTTTAATCTTCGCGAAAATCCACGGGATGTCAGCAGATCGGTTCATCTGGAATTATCTAAAATTCTATTTCTCAGAAAAAGTTTTTTGGTAAAGGAGGGGTTAGGTTGCTTACATGGATTTTTATAATTCTCTCAGTCCTCCTAGCTATCGGTACTTTTTTATATCTTAAAAAAGTAGAAGGCGGCGGGGATAACCCTATTAATCCTGTTGCGCCTCAAAAACAACAACTACCTTCACAGCGCAAAAATTCTCTGGAAAACTTGTGGCCGATACTAGATATTACCGAGGGTATCATGGAATTGCCGAACAATTGTTACGCGGCTATTTGCCGGATTGCTGCTACCGATTTTTACCTGCTGGGCGATGATGAACAAGACTCTATCGAGGACGCAGCAGCCAGGGCAATAATGGCCCTTAACTTTCCAGTCCAACTTATTACGGTCTCCGATATAGTGGATACCCGCCAGGCCATCGCAGATTTAGAAGCTACTCCTCCAATGAACGACACAATCGGCTATTTACGCTCGCAAAGGATAGCTTACTTGGAAGCAATCATGCAGGATAAGCAATCAACCGTACGACAAAGCTACTTAGTCGTATCGACATATACTACTAAGGGGCGCAAGCATGCTTTTGGAGAAATACAACACCAAATAGCAGTATTACTAGGAGGTTTGCAGGGTGCAAAAATTAAAGCTGAAATTCTGAATTCTGAAGGCGTGGTGGATTTTCTCTCGTCTCTGTGCAAACCTAATTCTACTCGGCCTTCCGAGATTATCCAGGGCGGCGTTTTGACCCCATTCCACTTTAAGGAGGGAGCTTGATTGTTTAAGAAAACCAAAAAATCTGTTAAAAAGGACAGTATTAAAAATCCTCTATCTATAAAATCCATTAACACGCTCTGGCAACCAGACGCGGTACAACATAATTATGACCACTTACGCCTGGGGCCATGGTATGTAAAAATGTTTGTTTTAGAACAGCTCCCCCGTATGGCCTATGTGGGATGGCTGGACGATTTGATCAATATCGGTGGAGTCACTATATCTACTCATATATGCCCTATCCCAGATAAACAGGTTTCTAATCATTTACTATCGGCACTTTCTAAGGCTCATAGCCAAATGATCATCGATGAACAATCGGGCAATATCGCCCGATTGCCGGTACTGGAACAGCAAATCGCAGACTACACAGCACTGCGGGAAATTATTTCAACCGGGCAGGATAAACTTTTTGATATTACGATTTACATTGCTGTATATGCTTCCTCTCCCGAAGAACTAAAAACCAAAACAGATATTTTAGAGTCTATTTTAGCGCGTAAAACTATGGCGGCTAGGTGTTTATACACCCGCCATCTAAAGGGTTTTGAAGGGGTACTACCTTTTGTGAAAAATCCCATAGACGAGTATAGTCGTAATATGACATCTGCAGCTACTGCCTGTTGCCTCCCCCTCACCACTGCCCAATCAGGGCATAATACGGGAATATTACTTGGTCAAAACATTTTTAGCGGTTCGCCCGTACTCTTGGATCGGTTTGCCGGAGAGTCAATAATTCCTAATCAGCACATGTTTATTTCCGGTGTATCTGGCTCTGGAAAATCCGTATCCCTGCGGGCTATCTCTCTGTGGGAATCATATCGCAGTATAAGGACAGCCTTTGTTGATCCCGAAGGAGAGTATGTAGGTTTTACCCAAAAGCTAGGCGGGCAGGTTGTATATATGCGACCCGGTAAGTTTAGCGGAATCAATCCCTTTGATTTAGAACCAGAAATAGACGAAAACGGCCAGGCAAGAATAAATATTTACGCAAAAGTTGCGGATGTTTTGTCGATAATCGATAGCGTTTATATTTACCGCAATAAGACTAATATGCAAGCACAGGAAGCCTCATTGGTGGAATCAGCAATACTAGCCCTTTATAAACAAGCTGGCATCACTGATAGCCCCAATAGTCTATACCTGCCCAACGGTGACAAAAAACAAATGCCTACATTCACTACTCTGGTAAATCGCTTAAAAAGCATGGATAATCAATATGCCAAAGACATATCCGACACAATCCGTCCATTGACCTCTGAGGGTAGCGTAGGTATGTTCGATGGCCAGAGTAGCGTTAAGCTACAAACTGTCCCTTTTTTATGTTTTAATTTGCAAGGTTTAGCCGACGAGTTTTCAAAATTTGTTGGTATCCAAGCTGTCCTAGCTTGGCTCTGGCAGAAATTCGCCCAACCAGGCGGAAAAGCTGTACCTAAAAGCATAGCTGTAGATGAGGCTTGGATGTTCCTGCGGTATCCGGGAGCAGCAAAGCACCTTGAGGAATTAGCCCGGCGTGGCAGAAAACACGGTTGTGGCTTAGTCGTTGCAACCCAACGTTTTGAAGAATTTGCTAAATCTCCAGAAGGAAAAGCTGTAATTGATTCTTGTGCAACTACTCTAATACTTAAGCAGGAAGAACACGCAGTCAGTGATACCGTCCATTTTTTCAACCTTAGTGATGGTTGCGTACCTATTATTACGCCCCCTGCTCCCCCGGGTCAAGGAATAATGCGTGTGGGAGGCAACACAACGGCTATCCAGATTCAGCCTGCGCCGTTTGAATGGGAGCTGGTAGAAACCCGGATAAGTGGGTGATATGGCATGAAAAAATATAGACGCACAGCCATTATTTTATTATTTATAATGGCTTTTACTTTTTGTATGCCTATTATGGCAGAAGCTAATGTTGTGACAGATGCGGTGACAGATGCGGTGACAGATGTAATAGATACTGTGAAGGAAGATGTTGGGAATGCCTTTGAGTCAGCTATTGCGGGATTATTAGACTTTGTAAACCGCGTTATTATTTATATCTTTGGATTTGGAGGCTTTAAGGACCTTTCCCAGCTTGTTTTCGCATCGGGTCTAAGCGAGGCACAGAAAGATGCGCTCCCCTGGCAGCCCAGTCAGGTGCCTTATATTATTGCGTTTTACAAAGGATTAAGCCTCGCTGTTATGCCTATCTATGCACTACTGATCGGCGTAAGCGGGTATAAATTCTTGGCTGGTGCGCTAAATCCTTCCGAGCGCGCCGAAGCGAAGGATAGCGTAATGAGGCTATTTTATGGCTTACTTATAATTCTACTCGCGCCCTATTTGGTTGAAATCCTTATGAAATCTAGCCTTTTTTTGACATCGGTTATTGCTCAGGCTTTTGGAAGTATCGGTAATGTATCCGATTTACAGGCACTTAATGTAGACATACTAGAATCTAATAGCATTACAACTGGCTCTGTACTTGGTACCGTTTTTGTAAAAATTATGTTTGGTCTGATGTTTGTTTACTTCAATATTCTTTATATCATTCGTATGGTCGGTATTACAGTAATGCTGATATTTACCCCCCTTATGGCAATTTGGTGGATAATAAATAAAAATACTACTGCGGTAGCAGTTTGGCTTGGAGAATTAGCAAGTAACGCCTTTATGCCAGTCGCCCACGCATTGGTATTATGTGTGATCATGCTACTGGCCGATGTAAAAAATGTAAGTCAAGATGGCTCATGGGTAACGATTCTGATAATGTTATATGCTTTAGTCCCACTCGCCGAGGCTTTGCGAAACTCTATGCAGTCTATTTTTACGCGTGCGGCAGGCTTTTCCGAGGAGGGTACTGCTATGCGCGCAATAGGCGGTATATTTGGCGGGATAAGCAGCGTAGCCCGAGTCGGAAAGGCAACTCTGGGTAACGGTAAAACCATAAGTAATTTATCGAATAGCTTTGCCAACAGCAGTAGATTAGGAATTACACCGTCCTCCCCTACTTCCAATGGCGTAAAAATGGCAACTCCAAAAAGACAGCCTACCGCTAATAGCGGTTACAGACAGGCGACAACCTCTGTTAACGCGGCGAATCAACAGGTGGCGCAAAAAGCCCCTGTTAACACAACCTCCGTTAATATGAGTCAGCAAATGCCACAGATGGCGGCTAGTAACCAAATCGCTGTCGATCCATCCAGACAACCAGTATCTATGCCGAGTAAGTCAATAGCTCTAAATAGTGGCACAGCAAAACTTTATAA
>LSQX01153479.1_pt2 | contig 10053 bp, 9 predicted proteins | sample 654561 | NCBI WGS metagenome assembly LSQX01 (sample SAMN04489861, study PRJNA283612) | anaerobic digester metagenome | isolation source: 4 biogas reactors fed with cattle manure at either 37C or 55C with and... | place: Denmark: Kongens Lyngby | collected 2014
TTCTGCTGGTAGTTCTGCTGCATCTCTCCGAAAACATCTTCGATTTCACCCTGAAACTTATTAAATTCCTCTTCGGCGGTAGCTCTTTCAGGCATAAGCTGAACCAGCGCCTGAAGGTCTATATGTCCGAATTTCAGGTTCTGTGCAGAAGAAGATAAAGCAAAGACTGCAAATAAAAGCAGCGCAAATGTTCTCACTAAATTTCTCATAGTCAATGTAGTATTAAATTTTTGGTCACAAATATAATTATTAATTATTTATATCCGAGTTTTTGTAAAACCTGATCGCTGAGATCGTAACGGGGATTGGTAAAGAACAGCGTTGTGCCGTCTGCCTTGTCAAAAATTACGGCATAGCTCCCTTCGGTTGCAATCTCCTGAACGGCGGTGAATACATCATCCTGAATGGGTTTCACCAGACTTTGGCGCCTTTGGTACAAATCGCCTTCTGGTCCGAAATATTTGCGCTGCAACTGCTTGTAATCCTTTTCCTTGGAAATAATCACATCTTCGCGCTTGCGCTTCATGTCTTCAGACAACAACACACTTTCTGCCTGATAATCCTGATACATTTTTTCAATTTCAGCATGTATGGACTCCAGCTCTTTCTGGTACTGTCCCGAAAGCTGATTCAACTGATCCTGCGCTGCCCTGAATGAAGGAATATTTTCAAGAATGTATCCGGAATCGATAAACCCATATTTCTGAGCAACGGAAATTCCGCTAAAAGCGAAAATAATTGCGAGTGTTACTATAAATTTTTTCATGGCTGAAATTTTTTTATTAATGCTGGTGTCTCTAATATCATATTTTATGCCAAATATATAATCATCAGAACTGCTGACCGATAACAAAGTGGAAATTACTTTTATGGGCGCCGGAATTATTGGGCACTTCATCAAATCCATATCCCCAGTCGATTCCCATCAGTCCGAACATAGGCAGGAAAATTCTCACGCCAACTCCTGCCGAGCGATGAAGCTTGAAAGGATTATAAGTTTGGAAACTCATGTTTGCATTACCCGCCTCTAAAAAGGTCAGTGCGTAAATGGTGGCGCTCGGTTTCAGCGTTACCGGATATCTCAGTTCCATGGTAAATTTGGAATACATTTTTGAACCGCTTGTGGGCGGGCTGAGACTAAAGTCCTTATATCCGCGCAACGAAATGTAGTCAGCGCCATAATAGTTATATCCCGACATTCCCGAACCTCCCACGATGAAGCCTTCAAACGGTGAAAGGCGGTTGGGGTCAAAATAACCTAAAAACCCGAGCTCCACTGCTGTACGCAACACCAGATTTGTATTGATTGTAAGCGGATTATATACCTGCCCTTTAAACATCCACTTGTGGTATTCAATAAATTTGTATTTCTCTTCATTGGTTACTTCCGGCAAACCGTAATCTTTACCGGTTAGCCAGGAATAGGGCGGTGTCACTTTTAAAGTAAGGGTAAACTGGGAACCGCGGCGGGAATAGAGCGGATTGTCCACCGAGTTTCTGCCAAAAGCGGTTTTAAAGCTTAAATTGTTAAATGTGCCGTTCACCTGACCGGTTTCGTCGGCAAGAAAGTAAAAATAGGAGCCCATGTTGCGAAGCAGATAATGCTCGAAAGCCAGCTCGTGATACACGGTAAAATAGTCATCGGGGAAAGAGAGTCGGTATCCGTACCCCATAGCCAGAGCAGTGGTTTCCCAAATCTGATCATTCTCCGCATTAGTCCCTTCCGAATCGTAATTATAGGAAACCTGCGGATAGCCGCCATACATACCGCCATAACCATAAGGATCGTACATGCCGCCATATCCGCCATACATACCACCATATCCGCCATAGGGATAACCACCCATGCCATAACCACCGTAATAGGGATAGCCGCCCATACCGTAACCACCATAGCCATAGGGATCGTAGCTATAGTTCTGATAATATTTATTTGCGCTGAAATTAATCCTTGAGTGGGACAAGCTCATGGAAAATGAGTTGGGCTTTTTCCCGCCTAACCAGGGTTCAATAAATGAAAGGCTGACTGTGCGGTAATATCTTCCACTGGTTTGATAACGAAGGCTGAGCGTTTGCCCGTCGCCGGTAGGCAGTGGTCTCCACGCCTCCTTATTCAGAATATTTCTTACGGAAAAGTTTGCAAACTTCAAACCTACCGACCCCACAAACATCCGTGCTCCCCAGCCCCCGGAAAGTTCAATCTGGTCATTTGCTTTTTCTTCCAGCTGGTATTCTATATCCACCGTTCCGTCCTCCTGTTTTGGACGAATATCGGGATTTATCGCCTCCGGGTCAAAATGCCCGAGCTGTGCAAGTTCCCTCACGGAACGGATTATCTGCGTTTTGCTGAACAGATCGCCGGGATAGGTTCGGATTTCCCTGCGCGCCACATGCTCATGGGTTTTTGTGTTTCCCGTAATGATTACATTGTCGATGGTAGCCTGTTTCCCTTCACGAATGCGCATCTCATAATTGATGGTGTCATTTTCCACATTCACTTCAACCGGCTGCAGGTCAAAAAAGAGATAACCCTGATCGAGATAGAGATTGTTCAAGCCCTGATCGTTATCGAACAACCGTTTTTCAAGCACTTTCTGGTTGAAAATATCACCTTTGCCAATCCCTAAATAGTTGGTGAGATATTCTCCGGGATAGACTGTGTTTCCAACCCACTTAATATCTCCGAAATAGTATTTATCACCCTCATCAACCCAAACTTCAACATTCACTCTGGGCTTTTTCTTTTTGCCCACTTCAACCTGATACAATGTATCGTCAAGAATTATGGCATCGCGAAATCCCTTTTCGTTAAATTTATCGATGAGATTTGCCTTGTCGTTTGTAAATTCTTCTTCAAGAAATTTTTTCGTGCGGAAGAAATTGCGCAGCTTTTTTGCATTGGTTTTCTTCATCGACCGCTCCAGCACTCTGGTTGCAACCTGCTCATTCCCGTGAATAATCACATCATTCACCTTCACCTTCACCTTTTTATCCACGTTGATATCAAGAATCACACTGTTATTCTGGGTGGTGTCGTCGCGCTGAACAATTTTCACCTCCGTGTTCAGAAAACCTTTGGCAAGAAAAATATTCTTGATGGTTCTTTCGGCATTATTTATCTGATTGTCTGTAATCTGACTGCCCTTGAGCAACAACACCTTCTCATTGATATCATCCTGTTCCGATTTGCTGACTCCCGAAAAATTTACATCGGCAAGGCGCGGTCGTTCCTGCAGGTAGATATCTATCCAGATGTCGTCGCCATCAATTTTGTCGGCTGTAATTTTCACATCTGAAAAAAGCCCCTGTTGCCACAGCTTTTTGATGGCATTTGTAATGGATTCGCCGGGAACGTCAATAATCTGCCCGACAGACAAGCCGGATAATTGCAGGAGCACATTCTGGTCGAGATAGCGAATTCCGGATATCTGAATATCTCTGATGGTATATTTTCGCGGACTGGAGTAATAAACCGAAACATCGGTGTCATCAGTTATCTGCCCGATAACCTGTGGTGTGAATACAACAAATAAAAATAAAAAAACTATCAATAGCTTTCGCATTCTGTCCATAATAAATTAACTAAATAACTGTTCGCTGATTTTTCCAAATCTTCTCTCCCTGTTTTGAAAATCATAAACAGCCTCAAACAAATTCTCTTTTGTAAAGTCAGGCCAAAGTATGTCAGTAAAATACAATTCCGTGTAGGCTATCTGCCAAAGCAGAAAATTACTGATTCTGCACTCGCCGCTTGTTCTGATCAACAATTCCGGATCAGGAATCTGCGCAGTTGACAGGTATGACTTAAACAATTTATCATCAATATCTTCCAATTTAACTCTCTCATTCTTAACATCTTTTGCTATATTACGCACAGCTTCCGTGATTTCCCATTTTGAACTATAGCTGAGAGCAAGTATGAGATTCAAACCGGTGTTGCCTGCCAGAAAACCTATACATTCATTTAATTTCCCATTAACATCGTCAGGCAGTTTTTGCAAATCTCCAATTGCGCTGAGTCTCACATTTTTCTTTTTCAAATCCTGAGTTTCATTTTCAATTGCCTGCACTAACAGCCGCATCAAAGCATCAACTTCACTTTTCGGGCGCTCCCAGTTTTCGGTTGAAAAGGCATAAAGGGTAAGAAATTCCATACCGATTTCACCGGCTCCCTCAACTGTGGAACGCACCGAACCAACGCCATGCTCATGACCAAATATCCGCTCAACACCATGTTTGGCAGCCCACCGGCCGTTCCCATCCATGATGATTGCCACATGCCGTGGTATTTTATCTCTATTTAGCTTATCCTTAAGCGATTTCATTACCAATATTTTTTGTCATAGGCAGGACAGGGTTTTGATTCCAGATTAATCTTAAAGGTGAGATTAATTCCCAAATACCCGGGCCAGTCATTGTTATGCCAAAAATCAGTATATTTTATCATTTCTGTTTCTCCTGCACTGTTCACATGTTCGTGAGCCAACGGATCATCCACATTATCAAGCTTATCGCTGAACATTTTCCGAATCTGGTATTCTATCCCCACGCCAAACTTTTCTCCAATCGAAAATTTGAATCCAAATCCCAAAGGGATAACCATTGTGGCAACCGACTCATCAACTTCACTCTTTACCAGATAGTCCAGGTTTACCTCATGTAACCAAAACAACTCCTGCGGTGTCAGCTGATACGGGAAATACATAACTCCCACTCCTCCCAATATATAGGGTGTGAACGGTGTCTTTTTTTCACCCAGCAGATACTTCAGGTAGTTAATCTCCATCATCAGCGATATATCCTGTGCGTTTTTCTTAAATTCAAAACCGATATCTTCCACCGTTCCCTCTGCAAAAAAACTTCCGGTTAGTAATTGTGCACGCAACGCAACCCTTGTGTTAAAGTTATACCTGAAAAATGCCCCAAAATTTAAATTGAACGCTTGCACCGGCGGCGCTTTTATGTCGCCCCAATAGGTTGACGAACCGCCCCAAATGCCTAAATCTGCTGTTTTTTGTGCGAATCCTGAAGCAGTCAGAACAACTGCCATAAACACCAATATTAACTTTCTCATTTGGTATTCCAATGTTTATTCTACAATAGCCTCAGGTACGTAAACTGTTCGTTTAACCTTCAATGCAATGAATATAAATCTGTTATGCTCAATTTTGGTTTTTCTCAAAATAGTTTAAAAAAGTTATTAAACAACATCAAGCGACATCACAATAATCTGATTATCAACGAACTTCAACAGCCCTCATCTTTCTAACAATTCTTTCAAAAGGTACAAAAGTAATATAATTCTAAATATAACATACCTGAATGCTAATATAAAACCCAAAAGAAGATTAAAAATTGTTAAGCCTGAAAAATAAGCTAATTGCGCTTGTCAAGCCCCCACATCAGCTTGTTTCTCAGCGTGTTAAAAAAAGGAAATTCGGGAATATTCAACGTTTTCAAAGTTACGTCTGCTTTCTTGATTTTTAATTTTACTGAAAACGGTACCGACACCGAACGGTAATCCAACGAAGCCAGATAGTGGGTTCCGCGCCCGTTCACTTTCAGCTCAATTTCATAAGTATCGGGAACTACAACCGGTCTGATTGTCAGATTGTGCGGAGCCAGAGGAGTAACAACAAAGTTTTCAGAATCGGGAGTGAGAATAGGACCTCCCACGCTGAGAGAATAAGCAGTTGAGCCTGTGGGTGTTGCAATAATCAAACCGTCAGCCCAGTAGTTGTTGAGCAGCTGCCCGTTGCACCAGGCAGAAACGTTAATCATTGATGATGATTCGGTTTTGAGAACAGCCAGCTCGTTGAGTGCAAAGTTAAAATCAAGGTTGCTGTTGTCGCAAAAATCAACTTCAAGCAAAACTCTTTCAATAATTGAATAGTGATTGTTAAATATGCCGGTGAGCGCATGGGTGATCTGTTCCTGTGAAATATCAGCCAGAAACCCGAGTCTGCCGCTGTTCACGCCCACAATGGGAATATCGAAATTCCGTATTTTAACCACGGAATGCAGAAAAGTGCCGTCTCCGCCAACACTGAAAATAAATTTATTGTCTGTGTCGAACTCTTCGTGATTGCTAAAAAATGCAGAGTGATAAGGCTCAATGCCCAGATTATCCGTAAGATACTCATAGAATGGCTTAAAGAGCTGAACACTGATTTTGTTCGTTTTCAAAAAGTTGAAAAACTCATCCAAAACAGGGATGAATTCTCTGGAAACAGCGGTACCGAAAACTGCAACTTTCACGTATAATTCGTTTAGATGTTCATATATTTTACAAATTGTTCATACCTGTCTTTATAGAGATCGCTCAACATGGAATGATCTGAAAAAATGCCCTTAACATTGTAGTCATATCTCATAAAAGTCTGAATGACTGAGGAAAGGTCTTCCCTGTCAAGCTTCAAAACTAACTCAAGACTGTTTTTCCCCGGCTGGGGATTCATAAAAAAGCTGAGAATTTTGGTGTCGTTGCTTTCCACAATCCTGCTGATTTCAGTCAGTGAATAATCGGCAACATTCACTGCCAAAACAAGGATACCTCCCACTTCCTGAAGGGAAAAATAGCGGGCAAATCTTCTCGATAAATCGTATAAGGTAATTCCTCCGACATATTTCTTTTCAGCATCCAGCACGGCAATAACACTTAACTTTAACCTGTACATCAAAACTGCCACTTCAAAAATGTGCTGAGTGGTCTGAACATGAGCGGGAATGAGCTTGTCAGGTTTTATCCCAACAGGCTGGTTTTCAAGATTCAAATCAGAAATAAGCTTGTCGGAAATCATGCCGATATATTTCTCGTCATCCACTACCGGAAGATGAGAAACCCGGTGAAGGTTCATCAGATTTAATGCCTTTTCACCTTTATCCCCCACTTTTAGGGCGGGAATTACCGCTGATATCAGGTTGTTTGCCAACAATTGCTTACTTTTGTTTATCTTTTAACATGCAAAAATAGTAACTTCATATAAAGAAAATGACAAGACTTAGTGTAAATATAAATAAAATAGCAACACTCAGAAATTCACGTGGTGGAAATATGCCTAATGTCGAAGAAGCAGCAATAAATTGTCAGAAATTTGGTGCACAGGGCATTACAATACATCCCCGCCCCGACGAACGGCATATTACCCGAAAAGATGTTTATGCAATAAAGCCATTGATAACCACTGAATTTAACATTGAAGGTTATCCGAGCGAAGATTTCCTGAAAATGGTGATTGAAGTGAAAGCCGATCAGGTTACTCTGGTTCCCGACACGGAAAATCAACTTACCAGCGACCACGGTTGGGATACCCGTAAAAATTTATCCTTGTTGAAAGAGGTGGTAGCCAGACTGAAAGAGAACGGAATCCGTACGTCCCTGTTTGTTGACCCCGACCTGAAAGCGATTGAAGGAGCTGCGGAAACAGGCACAGACCGAATCGAATTATACACAGAACCCTATGCGACGCACTATCCGAAAAACCGGGAGGAAGCAATTGCTCCGTTTATTGAGGCTGCAAAATTTGCTGCCGAAATCGGATTAGAATTGAATGCCGGGCATGACCTGAGTTTAGAAAATCTTCGCTATCTGCGCACGAATATTCCCGAATTGAAAGAGGTTTCAATCGGTCATGCGCTCATTTCGGAAGCGCTCTATTTAGGATTGGAAGCAACTATTCAGAAATATCTTGATTGTTTAAAATAGCTATGAAACTTTATTTCAGAAAAGAAGGAGAAGGTCCGGTAGTTGTGATTCTTCACGGACTTTACGGTTCGTCAGACAACTGGCGAAGCATAGGCAAACGGCTGGCGGAAGATCATACCGTTTACATGGTTGACCTGCGAAATCACGGACGCTCACCTTTTGCGGCAGAACACACCTATAACACCATGAAAAGCGACATTGTCGAATTTTTTGAACTTCACGGAATAGAAAAAGCAACCCTGCTGGGACACAGCATGGGCGGAAAAGTCGCCATGTGGTTTGCTGCCGATTTTCCGGAGAAAATCGAAAAACTGGTGATTGCCGACATCGCTCCAATTGACTATACGCAAGTGGCAGAGAACAGTCAGTTTCATTTGCACCGGAATATCCTGTCAGCCATGCAGGAGCTGGACTTTGATCAAATAAAGGAGCGCAGCGATGTGGATAACTTTCTGACCGAGCATATAAATGATGAACGTATCAGCCATTTTCTGCTCAAAAGCGTTACTTTCGATAAAAGCACAAAAAAATATAAGTGGCGCGTAAATGTGGAAGTTCTGAATGAATATTTAGAAAATATTGTTGCCGGTGTAAACCGTCGCTGGTTTGCGTCAAGAATTCCTATAACCGTTTATCCGGTTATTTTTATTCGCGGATTAGAGTCCAACTACATTACGGATGAAACGATTCCTTTAATCAAAGAGATTTATCCCGATGCCAATATTGTGGATATCCCCGGCGCCGGACACTGGCTTCATGCAGAAAAACCGGAAGAATTTACAAAAGCGGTTTTACTTTATTGCTGATTTTTGTCGATTGTATTTTTGGGTGATTTCTTTCAGAAATCTAATATGCTTTTTTTTCATTTGATTCCAGCCAAATCGCCACTCCCAGTTGCCATTTGCAACACCGGGAATATTCAGACGAGCCTGATTCCCAAGTCCCAGCAAATCCTGAACAGGCATAATCGCACTTCCGGCAGAAGATGCCCATACCTGCTCGATCCCTTTTCTGAGTGCTTTTTTTGCCCGGCTCCCTAAATAGCGGGAAACCATGTTTCGTTCGCTGCCTTTGAGAGAACGAAACCATCCTAAAAAAGTGTCATTGTCATGAGTGCCGGTGTAGGCGATAAATTGCGGCAGATAATTGTGAGGCAGATGCTCATTTTGAGAATCGCTGCCAAATGCGAACTGTAAAACCTTCATGCCCGGCAACTGGAATGTATCGCGAAGCCGCTCAACTTCCGGTGTAATTACACCCAGATCTTCAGCAATCAGCGGAAGATGCCCAAGCTGACTTTTAAACTTCTCCAGCAGCTGAAATCCTTTTGCCGGTCGCCAGATACCGTTGATTGCCGTTTTTTCTCCGGCAGGCACCGACCAAAATGACTCTAATCCCCGAAAATGGTCAACTCGCACAATATCAAACAGATCGACATTAAAATGCAGGCGGGCAAGCCACCAGCCAAATTCCCGCCGCTCAAGCATATCCCAGTCAAAAACGGGATTTCCCCATAACTGACCTGTTTCACTGAAATAATCGGGAGGCACACCACCTACTTCTATTGGTTTAAGATTTTCATCAAGATTAAAAATAGAAGTATTGGTCCAAACATCAACGCTGTCGCCGGAAACATATAACGGCATATCGCCAAAAATCCTGATTCCCTTTTTGTTGGCATATTTCTTCAAACCAACCCATTGTCTGAAAAAAGCAAACTGAGTAAATTTTTGAAATTCGATTTCAGCCGACAATAAATCGGAATATTTGCGCAAAATGCTCTTTTTTCTGAATTTTAGATCGTGTCTCCATTCACTCCAGGGTTTATCGTCAAAATGTTGTTTTAATGCCATAAAAAGAGCAAAGTCTTCTAACCACCAGATATGCTCTTTCAGGAAATGTGCGTATTCATGCTGTATTTTCTCCGAAACATCTGAACAAAACTTCTCAAAAGCTTTTCTCAGCAGCAAATTTTTCTGAATTACAACTTTCCGGAAATCAACGTGACGTTTTGGAAGTTTCAGCAAATTTCGAAAATCACTTTCTGGCAGAAGATTGTCATCGGCAAGAAGCCTCAAATCAATAAACAGTGGATTTCCGGCAAAAGCAGAATAACACATATAGGGTGAATTCCCAAAACCGGTTGGACCTATCGGCAAAATTTGCCAGAACGTTTGTCCTGTTTCTACAAGAAAATCAATAAAACGGAACGCCTCCTTTCCCATTGTTCCGATTCCTTCATCTCCCGGAAGTGAGGAGATATGCAGCAGCAACCCACTATTTCGCTGAGCCATTGTGGAAATTTTTACGAAATACCGAAAGATGTTCGGCGGTTTCCCGAACAATAC
>LSQX01200451.1_pt1 | contig 10053 bp, 9 predicted proteins | sample 654561 | NCBI WGS metagenome assembly LSQX01 (sample SAMN04489861, study PRJNA283612) | anaerobic digester metagenome | isolation source: 4 biogas reactors fed with cattle manure at either 37C or 55C with and... | place: Denmark: Kongens Lyngby | collected 2014
GCCATGCCCTATGCTGAGGAATTAAAAGACCCGGCACCTCATGTTTTCGGGGTGCAAAGACAGGAACTGTGGTGGTATATGGCTGCCCAGGAATACACCGCATTTGGACCGGACCAGTTTTTTGACTTTCTCCTCCAGTACCAGCTGCCAATTTTAGAAAAATTCGGCCTGGTTGCTTATGGCTGCTGTGAAGACTTAACAGACAAAATTGATCATCTGCGCAAGATTAAAAATCTGCGCCGGATCGGTGTTTCGCCCTTTGCCGACCTGGCCAGCTGTGCTGCCCAGATTGGTTCTGACTATATACTGTCCTGGCGCCCGGACCCGGCCACCATGATCAGCCATGGCCTGGACGAGGATTTTGTCCGGCAGACAATGCGGTCCAGCTTTGCCATATTCAAAGAGCATGACAACCACTTTGATATCACCTTGAAGGATGTTGAAACCATTTCTGGCCAGGCCCAGAACGTGGCCAGGTGGACCAGGATTGTCAAAGAGGAGATCGAGCGGGCTTTTTAAAAAAGGCGGGCAGGAGCCAAATCTGCCGGTCGCTGTATCTGATCAGGCCGTCAGAACGCATTTTGGCCAGCTCGCGGGAAAGTGAGGTCCGCTGCACACCAAGCTTTTCCGCCAGTTGTTTTTTACTAAGGGGCAGCTGGATCAGATCAGATTCTTGCCTGATGCTTTCATGGGTGAAATAACTGGTCACACTTTCCCGGATGGTCCTTTTAATATAGTGTTTCAGCCTGTCACCCAAAATAGCAGTATTATCAGCGACATAACCCAGGTAACTTTCCAAAAAGGTCTGGTTTTGTGCCAGGAGCTGCAAGAGCTTATCTTTGGGAACGGCCAGGATGGTTGCGGCTTCTTTGGCTGTTACAGTCATCGGGAAAAAGGGTTTTTGGGAAAACATAAGGTTTCCGCCCAGGATATCACCAGCCGAAAATTCAGCTATCGCTAAAAGTCCGCCGTCTTCATCGATCCTTTCGACCACAACCTGCCCCGCCAGGATTATTTCCAGGCCCTGGCAGGTCTCCCCGGCCAGGTGGATAATATTGCCCCGGGCAAACTGCAGGATGCGCCAGCTGCCATCTTGCAGGCAGCTGCTGATTTGTTCTGCTGAAAAGGAAGCAAACAAGCTTATTTTCCTGATCAGGCCAAGATATTTTTGCATCTGCTGACTCCTTTCGAGTTACCTTGGTAACTAGCCTGGCCAGAAAATAACACTTTAATAGGAATAGATCAAGAAGAGGGAGGATCCTTATGGATATTTTTACGATTGCTTTTGCTTTGATTGCCCTGGTCCTGACCATCATATCCCTGGTCAAGGACAGGCAGAAAACTTTTGCCGCCATGAAAAAATCAAAAAACATGATGGGTGGCATGCTGGGTGAAATCCTGGCAGTTATTTTCCTGATTGGCCTGGTTTTGACTTTTATTCCACCAGAGACGATCAAGACGGCTTTTGGTTCTGCCAATACTTTTTTATCCACACTTTTGGGAGCAGCTGTGGGCAGCATCACCTTGATTCCTGCCTTTGTCGCATTTCCTTTAATTGGTTCACTTGTTGATGCCGGAGCCAGCATTGTGCCGGCTGTTGCTTTCCTGACGACCCTGACCATGGTCGGAATAGTCACTTTTCCTCTGGAGAAAAGGGAATTCGGCAGCAAGTTTGCCCTGACCAGGAACTTATTCAGCTTTGGCTTTGCCTTGGTGATAGCCCTGCTTATGGGGGTGATCTTATGAAAATCTTGTCATTTATCAAAAAGCAAAAACTGCTAGTGGCAGTTATTCTTGCTTATGGTCTTGTTTTCCTGTTCTTTCCCGCCAAGGGAGTCCAATCAGTTAAAAACAGTGTTTACTATCTGGTCGAAATGATCCAGGTCATGCCGATTGTCTTTTTGCTGACTGCTGTGATTGAGGCCCTGGTGCCTAAAGAAACAATCATGCGTGGTTTTGGTGAAAAATCCGGTCTTAAAGGTAACTTGCTGGCCCTGCTGCTGGGCAGCGTCTCGGCCGGGCCGATTTATGCGGCTTTCCCGATCAGTAAATCTTTACTGGGCAAAGGCGCCAGTCTGGCTAATATTGTCATTATTCTCAGTTCCTGGGCTGTGATCAAGCTGCCCATGCTGGCCAATGAGGCCAAATTCCTTGGCCCATCTTTCATGTTGGTGCGCTGGGTGCTGACTGTGGTTGCTATCTTCATCATGGCCTATGCCATGGGCATGATCTTCAAGAAAAAAGACCTGCCCCAGGCAGAAGAAGAAAAAGAAGAGGTCCAGATCAAGCCCGAGTACTGCATCGGCTGTGAATTATGTGTTGAGCTGCTGCCCCAGGTTTTTGCCATGGCTGAGGGCAAGGCGGTTGTCAAGAAGCTGCCGCAAAGCGATGAAGATCTCGCGGCAGCCCAGGCTGTGGCCGAGCGTTGCCCGACAGGGGCGATTTACAGTGGCAAGAAAATCGAAAAAACTGAACCGGTAAAGCAAAAAACCTAGCCTTACTTACATTATCTTGTCCTTTTCGCCAAGGCCGGGCCTGCTTGTAACATATTCCCTTTGCTGGACTACTGTTTGGGCTTATCCTAGGTTGAGCAGCTAAAGCCTGCCAAGTTTGTAGACCAACTGGCCGTGTCAATCTGCCGACCAGGAAAAAGGGAGGAAGATACCATGACGCAACGTATCAATGGCTTTAAGGTTGCCCCGGCAGCTTATGCCATCTTACGGAAACTGGAAGAATATGCCAGGACAGCCGGCTTTGACCATAAGCTGGTGGAGCTTGTTAAAATAAGGGCATCCCAGATCAATGGCTGTGCCTATTGCCTGGACATGCATACAAAAGATGCCCGCCATAACGGCGAGACAGAACAAAGAATCTATCTGCTAAGCGCCTGGCGTGAAGCACCTTTCTACAGTGATGAGGAAAGGGCGGTCTTGGAGCTTACAGAAGCTGTCACCTTGATCTCGCAAAACGGAGTGCCGGATGATGTATACCAGAGAGTGCGCCAGCATTTTGATGAAAAGCAATTTGTTGACCTGATCTTCATGATCAATAACATCAACAACTGGAACCGTCTTGCCATATCTATGAGAAGTGTGCCCGGTGCTTACCGGCCAGGCAAGTACGACTAAAAGCTGACCTGGGCTGCAGGCAGGCAGGAAGGCAGGAGGCAGGTGTCTGCTTCCTGCCTTTGGCAAATGTAACAAGAAACACAGCTGAAAACATTTGCAGTGTTAAAATAAGCTTGTAGAGAATAGTTAAAGAGGTGTTTAACATGGCAAAAGAGATTATTAAAGCAACAGCCAGCCTTGTTGAGGGGCTGCAGGTTAAATGTGAAGCCAGGGGGCTTAGTTTTACTATTGACGAGCCCAAGGAGCTGGGCGGGACAGACTTGGGTATGAATCCCATGGAAGCCCTGCTGGCCTCAATCGGTGGCTGCAAGGTTATTTTGGCGCAGATGTTTGCCAAGGCGCACGGCATCGATATTAAAGGACTGCGGCTCGAATTTGAAGGTACATTTGATCTTGACGGTATGATGGGGAAAAACCCGGATGCCAGGGTCGGCTACTCCGATATCAAGACAAAGTACTACTTTTCATCTGACAACACCGTGGCTGAACTGGAAAAGTTCGCTGATTTTATTGATGCGCATTGCCCGGTGGTGGATACAATAATCAACAGTGCAAACATGAGTCATGAGATCCATCTTGTCTGACTCCTTGCCTGTTTAAATAAAGGGGAAGCTGCATCTTAAATGGTGCAGCTTTTTTTATGTGGCCCCGATCTTTGCTATACTCTGTAGATGTGGATGATAAGCGACAGCACCAGCATGGCAAGATTAGGGGTAAGTAATGCACAAGAAAGTTATAGCTTTTGTCCGGGACCTGCTCAAGGCTGTGGCAGAAGACGATGTCATTGCCTATGCCCACCAGCTGACCCTCAGCCTGATCATGGCATTTTTCCCCTTTGTCATGTTTTTATTCACCCTGCTGGCCTATTTTAATATTGACACATCTGTCGTCCTCAGAACCCTTGAGGGGGCCCTGCCCGCATCAACATATAATTTCATTGCAGACATAATTATTGATGTGCTGGACAAGCAAAGGGGTGGCCTGCTCTCTGTTGCCATCTTCCTGGCTGTTTATTCAGCCTCAGGTGGTTTCAGGGCCTTCATGAAAGGCAGCAACCGGGTCCTGGGCATTAAAGAGCAGCGCAACTTCGTCTGGCGCTATGTCCTGTCCATCGTCTGGGTTGTCCTTTTCGCCCTGACCCTGGTCGTGATGCTGGTCATGCGCGTCTTCGGCCGCAATATACTTGACCTGCTCGAGCAATGGATCGCCATACCCATGACAGGCCTGATCAATGTCTTGCGCTGGGCGCTGCCCCTGGTCATGATTGCCTTGATCCTGACCATCTTTTATATGTTTGGTGCTGCCAGGCGGGTCCGCTTCCTGAACGCCTTGCCCGGTGCCATTGTCACAGCCCTGGGCTGGGGCCTTTTCACAGCCGCCTTCCAGTATTATGTTGATAATTTCGCCCAATATTCCCGTTTTTATGGCACCCTGGGCGCCCTGATCGCCCTCTTGATCTGGCTTGAGCTGATCTCAATCATTCTTTTATTCGGCGTTGAGCTGAACAGTGTTGTCATGGCCTGGCGGGGCATTGATCCTGTCCGGCCGGGCAAAGGCCCGTTCAAAAAGAGGATCAGGCACAACTGAGCGGGCCCGGCTTTTATCTTAAACAATCCTTAAAAAATTGTACTGACCTTTTTAAGCAAAAAAGGCGCATAATGCTGATGGAGGGATCAGTATGTACAATATCCTGCTTTGCGATGATGAACCTGATATAGTGGCAGCCCTGGAGGTCTATCTTGACCTGCCAGATTACCGGCTCTTTACTGCCAGGAACGGACTTGAGGCTGTGCAACTGGCCAGCCGGCAGGAACTGCACCTGATCTTGCTTGATATCATGATGCCTGTGCTGGACGGCATCTCAGCCATGCAAAAGATCAGGGAGATAACGAACACCCCGATAATTTTACTGACGGCCAAGGGCGAGGATGTGGACAAGGTGCTGGGCCTGAATGCCGGCGCTGATGACTATGTCACCAAGCCCTTCAATCCGGTCGAGCTCCAGGCCCGGGTCAAATCCCAGCTGAGAAGATACACCCTGCTGGGCAGTGGAAAACCGGCTAACAGCCAGATCCGGATTGGTGGCATCCTGCTTGATGACATGGCAAAAAGCGTCAGTGTTGATGGTGAGGCAGTCAACCTGACCCCGACTGAATATGAAATTCTCCTGCTCTTGATGCGCCACCCGGACCAGGTGTTTTCCCCTGAGAGGATCTACCAGATGATCTGGCAGGAACAAAGCTTTGGTTCAGCCGGCACAGTGGCCGTCCATATCCGCCATTTGCGGGAAAAAATCGAGATCAACCCGGCCCGGCCTAACTACCTTTTAGTTGTCTGGGGCCAGGGCTATAAGTTTACAGCTGGCAGCCGCCGTGAAAAGAGGGATGAAAAATGACGAGAAAGAGAGCTGAAAAGGAAATGTTTTCTGTGACCGGCAACCTGGCCTTCAAGACGGCGGTTACGGTCCTGCTTTTAATCAGCACTATGGCCGGGCTGGTCTTTAGCATCACCCTCTACCATGCGGAAAAGATCGGGGTTTACTCTGTCAGCCGGGAAGAAAATGAAAAGAAAAGGCTGGAAAATATCTCAACCGATCTGTCCTACCAGGCTTTTTATTGGCATCATTCCTTTGATGGCAAGGAGGAAAGCATTATCGACACAGGCAGCAACCAGCTGCCTGGCAGGGACTTCTACTATGCGATTTATGCTGAAGACGGCCAGCTGCTGGCTGGCTGGCCACCAGATTTCAGCCCGGCCTGGCAAAATGAACTGCTTATCCAGCATGAAAGCGATAATTATGTGGACGAAGAGCGGAGGAACTTCACCGGCCAGCTCTATACAGTTAAAGGTTACCTCGATGGTGATGGCACGTATAAAGACGAGTTCTACTGGAATGAAAAGGAGCTGGACTTCCTTTATGGCTGGCAAAAGTTTTTCCCCTGGCTGGCAGCCGCTGGCATCATCAGCACAGCCGGCCTTCTCGCCCTTCTAGCTGTCTGTGCCGGACGTCGTCCAGGCCAGGAGGCAATCAGCAGGCGCCGCTTTGACCGGCTGCCCCTGGACCTGCTTCTGGCCGGTGCGGCTGTTTTACTCTATTTCCTGCTCAGAATGGTTCTGGAGCCGCTCTGGCGCCCGCTGGTGTATTATTATACTTTTTCTGATTTCAATGTTTATTATTATCCCTTATACAGTGGCTACAGGCTTTTTTTGACCAGCAGCCTAGCCGGTGTGATCAGCCTGGCAGCAGCTGTATTAGTCATGGAATTGCTCTTTGTCACCCTGGTGGTCAGGCTGAAGACGAAAACCCTGCTCAAGGAGACCCTGCTTTACCGTTTTTTCTGGCAACCCCTGATCTGGCTGGGTAAAAAAGGCAGGTTCATCCTGGCCAGACTGCCCCTGGTCTGGAAAAGTGGCCTGCTCATCATCGGCTGGATCCTGTTTGAGCTATACCTGATGCAGGCCAGTTACTGGACTGGTGCACCCCTGGTCTGGCTGGTCAGCAGGCTGGTCCTGGCTGGTGGCCTGATCTTTCTCACAGCAGGCTTTAGTGTGGTCAGGCAGGGAACACAGCAGCTGGCCAATGGCAGGCTGGAGCACCAGATCAAGACAGATAACCTGCTCGGGGAGCTGAAAACCCATGCTGGGGAGCTCAACCAGATCAGCCAGGTCCTGGCGGCCGCGGTCGAGGAGAGGATGAAAAGTGAGCGCTTCAGGACAGAGCTCATCACCAATGTCTCGCATGACCTGAAAACACCCCTGACATCCATCGTCAATTATGTTGATCTGCTCAAGCAACATGAGACAGACCCTGCCAAGGTGCAGGAGTATCTGCTTGTACTCGACCGGCACAGCCAGCGGCTGAAAAAGCTGACTGAGGATCTGGTCGAGGCCTCCAAGGCTTCGGCCGGAAACATCCAGCTTGAACTGGCCCCAGTTGATGCGGCTGTTTTCCTGGCCCAGCTGGCTGGTGAATACAGTGAAAAATTTGCCGGGGCAGGCCTGGATCTTGTTGTGGAGCAGCCCCAGGACCCGGTCTGGCTTATGGCCGATGGCCGCCAGCTTTGGCGGATCCTGGATAATCTTTTGGAAAATGCCTGCAAGTACAGCCAGGCGGGCACCAGGGTCTACCTGAACCTGACAGCATCTCCTGACCGGGTGATAATCACTTTAAAAAACATCTCCCGGGCCCCCTTGAACATACCAGCCAATGCCCTGCTGGAGCGTTTTGTCAGGGGAGACCAGTCACGCAGCTCAGAAGGCAGCGGTCTGGGCATCTCAATTGCCAAGAGCCTTTGTGAACTGCAGGGTGCGAGTATGGACCTTTCTGTAGACGGTGACCTTTTCAAAGTGGACCTTTCCTTTCCCCGGACTACACCGGTTGCCGGAGGCAAAGAGCAGGCCTGAACCAAAAATTAATATCAAACCAGCACTGATAAGCAATTGCGAAACTATTTATAAAAAATGAATAATTGAAATACAAATCTTGCAAGATGATATTTCTGGAACTGGAAGAAGAATTTGAACAGGAGTATGGATACATTCGGAGAGTTGATTTAAAAATAGGCACACTAAACAAAGGTATTAATATTGAAACGGATTAATATCTAATATAAGCACCTAAGCAATTAACGGTTTAAGGCTCCTTATGTATTCGTGTTTATGGATTTTATCAGCAAGAACAACAGTGATTAGCTGTGTGATTCCTGCTAGGAGTAAATCAGCATGAATAGTTTTCTCGTTTTGTGTTTTGCGCCCAGAAATACAAAAGCTTTCTTTAAAGTGATTTATAGACTGCTCTACTACTGATCGGATTTTGTAAACTTTATCCCACTCTTCTGTATCTCGAAGAGTGCCTGGATAAGCACGAAGATCTTTTTCAGGATATACATAGAGCATTCTTCCGCAAGGTGATGAAGTACAAGGGTTTTCGCAAAAGTGTCTCCTTATGCGCTTACCATTATCGTCTTTAGTCCATTTCATTTTTGGACATACAAACTTAAATCTTTTAATACCAGATTTCAAACGTGAAGATCCTTCTGATTTCATTAAAAGGGTTGAGTCATGTGGACAGTAGGGTATCCCAGCTTCATTTACTTTATAGTCTGGATGCTTTAGAGAAGAACGTTGATTTAAAGGAATATATGCTTTGTCAAATTTTAAATCAGTAAGTAAATCTCTGTAAATATTAGTAGCATCAAAAGCGGCATCACCAATGAAAATATTGGATTTAATACTAGGATGTTTAATGAAGAAATCCTGCAAAACAGGGATAACAGCTTTAGCATCGTGGAGAGATTTGTCTTCATCTGGTGAATCTGATTTTTTATCAACAATGATTTTAGGATGAGAATTTAGAAAATCTTTATTGTAAAAAGAAATGTCCCTTACGATTCCTAAACCATTTGTAACCATACCAAATTTATACACGTAGCAAAAGTGACCATTTATGTAAAGTTGCTTTATTTCAGGATTGCAAGCAGCATGTGAAGGCATAGAGCCATATGCAGCTTTATACGGATCATAGGAATCATCAAGACCATGTGTTTTTTTGAAAGATTTTAACTGTTTAACAATTTTATTAGCATATTTAGGATTATTTTCAGTAACAAAAGCTTCAATACCTGATGTATCAAAGATTGTCATAGAAGCCTTAGCTTCGTCAATCCCTTGGCATATTGGCTCGGTAATATCAACAAGATTATCAAATACAGTTTGTAAATCTTTTAAGAAATCTTGTTTGAAACGGGTAAATTTAGAACCATCAGGAACTTTATCAAAGCCACAAAAGTCTCTTAATTCACTAGAATATTTAAGAAAAGTTATTAAGAGAGTATCAGTAGGAATGGAGAAGATTCTCTGGATAATTAAAGCCCATAACATTGAATGAAGTTTGTATTCACGAGGCCTTCCAGTAGAAGCATAAAAGTGATGATAGAAAGAAATTGGGATAAACTCACTAAGATTAATGGTATCTTCAAGTAGTGAAAGAAACTTTGGTTTATCGCTTTCAAAAAAAGTTTTACAATCTGAATAAATATCTGCTAAAGAAAGCTGTTTATATGGTATCATAGTTATATAACTCCTTTCGGGTTTTGGTGGATTTGTTGATTGTCACTTCAATTTTACCATAAATCAGTGAGGAGTTACATTACTTTGTAAAAAAAATATCCCGTAATTATGCGGGTTATGGCGTTTTGCAAACGCCTAACCAGCACTGAATTAAAGAGGTGATTTTTGTGCTCCTGAAGTCCTGTTTGACAGCTTTTCTTGCTGTCAGTAATTTCCTGCTGTCCCTTTATACTGTTTACACACTTGTACTGGCTCTTTTTTCCTTCCGGCGCAAAGAAAAACCCGCTCCGGCCAGGCAGCCCCGCACCCGCTTTGCCTGCCTGATTGCAGCGCGCAATGAAGAAAAAGTGCTTGGCCAGCTGCTGGCCAGCTTAAGGCAACAGGACTACCCGGCTGACCTGTTCACTGTCTTTGTCGTGCCGAACAACTGCACTGACAAGACAGAAAGTGTGGCCCGCCGGGCTGGCGCGAAAATCATGCTGCCGGCAGGCCGGATCCGCAGCAAGGGGGATGTGCTGGAATTTGCCTTTAAAAAGCTGCTTCGCTGTGGCGGATTTGATGCCATCTGTGTTATTGACGCTGACAATCTGGTCCATCCAGGCTTTTTAACGGCCATGGACCGGGCCTTGCTCAGTGGCAGTGATCTGGTCCAGGGTTACCGGGACAGCAAAAACCCACACGACAATGGCCTGGCAGGCAGCTATTCGCTTTACTTCTGGACCCTTAACCGTTTCCTCAACAGGTCCAGGCATAACTTAGGCTTGGCTGTCCCTCTGGGCGGCAGTGGTTTTGCCATCACCACCGACCTGCTCCGGCGGCTGCCGGACCTCAGCTTCCGGACCATGACTGAAGACAT
>LSQX01023512.1_pt1 | contig 10052 bp, 6 predicted proteins | sample 654561 | NCBI WGS metagenome assembly LSQX01 (sample SAMN04489861, study PRJNA283612) | anaerobic digester metagenome | isolation source: 4 biogas reactors fed with cattle manure at either 37C or 55C with and... | place: Denmark: Kongens Lyngby | collected 2014
TAACAACAACTGTTCGGCGGCGTCTGCGCCGCGTGGCTGGCGAAAAGAAGGATTTCTATGGATTTTTGCAACTTCAAGTTGGATGACCGCCTCATGCAGGCGGTCCGCGCGGCTGGCTACACGGAGACCACTCCCATTCAGGAAGCCGCGATCCCCCCGGCGCTTGAGGGCCGGGACATCATCGGCACCGCGCAGACGGGCACCGGCAAGACGGCGGCCTTCGTGCTGCCGATCCTCCAGCGGCTGCTCGAGCAGCCGCGGAAGAGAAGCCGCATCCGAGTGCTCATCGTGACGCCCACCAGGGAACTGGCGGAGCAGGTCAACGAAGCCGTGCGTAGTCTGGGCCAGTACACCCCCATCAAGTCCGCGGCCGTCTACGGCGGCGTGGGCTTCGACGAGCAGCGCCGAGCCCTGCGCAAGGGCACCGACATCATCGTAGCTTGCCCGGGTCGCCTCCTGGACCACATCGGTCGGGGCCAGGCGGACCTTGGCGGCGTTGAGGTCCTGATCCTCGATGAGGCGGACCGCATGCTGGACATGGGCTTCATGCCCGACGTGCGGCGGATCATCGAGCAGATCCCGCGGAAGCGGCAGACGATGCTGTTCTCCGCGACCTTCCCCGCTGAGTTGACCCGTCTTGCGGCGGACATTCTGACCAAGCCCGAGCGAGTCGAAGTGGGGATGGTGGCCCCGGCCTCGACGGTCGACCACTGGCTCTACCCGGTTCAGCAACAGGAGAAGACCGCTTTGCTTCTCCGGCTCCTGGAGACCCAGGAGCACGAGTCGGTCCTGATCTTCACCCGGACCAAGCACCGGGCCGATCGGGTGACCAGACAGGTCAGGGACAAGGGCTACAAGGCGGCTGTCCTACACTCGGACCGCAGCCAGGGGCAGCGCCAGCGCGCCCTCGACGGCTTCCGAGATGGCCGGTATCAGCTCCTGATCGCCACCGACATCGCGGCCCGTGGGCTCGATGTGCAGGGCATCAGCCATGTCATCAACTACGACATCCCCGGCAGCGCGGACGACTACATCCACCGCATCGGCCGCACCGGCCGCGCGGAACGCACGGGGGATGCCTTGACCCTCGTCACCAGTGATGACCGCGCGACGATCAAGGCCATCGAGCGCTGCCTTGGAGAGCCTCTCCCCGTGCGCGAGGTCGACGACTTCGCGGAGGGTGTTCGCATCCGCGCGCCGCGGAAGCTGCCCCAGCGGACCTCTCCCGAGACCCGCCGCAAGGCGGCGGAGATGAAGGAGCGAGCCGGGAACGCCAAGTCCGATGAGGTTGGCGCCCGACGCCTGCCGCGCCGGAAGCCGACCGAGGCGGAGGCTCCGAAGCCGTCGAGAGCGCGCCGCACCGCCCGCAAGGGCAAGCCGGACGCAGCGACGAGCGCGCCTCCAGCCAACCGGCGCATCCAGAGGAGCCGCGCCCCCAAGGGCCGCCAAGCCCAAGCCAGGGCATCCTAACGCAGGGGAGTTCGCTCACAGGCGATGGTGACGGCGAGCCCGCTCCGCCTTAGGGTGGGGCGGGCCCGTTCACTTCACGGATGGCCTCGTTGGGGCACATGGTAAGACATCGCCCGCAGCGGATGCACCCCTTGGGGATGATCTCGCACTTCAGCCCGCGGCGCTCGATAGTCCCCGCCGGACAGGTGAGCAGACACTGCGTACACCCCGTGCATAGCTCCGCGCGCACCGTCGGAGAATGCTCCAACAGCCCTGCCCTCACCGCTTCCCCGGCAGCCATAGACTCGATCCTCCTCACGCGCGCTCGAGCCGCTCCCACAGGCGTAGGCAGGACTCTCCGATGAGCTCCGCCGCCGTACCGTAGCCCTGGACATCATGCCCGACGAGGAAGAGACCCTCGATCCCGGGGAGGATCGCGGGAGGGCGGCTCTTGCCGTGCTGACCGATCATCTGGGCGATGTTGGCGGTGGGGTTGTGGCTATGGTAGCAGGCTGTGTTCATGATCTCAGCCCCGGACCCGAGGTGCTCCAGGAGTTCCCGACGCCCGGCCTCCAACTGCTTCTCCGGGTCCTCCGCGGGATCCATCCACTGGTACGCCAGCGCGAAATGCCACTCCGGCGGGCACAGGAACCGGCTCAAGTTGGAGACAGGCATGATGCCGTCGATATGCCGGAGGTCCAGCGGGATCTCTATACTGAGGTGCTCGTGAAGGCGGTTACGTGAGCGCACGGCATGGGTGAAGCCACATGCCGGCCGCAGAGTGGCCACCTGCTCTACGACGCGGCTCGGGGCGTGTTCGCCCAACATGCCCAGCGTCCGTCGCACCCCCGCGTTGGCGATCACCCAGTCAGCATCCAGGCTCTCGCCACCCTCCACCTCAACGCCCCTCGCGCGCCCGCCCTCCACTATGATGCGGCGCACGGGAGCCGCCGTTCGGACCTCTGCGCCCGACGATTCCGCCGCGGCGCGAATCCGCCCGATCATCGAGCCGCTGCCATGGATCAGGAAGCCTTCGCGGCCGAAACGCTGCGACAGAATGGACCGCAGTAGCTCGACGGCCGAAGCCTCCTCCGCAGGCACGCTGAGCGCGAACTTGGTGAGCCGGTCCAGGAGCCGCACCCCGGCCTCGGTGCCTCCGATGCGCCTCATGCCCTCGGCAGCGGGCAAGTCGCGCCCCATCAGCCCTGCGATGAGCATACGTGCCGCTGACCGAGTCACGGGGCCACGGCGGTTCACCCCCACCAGCCGGCGGAGGACGGGGCTCTGGCTGCGGGTCATGTCCAGATGCAGAGGCAGGCGTTGCCCATCCACCGCGACCATTACCGAGGGCGCCGGCTCCACGAGGGAGACGTGCACTCCTACCTTGCAGAGGCAGCGGAACAGATGGCCCCGCACGCCACCGGGGAAGGCGTGGAAGGCGCCCGTGGGGATTGCGAAGCCCTGGTAGTCGATGTGTGTGAACCGACCACCGATGATGGACTGAGCCTCTAGGAAGGTGACGGGGTGGCCCCGCCGAGCCAAGAAGGCGCCCGTCAAGAGGCCGCCCAGCCCCGTCCCGACCACGACGACGCGACGCTTGCCGCTAGCCATGCTTGCCCCCGCTACGAGTCCCGCCCCTGCGCGGGCGAGCCATCGGTGGATTCGACCCCGAGCCGCTCTGCCCTCCTTGACGGCCTGATACGTGACAGTGCTATGTCAAACAATCTGATACAGATGCGCTCATTCTTTATGATAGCCATGGTGAAGTTCTGGGGGCGTGTGTTCGGCGACTGCCTCCGCTCGCTCCGTGTACGGGAGGCCGTACAGGAGACGGGGCGGGTCCGGTGAGGACCCGCCCCGGCGGTGACTGCTTTGGATTGGAGCCACCGCTCCGAATACTCGAACTTCGGAGGTTCTTGCGAGGCTAACTCCTACAGCCACCTCGACTGTCCGCTAATGTACTAATCTGGACCACCTCCAATCTCAGTCTGTAGCCCAGCATACCCTTCCGCACCAGGCCGGTCAACATCGTTCAATCACGGTTGACGCATGACGAACACGTCCTCCAACCGTTCGGGTGGGTCGACCGTGAGCGCCGTGATGCGCCCGTCCCGCACACTCGCCTGGACGGTAGTCTGGCGCGGCGCATGAAGCTTGAAGTCAGCGTTCCAACCCTCGGGCCATGCGGGGAGGAGGTAGATGGAGTCCCCATCGACCTGCATCAGGAGCGACTGCACGGCCTTCAGCAGGACGCCACCGTGGTCTTGATCGGGGATCCAGTCGTAGTTGGGTCCCCAGAAGGCCGGGAAGCGCGAGCCCTCGTGCCACGAACGGGCCCGCTGAACCACCGTCTCACGCGCCTCCTCGGCAAGCCCGAGGTAGGCCATGAAGATGTCGTCCTGGCGCCAGCCTGAGGAGCCCCGATCCCACGCGTAGCGCAGGGCGTTGATGCCCCATTCGAGATTCGGCCTGCCGACGGCCACGAGCCGGAAGGGGTAGACGGCGTACAGTTCGGGGTTCTCGATGTTCCCCTTGTTGGCATACTCGCGACCAGGAGCGAGGGCGGGGCCGTCCGGGGTGTCTCTCAACGGCAGGTCGGGCAGCTTGGCACGGAAGGCGCGCCAGAAGGGCCGGTCGACGTCTCGCAGCACGCTCTCGGGAAGCGCCAGGATGCGCTCGGACATGGCAATGAGCCCCGCCAGCTCGGGCATCGGATCGGTGACCTCCCACCAGGTCTCCGCCGCCTGAGCGGGGTGCATCACCAGCTTGCCTTCCGGGCCCACGGGATAGTAGTTCCCGAAGAACTCGGCGATGGCGCGGGCGACCGGAAGCGTCTTGTCCCGCGTGAACGCCTCGTCGCCCGTATAGGCGGCGTAGTCGAGCATCAAGTCCACCAGTTCGGGGCCGCACACCCACTCCCACTTGTGGTAACCGCTGGTCTGAAGCTTGTCCTCGCGCTCGCTCGCCGGCGCATCGTGCCCGTAGGTATCGGGGAACACGGCGCCCCACGAGTGGATGCACTCGGGGAAGTAGGCGCCCCGGAACCCGAAGTACCGCTGCACCCGGTACTCACACAGGGGGAAGACTTCATCCACGTACATTCGGAACAGGGGCTGCATCAAGTCGAAGTCACCCGAGGCGCACATGCTGATGTAGGGCAGGCGGGTGTTCTGCCACCAGTACCCTGGCCCCCAGCGACGGTAGTCGGCATCACCCACTGCGCCCTCACTCGGCACGGTGAAGATCGATCCGTTGAACTTGATGGGATAGTCGCCCCGGCCCGCGCATGCGTTCATGTAACGCTGGAGGGTGTAGCCTCTCGTGACGACCGCGGCATCGGGCGCGCTGTCCCCTTGGACGGCAGCCACCAGCACGCCGTTCTGGTAGAGGCGGGGACCGTCGGCAGTGACGGCGGCGACGACATGGCTCCACTCATCCGAGGGCAGGGGACGGTCAGCGCGGAGGGTCACCGGTCCCACGATCAGCCGCAGCCGGTCGCCGGGGTGGGTGTCGAGCAGCAGGCCGTCATCGACCCCCGGCGTCACCTTGTCCACGATTCGGCCCACCATCCCTGCGCCCTTCGGCCGGATCCATGCCTCCACCGTGAGCTGGGGAAGCCTGTCCCACTGGGCGGAATCCGGCAGTTCCAACGGCTGCTGAGGAAACCCGCAGTACACCGCCCGCAGGTCGGTCGGCGGCGGAAGGGTGTGGTCCCGGCCCAGTAACGAGGTGATCTCCTCCGGCCCCAAGGCCCCCCCATAGACGGCGACTCGGCCCATCTCGCCGCGGAAAACGTTGCCGCCGTGCTGGTCTATACCGACTCGGACCAGGTGGTCGTTGTGCGGCAGAGCGGCCCGCGCGGTGGGCTCCGCCTCCTGGATGAACACCCAGCTGCGATCCCAGAACTCGCGCCACCACCCCTCATGAGCCCGGATGCGCTCCGCCAGCGGCGCTCTCTCGGTGCTCTCGATGACGCGGCCCATCGCTCGCATCCAGTCGGCGGGATCCGACGGGTGGCGCGCGATGCAGAAGACCCGCAGGCTCTGCTGCTCCCCCGCCTCAGTGACGAGAGTGGTGGCGTCGACGCGGTGGCCACCATCCGCGAGCACCACGGCCCCGAAGGTTCGGTCGACCAAGGGGTCCACGAAGCCCTGGTACCCATCCAGGTCCTGGAAACGCATCGTCTCCTCGGGGCCGAAGGACTCGTCATTGTGCCGGTACCAGCCGATCCGATCGTCCGGCCCCTCCAGCAGGATGTCGGGCTCAACCACCGACTGGAGTGGCGAGTAGGGGTCGCTCACGCGGGAATCCTCCGCGGGCGTGTAGGGCTCCATTCGCCAGGACTCGATGTGCGCCGTCGCCTTCAGGGGCCGCTCGCTCTGAGTGGTGACATGGATGACGGGATGGTTCGCGTCTACCCACAGTCGCAACTCAGTGGGATTGTCCCCGTCGATCCGGACCACCATCGCGCCGTGCCGCAGATCCAGCTCCTGGCGGAAAGCCGCGCCGCGAACGAGGGGCTGAGGCGAGAGAGAGATCCGCACCTTGCCCACCTTGAGCAGGTGGCCGCCCTCACTCCAGCTATCGATCCGTCCGATGTAGAAGTGAAGGTCCCCCAAGGGGTCAACCCAGGCGTTGACCCCGATCTCACCGTTGCCGAGGGGCATGGAGCCGTTGTGGTCGAAGCTCGGCGAGCTCCAGACCACATTGACGGAATCGAGCGCCGCCGGCGCATCGCCGAGCGCCGGCCCTCCGACGGCCAGGGTGGCGAGGGCGAGCACGGGAAGTGCGCGGGTGTTCGAGCGCGGGTGAAGCATCCTTGTCCTCCATCCCGCTCCCAGCAGGGCCAAAGTCGCTTCCATCTCCACCATCCTGGCCCCTGCCCCCGACCCGAGAACTCCGCCCCGTCGCAGGGGCCAGCGCACTGAGTCGGGAAGGAGGCGGAGCCGAAGGGGTCGGGACGCCGCATTGGAGAGGGATACCTCATGAAGAACGGAAGCGCACGCGCCGGCCTGTCTCTCCTCATCGCGCTGCTCGTCTCACTGGTCGCCAGCGTGGCCGTAGCGTCACCCATCGAGGACCTCGCCGCGGGCTTCGAAGCTCCGCCCGACGCCGCGCGGCCGTGGGTCTACTGGTTCTGGCTCAACGGGAACATCACCGCCGAGGGGATCACGGCGGACCTGGAGGCCATGGCCAGGCAGGGGATCGGCGGTGTCCTCATCATGGAGGTCGATCAGGGGGCGCCCCTGGGGCCCGTAGCCTTCGCCAGCCCCGAGTGGCGGAAGCTATTCGCCCACGTTGTGCGCGAGGCGCACCGCCTCGGCCTCGAAGTCAACATGAACAACGACGCGGGCTGGTGCGGCAGTGGCGGTCCGTGGGTCAGGCCCGAGCACGCCATGCAGCGCGTTGTGTGGACAGAGACGCCTGTATCCGGCGGCGCGGCCGTCGAGATGACTGTGCCACAGCCTGCCGCAGTTGCGGGGTACTACCGAGACATCGCCGTCTTCGCCGTGCCCGCCGTGGGTGAGTATCGGATCGAGGATGTCGCAGGCAAGTCCGCCGTGGTGCGGCGGGACCTGGGCCTCCCCGCCACCTACCCCGACGCTCCGCCGGACAGCGTCATCCCCCGCTCGTCCATCATCAACGTCACGGAGCAGATGGATGCTGAAGGCAATCTGACGTGGCAAGCGCCGGCGGGGGACTGGGTGATCCTGCGCATGGGCCATACTCCCACCGGCTCCATGAACGCCCCCGCCCACGATTCGGGCCGTGGCCTGGAGTGCGACAAGCTCAGCAAGGAGGCCGTCGAGGCCCACTTCCTGGCCTTCATAGGCAACCTCATTCGCGACTCCCTGCCCCTCGCGGGCCATACCCTGGTGGCAACGCACATCGACAGCTGGGAGACCGGGTCCCAGAACTGGACCCCGCGCTTCCGGCAGGAGTTCCTCCGGCTGCGCGGATACGACCCCCTCCCGTATCTGCCCGTATTCACAGGCCGAGTGGTCGGGAGCCTGGAGGTCTCCGAGCGCTTCCTCTGGGATGTGCGCCTTACGGTCTCCCAGCTGCTTCTCGACAACTATGCCGGCCACATGGGGGATCTCGCCTGCGAGCGAGGCTTGCGCCTGAGCATCGAGGCCTACGGCGATACGACGGTCGACAACATCTCCTACGCGGGCCGGGCCGATGAGCCTATGGCCGAGTTCTGGTCGTGGCCCGCCTATGGCGCGTCAGGCACCCTCAACGAGATGGCATCCGGCGCTCATGTCTACGGCAAGCCCATCGTGGGGGCGGAGGCCTTCACGGCGGGAGATGGGGAGAAGTGGCTCTACCATCCCGGATCGATCAAGGCGATGGGCGACTGGGCCTTCGCCCTGGGCATCAACCGGTTCGTCTTCCATCGCTACGCCCTTCAGCCATGGGCGGACCGGCGGCCGGGAATGTCCATGGGCCCGTGGGGCCTGCACTACGAGCGGCCCCAGACCTGGTGGGAGGAGTCCGGCGCGTGGCACCAGTACCTCTCCCGGTGCCAGTACCTGCTCCAGCAAGGGCTGCCTGTCGTCGACTTCCTGTACCTCGCGCCCGAGGGGGCGCCGCGCTCCTTCGCGCCTCCTCCCTCAGCCCTCGCCGGCGGCTACAAGGCCGACGTCTGCTCCCCCGAGGCGCTCCTCACGCGTGCCTCGGCTCTCGATGGCCGCATCGTCTTCCCCGACGGCATGAGCTACCGCGCCCTCGTACTACCCGGGGCCGAGGCGATGAGCCCCCGACTGCTCGCGAAGATCGCCGAGCTTGCCCACGGTGGAGCTACCATCTTCGGAGCGCCCCCGAGAGCCGCCACCGGCCTCTCGGGGTGGCCCCTGAGTGACCAGCGAGTGCGCGCAAGGGCCGAGGAGTTGTGGAGCTCGGGCCAGGTGCTCGAGGTCGAGTCTCCGCAGGAGTGGCTCGCCGAGTCGGGCATCCCCGAGGACCTCGCCGCCGATCGCATCCTGAACTGGACGCACCGACGCATCGGTGACAGCGAGGTCTATTTCGTGGCCAACGGCCTCCCCCACGCCGTCTTCACGACCTGCACTTTCCGAGTTGCGGGCCGGCAACCGTGGCTGTGGGATCCCGAAAGCGGCCAACGCGAGGCTGCGGCGGCCTTCATCGACGATGGCGGCGCGCTACCCGCAGTCGTGGAGAGGTTCGTAGCCACAGCGGTCAGCGAGGCTCACGAGGCGGGCGTTGGCACCGGGACGGTCATCCTGGATCGCATGCGTAGCCTATCCGAGATGGTGGGCGGCTATGACTTCGCACAGGTTGTCGAGGCATACTGGCGCGGGCATGACACGGGTAGCGATGTTCTGAAGGGCGACGCGATCCGCTGGCTGAGGGGGGAGTTCTCCACCAAGACGGACGCTCGCAGCGCCCTCGGTGTGCGCACCATCATCGACGACGCGGAGGTGTACGACCATCTGAAACTGACCGCGCGCCTGGTACGTCTCGCCGGCTTTGGGGGGCTCCTGGTGTGCCTCGATGAGATGGTGAACCTCTACAAGATGGCCAATACCAGGGCGAGGAACAGCAATTACGAGCAGGTACTGCGCATCGTGAATGACTGTCTGCAGAGCGGGGCAGAGGGTCTTGGCTTCCTGATGGGCGGTACCCCCGATTTCCTGACGGACACAAGAAAGGGCCTCTACTCCTACGAGGCACTGCGGTCCAGGCTCGTAGAGAACCGCTTCGCAGTCGATGGGCTCGTGGATCTGTCGGGGCCCGTGGTGCGTCTGGCCAGCCTGACACCAGAAGACATGTACGTCCTGCTCACCCGGCTGCGACACGTCTTCGCCGGCGGCGACCCCGACCTGTACCTGGTTCCCGATGAGGCCCTGCAGGCGTTCATGGAGTGTTGCTCGCAGCAGATTGGCGACGCCTACTTCCGCACACCTCGAAACACGATCAAGGAGTTCCTGGATCTGCTAGCGGTGCTCAAGCAGAACCCAGGCGCGGACTGGCACGACCTACTGGGAGGAGTCAGAGTGCAGGCCGAGGCAGACACCGACCTCGCGCCGCTGTCGGCGCTGGAAGAGGACGAGGAGCCGGAGTCGCGGCAGAGAGAGGACGACGATGAACTCTCGGGCTTCCGGCTCTAGCGGCTGTGCCAGCCGGGCATTCGACAGGCTTCATCCCACAGTGCAGCGGTGGGTGTATCGTCGCGGCTGGCGGACACTGCACGAGATCCAGGAGTTGGCGGTGGAGCCCATACTGAATGGCGATGACTGCATCGTCGCCGCCCCCACTGCGGGGGGGAAGACGGAGGCTGCGTTCCTGCCGGTCTGTTCCGCAATCGCCAGCGCCCTGTCCTCCGACCGGGCAAGCGAAATGGTACGACGATCGATTGCACGACCGCAACACCGAGCGCGATGGCGCGCTCAACACACCGGAACCCTAACCGCACGAGTGGTCACCAACATGCTGGCAGGTCGAGCAAGCTCACGCTCAACCCGGTGCAGGTGTCGCGCCGCTGTGACCGAATACACGCTTGCCGCGTTGTGGCGGGGCATGACAGGCGATAGGAGCGGATCCGATGGCAGAGATAGTACGGGCATGCAGCTTCTGCAGCAGCA
>LSQX01109772.1_pt2 | contig 10052 bp, 5 predicted proteins | sample 654561 | NCBI WGS metagenome assembly LSQX01 (sample SAMN04489861, study PRJNA283612) | anaerobic digester metagenome | isolation source: 4 biogas reactors fed with cattle manure at either 37C or 55C with and... | place: Denmark: Kongens Lyngby | collected 2014
GTTGATTATTATTTAAGCCGTTTGTATCGGGCTAATAATTGGGATCTGGTAGACCTGACTGCTCCCAAGATACTCGGGCATTGGCTGCTCGATCACGACCGCTCCGTGCTGTACCTTCTCAGTGAAAGCCAATCCCTTTGGGAACAAAGAGTGGCCATTGTATGCACCATAACCCTGATTGCTCAGCATCAGTTTGAAGACAGCCTGGCTTTGGTAAAAAAACAGATGCAACATCCTCACGACCTTATGCACAAGGCAAACGGCTGGATGCTTCGGGAAATAGGCAAACGTGACCGCAGTGTTTTGACGGCTTTTTTAGAGGAATATACCACCCAACTGCCCAGAACCACCCTGCGTTACGCCATAGAACATTATTCAGCCGAAGAAAGGCAATATTATTTAAAAAAGAAATGAGTTCAGGTCCGGGCAGTACGCAACATATACAGCAACAAAAAGAGATAATCAGGAGCAATGCCGGCCTGGAGCTGGCCTATGATTATATATGTAGTACCGGCGAACATGTTTTTTTGACCGGTAAAGCCGGAACAGGGAAAACCACTTTTTTGCAGCGGCTCAAAAAAGAGCTTAACAAACGCGCAGTGGTGTTGGCTCCCACCGGAGTTGCTGCCATCAATGCCGGCGGAATGACCATCCATTCCTTTTTTCAGTTGCCTTTTGGCCCTTACGTCCCCGGCCCCAAACGCGAAAAACCGACCGGGGGCAGACAGCAAAGCCATAAATTGCGCAAAGAAAAAATTAATCTTATCCGTAGTCTTGATCTCTTGATCATCGACGAAATAAGTATGGTACGTGCCGACCTGCTGGACGCAGTCAGCGACAATCTCTGCCGTTACCGCAGAGACAGCCGCCCCTTTGGTGGTGTGCAGGTATTGATGATAGGCGATGTGCAGCAATTGGCTCCGGTGGCCAAAGAGGAGGAATGGGCTCTCTTACGTACTGTGTACGACTCTCCCTATTTCTTCAGCAGCCAGGCTTTGTTGCAAACGCATTACACCACCATTGCCCTCACCGAGGTATTCAGGCAGTCGGATGCCTTTTTTCTGGATCTGCTCAACAAGGTGCGCGACAATAAGCTTGACGAAGCGGGTTTAAGGGCTCTCAACAACAGGCATATAAATGGTTTCAATCCCGACGATGCCGAAGGATATATTACCCTGACCACGCACAATCATCAGGCTCAATCTATTAACGAAGCCAAACTGGCTGCCATCGGCCAGCCTGAGTTCTGTTACAGGGCTAGATTGCAAGGTTTGTTCCCCGAATCATCTTTTCCAACCAATCAGGAACTGCTGCTCAAAAAAGGAGCTCAGGTGATGTTTGTTAAAAACGATTCCTCTCCCGAAAGGCTTTATTTTAACGGGAAAATTGGTCAAATTACCGATTTGGGCGAGGATTACATTTGTGTACAATGCGAAGGCGAAGCACAGGAAGTCATTGTTCAGCCCGAGCAATGGTTCAACACTAAATACACCCTTGATCCCGATACCAAAGACATCGAAGAAACAGTCGAAGGCATATTTGAACAATACCCGCTAAAACTGGCCTGGGCCATTACGATACACAAAAGCCAGGGTTTAACTTTTGAAAAAGTAATTATCGATGCTGCTTCTGCCTTTGCCCATGGTCAGGTCTATGTGGCGCTGAGTCGCTGCAAAACCCTGGAGGGAATAGTCCTCAATCGGCCTCTGAGTCGCTATGTGCTCAAAGACGATGCCGTAGTGAGCGCTTTCAGCAGAGAGATACTGAGTCGTCCTCCCGATCAGCAGCAGCTAATCAAAGCCAGAAGGGAGTATTTCATAGATCAGCTGCTGGACTTGTTCGATTTTCAGGAATTGTTGTTGGCCTTGCGTTTGTTTAATCAGCAGTGTCGAGATTTATTGGAAATATTCTATCCTGCCTACGTTGCAGATGTGAGCAGGGCTTGCCCGGCCTGCCTGAACGATATAACCAGTGTCGGCCTTTCCTTTGGAACGCAGATACGCCGAATGGCCGAAAGCTGTGCCGAACTGGAACAAGAGCCTCAATTGCAGGAGCGTATTCAAAAGGCCGGTCTTTATTTTGCTGAAAAGTTACAAAATACAATCGGAACTGTTTTAGCAACAAGCCTGCCCGATTTGGATAACAAAGAGAGCAGGCAATTGCTCGAAAAAGCGTTTAGCCGCCTGGAACAAGAATACGATTACAAATCAGGGCTGATGCGTGAATTTTCAATCAGAGCCTTTAATGTAGAAGAATACTTGACATTCAGGGCTCAGCTTTTACTCAAATCTGAGGAACGCAAAAAGAAGTCCTCAGTCAAAAAAGAAAAAAAACTCAAAAAAGTAAGTCCGGCCAATTCTTCGTACGAAGAGGAAGAAAAAGAAGCTGCCGACTATCAGTACAGCGAAGAATCAGAACAGGAAGTTTCGCTTGCCGGCAGTGCCGATATCACTCATCCGCTGCTGTATCAACAGCTGGCGGCCTGGAGACGACAAGAAGCCCGGGAACTGGGGCGTCCGGCATACACCGTACTCTCGCAGGCTGCCTTGTTGGGTATTTGCCGTCAGCCCCCGGTGAACACCAGAGAATTAAAACAGATTCGCGGCATTGGGCCCAAAACCCTCGAAAAATACGGCGAAAGACTGATAGAGATTATCGATGGTTATCTTGGCCTTGCCTCCAACTATTCAAACTGAAACGAAAGTACAATAAGCCTTGAAGTCATCCGGTCAAAAGCATTGGTGAATTGTTCGTAAGCGTCGCTGCCCTGGTCGGAACGTTGGTGCTCAAACACATCGCCCAGGCCCAGACAAAACTTGATTTCGGGGACCAAACGGAAATAGGGCAGATACAGGTCGCAGCCGAAACCAAATTCCCAATAATAGTTTATGGCTTTGAGTAAAACCTCCTGTCGTTTTCGTCGACCGGCGTCCATACCCAGACTAAATCCGCTCATTAAATAAGGACGATAGTTGTTGGTGCGGGCTCCCCTGTATCGAATGGTCAAGGGAAGCATGATGTAGTTGGAACGAATGGAAGTGGTAATAATTTCAGAACCCGGTTGATCCGACACCAGGGCCAGGTCTTTGGTCCCGAAATGTATGGCGGGGCTCAGGCGCAGACTTAAAAAATCGTTAATCCGGTAATCACCCAACACGCCCACGCTAAAGCCCGGAGCATAATAAGGTACGCTGCCGTACCAGAGGGCTCCGTTTTCGTCGGGAATGCCCGAATGATCAATATAAAGATCCTGGCTGTGCATGCCGATAAAAAACCCAAAATGGTAGAGTTTAAGATCTTCGTATGGTAAGTAACGGACTGGATTTTTGGCTAAAACCTGCTGCGTGCAAGCCAACATAAGACAGAGTACTAAGAATAGATAAACTTTTTTAGGCATTTTGGATGTTGTTCAGACAAGAGACATTCGGGGGATAAAACGATAATTCTCGTCAATTATTGCCAAATAGTTTGGTATACTGCTCAAAAAAGAATTACTTTTGCTCCGAATTCGTTTAAAACTTAATCAAACTATGGCTTACGTAATTAATGACGATTGCATCGCATGTGGGACTTGCATAGACGAATGTCCTGTTGGCGCTATCTCCGAAGGTGATATTTACAAAATTGACCCGGAGTTGTGTACAGAGTGTGGAGCTTGCGCGGACGTTTGTCCAACCGAAGCCATCCATCTCGACAAATAAAGCGATTCCTGCCTGCTGAGGCATCGAAACGACTTTGCGGTGAAAAGGAAGCTGTCTATGGATTATTAGGCGGCTTTTTTTCGTCAGAACGAGTGAATTATGAGACTGTCTGAACTGAAAACCGGCGATAAGGCGGTTATTGTCAAAGTATACGGGCACGGCGGTTTTCGTCGTCGCATAGTAGAAATGGGCTTTGTCAGGGGTAAGGTTGTTGAGTGTGTTATGAATGCACCACTGAACGACCCTGTCGACTACAGAATTATGGGCTATCACATTTCTCTGCGCAGAAGTGAAGCCGCCATGATAGAGGTTGTGGGTCGTGATGAAGTACTGCAGGCAAGTCATCAGGAAAAGTTTCGTGCCACCATCGAAGAAGATGATCTGAGAATGGTCGCTTTGAAAAAACGCAAACACATTCGGGTGGCCTTGGTAGGTAATCCCAATTCCGGTAAGACATCTCTGTTCAATCAGGCTGCGGGAGAGAGCAAACACGTGGGCAATTACAGCGGAGTGACTGTATCTGCCTCCACCGGATTTATGGACTTCGAAGGCTATAGTTTCAGCCTGGTTGACTTGCCGGGTACCTATTCTTTGTCGGCCTATACTCCCGAAGAAGTATATGTACGCAAACACCTTGATCAGGAGCTTCCCGATGTAGTTATAAACGTGGTGGATGCCGGCAACCTGGAGCGCAATCTGTTTCTGACAACTCAGCTCATAGACATGAATGTGCGTATGGTGGTAGCCCTGAATATGTACGACGAGTTGCAACGTAGCGGCAATAAGCTGGATCATATGCAGCTGGGCCGTTTACTGGGTGTGCCCTTTGTGCCTACTGTGGCAAGCAGTAACCAAGGATTGGATCGCTTATTTCGAATTGCAATCAAAGTATATGAGGGTTCTGATTTGTTTGCCCGGGAAGGTTTGGATCGTGAAAAACTTAAAGAATTACACGAATACCACCACAAACATGAGTTATCGCACGACACGCTCGAAGAGTTAGAGGAAGATGAGCGCTACAAAATTCTCGGACAAGGATTCAGAGGGCGCAGGCATCGTCATCGTCATCTGCACGGCTGGTTTCATAACAGGAATCAACATCGCGAACACAGGCATGAACACGAATACCGCATAGGAGAAGTGGTGCGTCATGTGCATATTTACCATGGTACGGTTATTGAAAAAAGCATAGAAAAAATCAAGGCAGCCCTTGCATTGAACGAAGATTTACGTAATCGATATTCTATACGTTTTTTATCCATAAAGCTTTTAGAAGGCGATGCTCTGATAGAAGAGTTGGTCAGAAAATTGCCTAATGCCGTTGATGTTTTTGAACTGAGAGCTTTATCGTACAAAAAAATCCAACAATTTCTTGAAGAAGATGCAGAATCGGCCATTACCAACGCAAAATATGCCGTGATACACGGAGCACTCAAAGAAGTAATGAGCCCCACCGGTAAAAAACAACAATTACCCAGAACCCATGGCCTGGATGCGATATTCACCCATCGTTATTGGGGTTATCCCATTTTTCTGATTTTTTTGTTTCTGATGTTTCAGGGCACTTTCGCTTTGGGTAATTACCCGATGGAATGGATAGAAGCCGGAGTGGGCTGGCTGGGTACAGCCATTGGCGAATGGATGAATCCGGGGCCTTTGAAAGATTTACTTATCGATGGAGTTATTGGTGGTGTGGGGGGTGTTATCGTGTTTTTGCCCAATATTCTGATTTTGTACTTTTTTATTTCCTTCATGGAAGATTCAGGCTATATGGCCAGGGCGGTCTTTATAATGGATAAATTAATGCATAAAATCGGCTTACACGGTCGATCTTTTATTCCGCTGATCATGGGTTTCGGTTGCAGTGTGCCGGCCATCATGGCCACCCGTTCCATAGAAAACCGCAACAGCAGGATGATTACTATTCTGGTAATTCCCCTGATGTCCTGCAGTGCCCGTTTGCCGGTGTATTTGCTTTTTGCCGGAGTCTTTTTCCCTAATTATGCCGGTCTGTTGCTCTTTGGCCTGTACATCTTAGGTATTGTGTTGGCAATTATAATGGCTAAGCTGTTTAAGAAGGCCTTTTTTGTGAAAGAAGATATGCCTTTTGCCATGGAATTGCCTCCCTATCGTTTGCCCGGTTTCAAGGCCACCTTAATACATATGTGGGAAAAAGCCCATCAATATCTGAAAAAAATGGGAACAGTCATTTTGGTGGCTTCCATTTTGATTTGGTTTTTAGGTTATTTTCCTCGTCCCAAAGCAACAGATACTGAGCAGCCGATAAGCCGGGAGCAAATTCAGCAGGACAATGGCAGTGAAACTGGCGGAGAAAATATCCAGTGGGCAGGATTGAGCAGCCAGGAATTGCAAAGAATGGAACAACAGAAAAAATCATACATTGGCCGCATAGGGCTTTTTATGGAGCCTGTGCTCAGGCCTTTGGGATTTGATTGGAAAATAAGTGTTTCACTGCTTACAGGGGTAGCCGCCAAAGAAATCATAATAAGCACTATGGGGGTCTTGTATGCCGGCAATCCCGACGAAGAAGTAACAAGCTTGTCAGAGCGTCTGCAATCTGAAAAATATGCGGATGGCAGCTTGGTATTTAATGCTGCAGTGGCCCTTAGTCTGATGGTTTTCGTGCTCATTTATTTCCCCTGTGTGGCTACGCTGGCAGCCATTCGTTCCGAAACAGGCAGTTGGAAATGGGCCTTGTTTGCCATGTCGTATACCATATTACTGGCTTGGTGTACAGCCTTTGTTGTATATCACCTTGCCCTTTTGTTTGTTTGATGCTTGCATCGAACTGCGTTGTTGTAGGGTTTTTTGCGTTAAGATGTTAGATCTAAAAACATTCCTCAAGTCATTCCTGACTGTTACCGTTTTTTGCGGCTCTTTCTGCATGCAGGCTCAGTCGCCATTTGTCTCCAGGGTTTTTGAATATTACCCTGCACCCGGCCAATTCATCAATGAGGCCTATCCCGCCTACGCAAGCGGAGAAAGCTACGAAGAAATCCTGAACAAGCTGAGGGCGGTGTTGCTTGGGCGCAAAGAAAGTGGTATTGTCTGTTTGGGCAGTTGGGGTGGCTACATTGTACTTGGTTTTGACCATGCAGTCCAAAACAAAGCGGACACGGTCGATTTAAAAGTCTACGGCAACGCACACAACAATAGCGCAGAACCCGGGATAGTTGAAGTAAGCAAAGATTTGAACGGCAACGGTTTGCCCGATGACCCCTGGTATGAATTGGCAGGTTCTGATTATTATTCTGATTCTACCATTATCAATTATGTTTGTACATATTACCGGCCTTCACCACCGGATGGAGATGTATTATGGAAAGACAATTTGGGTGACAGCGGCTATGTGCGCAGGAATGATGCCTATCATTCACAGGCTTCGTATTATCCCTTGTGGGTCGAAGCAGACAGTATGACTTTTGCCGGTAGTAGGCTGGCTTCAAAAGCAAGCGGAGGAGGTAGTTCCTGGATTTCTCCTCCCTATGCCCGGGGTTATGCCGACAATTGGCCCAACAATCATCCCGGGGCTGATTTTGATATAGATTGGGCAGTAGACGAACATGGCCAGCCGGTTTATCTGGACGAAATTCATTTTGTCCGTATCCATACTGCTGTACAAGATCAAATGGGTTGGCTGGGTGAAATTTCCACCGAAATTTCCGGAATAGAAGATTTACATACCGAAATACCGGATCTGGGTACCGACAAAGCCAGTATGCAATACCTGAGTTCTCTCCGGCAATTGTATGTGCAGGCTCCTCAGGGAAGCAGGCTGGAAGTATTTAATATGCAAGGTCTTCTGGTTTTTTCGGACGAAATTGAAGCCGGGACTGTGTTAAACAATGGAATCGAAGAACTTGTCGTAATGCAATATTCTTTGGATTTCTTACCCCAGAATGTATATTTGCTGCGTTTGTCCGGAAGTTGGGGATCCCTGAGCACAGGCGTTCGTTAAATACTGTTCGGCTTTGGGCAGGACAGCTTTTTTTATTTTCTTTGCAAGTCAAATTTTATAGCCCTTAACAATGTAAGTTTTGGCCGGTTTTACCAAAAAGGCCTGCTCCGTACTCCCAGAGCCGAAAGCAGATGTGCCGGCCACTCCAAATAATGAGAATTATGAAAAATGTCCTGAGTCTTAAAAATGTCCTGAATCCTGTCTTTTTAAAGTTGTTTGTCCTGCTTGGTTTTTTCCTGAGCTTACCCTTGTTCGCGGCCGGGCCTCCGGCTTTTCCCACTGCCGAAGGCTATGGAATGTATGCAAGTGGAGGCAGAGGAGGCAAGGTTGTAGCCGTCACCAATTTGCTGGATGATGCCGAAGGCAGTATTCCCGGTAGTTTTCGCTGGGCGCTCAAACAATATCCCAACGAGCCCCTGACGATTGTTTTCAGGACTTCCGGTGTGATTAACCTGGTCACGGAGCTGAGAGCTAAACGAACAGCCGGCACAACAATTGCGGGACAAACAGCCCCCGGAGACGGCATATGTATACGTGGGGCCAAATGCAATTTTGGGGGTTCCTGGAACTTGATTATTAGACATTTGCGCTTTCGGGTTGGCATCAAAGAATTTGAAGGTACAGACAGTACTGCTTTTATCGAAGGAGGTTCCATCGGTATCGAAAATGGCAGCAACTGGATTCTGGATCACTGCACTTTTGGCTGGTCGGGAGAAGAAAACATGACCATTTACGACAATACCTACACAACAGTTCAGTGGTGTCTGATACACGAGGGTTTATACAATTCAGGACACGATAAAGGCAATCGGGGTTACGGTGCTCAATGGGGAGGCCAAACAGCCACTTACCATCACAATCTTTTAGCGCACAATTACAGTCGCAGTCCACGTTTCAACGGAGCCCGCAGCAACGATACCAAAGTGCTGATTGATTATGTTAACAACCTTAATTACAACTGGGGCAAAGCCAATTCCTGTTATGGTGGTGACATGGATTCAGGAGGGCGTAAGCATTTTGTAAACATGGTCAACAATTATTATAAGCCGGGTCCGGCGCGGCCAGGCAGCAGTTCTTCGTATTTTGTGCAGGCATCGTACAATAGTGCTCAGGAAACCTGGCAAATCCCCTTATGGTATATGAACGGGAATTACATGGAAGGATCGGCCAACACAAATCGCAATTCAGACAACTACAATGGTTTGGATGCTTCTGCCTATATTGCCAAGGGGATTGCAAAATCCTCCATAATTTCCGCCACAGCCTTCGAAGTCCCCTTTGCTGTTACTACGGAGACAGCTCAGGAGGCTTTTCAAAGCGTGTTGGCCGGTGCCGGAGCTTTTCCGCGTGATACGGTAGACCGCCGAATTGTCGAAGAGGTGCGCAAAGGAATTGCCTGTTACGGAGGCAGCACCATCGGAGCAGGCAAAGGCATCATAGACCGGCCATCGGATGTAGGAGGTTATCCGGAATATCAAACTTACGATACTATCATCGATATGGATCAGGACGGCATGGACGATCTCTGGGAATTGGAACATAAACTGGATCCCTTGAATCCGGACGACCGTAATCTTAAACTAAGCAGTGGTTATACTGTATTGGAAGCATATTTAAATAGCCTGGTGGGCGAAGACATTCCCTTCGATACCAATGAGTATCGTTATTATGATTTTATTGTGGCAAAGGATGGTTCCGGTGATTTCGAAAGCTTGTCTGCAGCAATTGATGCTTTGCCCGAAGGGGCTGGACGCCGGTTGATTTATGTAAAAAAAGGCGTCTATGAAGAAAAAGTTTACATCGGTTCGCATTCCGTTGCTCTGGATAAAGTGATAAGTATCGTGGGCGAGCACCGCGACAGCGTAATCATAAGCTGGAACGATTACAACGGCAAAGAAATTTATTATTACGGCAGCAGCAGCCTGACCAAAGCCGGCACACCTCAGTCGGCAACTATGACCATTAATGCTCCTGATTTTTATATGGAGAATGTAACAGTACAAAACACTTATACTTCGGCTCAGGCGGTAGCTGTTTATAATGTCGGTGATCGGCAGACTTTCAGGAATTGTCGTTTCAAAGGTTTTCAGGATACTCAATACCTCAAAAAAGGCAGACGCTCTTTTTATTACAACTGCCAGATTGAAGGCGGTACCGATTTTATTTGCGCCGGAGGCACTGCCTACTACTATCAGTGTGTCATCAAGAGTCTAAAGGGAGGACATTACATTACGGCTCCAGAAGATATTACTCATTCAGTAAGACTTTCTACCGGAAAAGACCTGTATTATGGTTTTATTTTCAAAGATTGTCTGTTGGAAGCCGAAGAGGGGGTTCCAGTCGGTTCCGTGTACCTGGGCAGGCCTTGGCAG
>LSQX01038118.1_pt1 | contig 10051 bp, 8 predicted proteins | sample 654561 | NCBI WGS metagenome assembly LSQX01 (sample SAMN04489861, study PRJNA283612) | anaerobic digester metagenome | isolation source: 4 biogas reactors fed with cattle manure at either 37C or 55C with and... | place: Denmark: Kongens Lyngby | collected 2014
GCCGATGTCCTCGACCGCCATCCGCGTCAGCCTGCGGGCGAGGTAGCCGGGGTCGGCGCCGCCATCGAGCATGCGCGCCAGCCAGTACAGCGCGGCGTCGGGATTGGAGCTGCGCACGCATTTGTGCAGCGCCGAGATCTGGTCGTAGAACTGGTCGCCGCCCTTGTCGAACCGGCGGCTGCGGTCGGCGAGCACCTGGGCCAGGGTCTGGTCGGTGATCGTGCCGCCATCGCCCGCGAGCTCCGCGGCGATCTCGAGCAGGGTCAGCCCGCGGCGCACGTCGCCGTCCGCCGCGCCGGCGATCAGGTCCACCTGCTCCGCGCCGATGGCGATCCCGCGCCCGCCGAGGCCGCGCTCCGGGTCCTCGAGCGCGCGTCGCAGCGCGGTGCCGATGTCCGACGCCGACACGGCCTCCATCACGTGCACCCGGCAGCGCGACAGCAGCGCCGAATTCAGTTCGAAGGACGGGTTCTCGGTGGTCGCGCCGACGAAGAGGATGCTGCCGCGCTCGATGTCGGGCAGGAAGGCATCCTGCTGGACCTTGTTGAAGCGGTGCACTTCGTCCACGAACAGCACCGTGCGGCGCCCGCGCTCGAAGGTCTGCCCCGCTTCGGCCAGCACCTTGCGCACGTCGGGCAGGCCGGTGAGCACCGCCGAGATGGCGCGGTATTCGGCGTCGGCGTACTCGGCCAGGAGCAGGGCCAGCGTGGTCTTCCCGCAGCCCGGAGGGCCCCATAGCACCATCGAATGCACGCGCCCCGACTCGACCGCCCGCCGGAGCGCCGACCCGGGCGCGAGCAGGCGCCGCTGGCCGACCATTTCCTCGAGGCTGCGCGGGCGCATGCGCTCGGCCAGCGGCCGCAGCGCGGCAGCGTCGGGAGCGGGGGGAAGGAGACCGGGGATCCCGGCATCCCGGGCTTGCTTGCGGGGCACGTCGTGTCCAGGTGGATCCAGGCACACACGATACCAAGCGCATGCGCAGGCGGCACGCTCACGGTCCCGCGGTGGCACCCTCCAGGTCCTGCGCGTGGGCGTCCGGACCGAGCGCGTGCACGATCCTCAGCCAGGCATTCGACTGCAGGTCGTAGAGCGCGTCGACGCGGGCGCCGGTGCGGCCGACGGGTCCGAAATCCGCCAGCCCTTCCGCCTCGACCTGCAGGAAGCGACGGCCCGACTGCAGGCTGCTGACGTCGTCCAGCTGCAGGGTGACGCGGCCCGCGCCCGGAAAGGACTCCAGCTCGGCCGCGACCAGGGCCTCGAGCTCGACAAGCAGCCCGGCGTCATTGGGAACGAAGCGTTCTCCGCTGCCCTCGCCCCCCGCCCCGAGGCGGATCTCGGGATAGCCGGCGGTGGCGGTGACCGGGTCGAAGCGTGCGCGGTACCGGAAGGCCAGCCAGTCCTCGCCCGCGCCGTCGAACCGCAGTTCCCCGAGTCCGTGCACGACGTGGTCGCGCGGGCCGGCCACCTCGACCGTGGGGTCGCCAAGCCGCAGCTCCAGCATGGCGTCGAACTCGCCGCCCAGCGTGGCCACCAGGACCGCTGCGACGGCAGCGCGCACGGTCTCGTCCGTCGCCTGCCCTGGCTCTGCCTCCGGGGGCATGGCGCGGACCGCGTCCTGCGCGGCGGCAGGCATGGACGCCGCCGGCGCGAGCATCGCGGCGATGAGCACCAGCTGGCAGAGGCGAGCGACTGGCACGGCGCGCTCCGATCGGGACCACAGGAACCAACGCGCCCACGTCCCCCGGCCGGCCAGCCGCCGCCCGGCCCGGATGCCCGCGGTTCAGTCTCCGCCGACGACGTCCACTCCGGCCGGCGGGACGAAGCGGAAGGTCCCGCGGGCGAAGTCCGGGTTGCGCGACCACCGGCTGAATGCGACCTCGGTGCGCTGCCCCAGCGTGTCCACGACTTCCATCCTCGACAGCACGTGCCCGTCGAAGCCGAGGCGGGCGCTGCTGAAGCTCGCCTCGTCGCCGTCGCGCGGCGTCAGCAGGAGCCACGACAGTCCGTCCCTGTCCCCGCCCTCGCGCACGCTGAACCGCTGTTCGAGCTTCGAGGGGTCGACCAGCGCGGCGAGCGGGCTGTTCTGCTCTTCGGGTCCCTGCGGCCGCACCGTGACCTGCTCGAGGTCCGGATCGTAGACCCAGACCCGCTCGCCATCGGCCACGATCAGCTGCTCGTACGGCGTGGCGTACTCCCAGCGGAACAGGCGCGGCGCGGACAGCGCCACGCGCCCGGTCGAGGTTTCCTTCAGCCGACCGTCGAGGTCGAAAAGTTTCTGCTCGAAGCGCCCCTCCAGCCCCTTCAGGCCGCGGCTGAAGCCGTCGAGCTGTTCGCGGGCGCCGGCGGACGCGGTGCCGGCAACGAGGGCAAGCAGGGCCAGGGCGGCCAGCAGGTAGCGCTTGGGGTTCATCGGACGCTCCATCCGGGACTGGTGCGAAGTGTGGCGCGCCGCGACTGAATGCGCGATCACGCAGGGCCCGGCGGCGACCAGCGCGGGGGCCTGCGTTCAGGCTATTGCGGCGGCGGCGGGGCGAGGACGCTGCGATCGCCGTTGTGCTCCGGCGGCGACACCACCCCGGCGGCCTCCATGGCCTCGACCAGGCGCGCGGCGCGGTTGTAGCCGATCTTCAGCCTCCGCTGCACGCCGGAGATCGACGCGCGGCGCGTCTCGGTGACCACGCGCACGGCCTCGTCGTACAGCGGGTCGCTCTCGTCGCCGCTGCTGCTGGCCTCGGGCAGGCCGGTGGCGCCGACCACGATGCCGTCGCCCATCGCCTGGACTTCCTCGAGGACTCCTTCGATGTAGTCCGGGCCGCCACCCGACTGCTTGAGGTGCTCGACCACCCGGTGCACTTCCTCGTCGGACACGAAGGCGCCGTGCACGCGCTCGGGCATCGCCGTGCCCGGCGGCAGGTAGAGCATGTCGCCGTGCCCGAGCAGGGTCTCGGCGCCGCTCTGGTCGAGGATGGTGCGCGAGTCGATCTTGCTCGAGACCTGGAAGGCGATGCGGGTCGGGATGTTGGCCTTGATCAGGCCGGTGATCACGTCCACCGACGGACGCTGCGTCGCCAGGACCAGGTGGATGCCGGCCGCGCGCGCCTTCTGCGCGAGGCGCGCGATGAGCTCCTCCACCTTCTTGCCGACGATCATCATCATGTCGGCGAATTCGTCGATGATCACGACGATGTACGGCAGCGGCTCCAGCGGCTGCGGCGCCTCGTCCACGCCCGGCTCGGGCTTGAACAGCGGATCGAGCAGCGGCTGGCCGCTGTCCTGGGCGTCCTTGACCTTGCGGTTGAAGCCCGCCAGGTTGCGCACGCCGACGGTGCTCATCAGGCGGTAGCGACGCTCCATCTCGGCCACGCACCAGCGCAGGCCGTTCGCGGCCTCCTTCATGTCGGTGACCACGGGCGCGAGCAGGTGCGGGATGCCCTGGTAGACGCTGAGCTCCAGCATCTTGGGATCGATCATCAGCATCCGCACGTCGCGCGCGGAGGCCTTGTAGAGCAGGCTCAGCACCATGGCGTTGACCGCCACCGACTTGCCCGAGCCGGTGGTCCCGGCCACCAGCAGGTGCGGCATGCGCGCGAGGTCGGCGACGGTGGGACGGCCGGCGATGTCCTTGCCCAGCGCCAGCGTCAGCGGACTGGCGGACTTGTCGTACTCCTTCGAACGCAGCAGCTCGCTGAGGTAGATCATCTCGCGGTGCGTGTTCGGGGTCTCCAGACCGATCACCGACTTGCCGGGGATCACGTCGACCACGCGCACCGACTTCACGCTCAGGCCGCGGGCGATGTCCTTGTCCAGCGAACTGATCTGGCTGACCTTGATCCCCGGCGCCGGTTCGATCTCGAAGCGGGTGATGACCGGGCCCGGATAGGCGCCGACCACCTGGGCATCGATGCGGAAGTCCTTGAGCTTGAACTCGATCTGGCGCGACAGGGTCTCCAGCGTGTCCTCGTCGTAGCCCTTCGGCTGCGGCCTGGGGTCGTCGAGCAGGGCGAGCGGCGGGATGCCGCTGCCGTCGTCGACGTTGAACAGCGGGATCTGCTGCTCGCGCCTGGCGCGCTCGCTCTTCTCGACCACCGGCGCCGGCGGCGGCTCGATCCGCACCTTCTCGCGTTTGGCGCGCAGCTCGGTGTCGATCTTGCGGACCTCGATGCGCTCCTCGCGCTTCGCCCGGGCCTCCTGCCATTCGCTGGCCTGCTTGCTGCCGCGTCGGAACAGCTCGGGCAGGCGCAGCACCCAGCGGCCGATCGTGTCCATCACCGCGAACCAGGACAGCCCCGTGGCCAGCGTCACCGACACCAGCAGCAACGCGAGCAGGAACAGGTTGCCGCCCACCCCGCCGAAGCCGGCGTACAGGGAGTTGCCGACCAGGCGGCCGAGGATGCCGCCGCCGCCCTCGGGCAGGCCCTGCACCGCGGGCAGGCGCAGCGACAGCAGGCCGGCGGCGGCGATGACGAAGCCGACGATGCCCACCAGGCGCAGCGCCGGGCCGAGGTCGGCCTCGCCGTCGCCGTCGCTGTCCATGCCGAACAGTGCGATCCAGGCCACGGCGCCCAGGATCAACGGCAGCAGGTAGGCCACGCATCCGAACAGGCCGAGCAGCACGTCGGCGGTCCAGGCCCCCACCCGCCCGCCGGCGTTGTGCAGCGGCGCGGTCAGGCTGCCCGAATGGGTCCAGCCGGGATCGGTCGGCGAGTACGTCACCAGGCAGACCAGCAGGTAGACCAGCAGCGGTGCGACTGCGATCAGGGCGATGTCGCGCAGCAGCCGCTGGCGACGGGGATTGGGCGCCGCCGACGCGGCGCGCGGCGCCGTCTTGCGCTGGCGCCGGGTGCCGCGTTCGGATGCCGGGCGTGCTGCCACGTGTGGTCAGGCCTTAAGAAGTTCCTGCAATGGGATGATTCTAATCACATTGCACATCAGACGGCCATGTCCAGCAGCGCCGGATGGACCAATCGTCCCTCGGCGACGTTGATCCCGCGGGCAAGCGCCGGGTGGGCGCGCCAGTCCCCGCCGTCCGCGAGGCGGTCGACCCAGGGCAGGATCGCGGCGCAGATCGCCTGGGACGAGGTCTGGGGCACGGCGCCGGGCATGTTGGTGACGCAGAAGTGGGTCACCCCTTCCTCCACGTAGGTGGGCTCCTTCCAGGTGGTCGGGCGCGAGGACTCGAAGCAGCCTCCCTGGTCGATGGCGATGTCGACCACGACGCTGCCACGCTCCATGCCGCGCAGCATCGCCCGGGTCAGCACCTTCGGGGCGCGGGCGCCCGCGACCAGCACCGCCCCGACCACGAGGTCGGCCGACGCCACCTCCTGCGTGACCAGGTCGTGGTACGGGTACAGCGTGGTGACGTTGGCACCGAGGCGCATCATCTCCTCCATGCGGTCGGTGCGCATCTCGAACACGGTGACGTCGGCGCCGCCGGCCGCCGCCAGCGCCGCGGCCGCACCGCCGGCCTTGCCGGCCCCGAACACCACGACCTTGCCGCGCGCCGTCGACGGCAGGCCGCCGAGGAGCTTGCCCTTGCCGCCTTCGGGCTGGTGCAGCAGGTGCGTGCCGACCTGGATGGCGATGCGACCGGCGACCATCGACATCGGCGCCAGCAGCGGCAGGTCGCCGTTGGGGAGCTCGACGGTCTCGAACGCGACGGCGGTCAGGCCGATGTCGAGCAGGCTGCGGGCCAGCGCCGGCTCCGCCGCGAGGTGCAGGTAGCAGAACAGCAGGTGGTCGCGGCGCAGGTGCGGGAGGTCGCCGGCGATGGGCTCCTTGACCTTGACGATCAGCTGGCCCTTTTCATAGAGCGCCGCGGCATCGGGCGCGATGTTGACGCCGAGGGCCTCGTAGTCGCCGTCCGGGAAGCCGGACATCACCCCGGCGTCCTTCTCCAGCCAGACCTCGTGGCCACGCTTGACCAGGTCGCCGGCCGCTGCAGGCACGAGGGCGACGCGGCCCTCGAGGGTCTTGGTTTCCCTGGGAACTCCGATACGCATCGTTCGTCTCTCCCTTTCCTGTCCTGCACAAAAAACGCCGCATGCGCGGCGAATCGTCGTCTGACCTCGGGGGAACCCTGCGTTGCGTCCACGGGCGGGGCTTCCGCCTTGTCATGCCGCCCCGGCGCCGCCAAGCTATACGCTTCCCAACGCCGTGTTTCCATGGCCTGCGAGTATACATGACCACCTCAAAGCACTGCCGCCTGCTCATCCTCGGATCCGGCCCTGCCGGCTGGACCGCCGCCATCTACGCCGCCCGCGCCAACCTCAGGCCGGTCGTGGTCACGGGGCTGCAGATGGGGGGCCAGCTGATGACCACGACCGACGTGGACAACTGGCCGGGGGACGCGCACGGCCTCCAGGGCCCCGAGCTCATGACCCGGATGCAGGCGCACGCCGAGCGCTTCGAGACCGAGGTGGTCTTCGACCAGGTCCACTCGGCGGATCTTTCGCAGCGTCCGTTCCGCCTCAAGGNNTCGGCGTCTCGGCCTGCGCCACCTGTGACGGCTTCTTCTATCGCGACCAGAACGTCTGCGTGGTGGGCGGCGGCAACACCGCCGTCGAGGAAGCGCTGTACCTGTCCAACATCGCCCGCAAGGTCTACCTGGTGCACCGCCGCGACACGCTGCGCGCCGAGAAGATCATGCAGGACAAGCTGCAGGCGAAGATCGACGCCGGGAAGATCGAACCGGTCTGGCACCACGTCGTCGACGAGGTGCTCGGCAACGACGCGGGCGTCACCGGCCTGCGCCTGAAGTCGGTGCAGGACGACAGCACGCGGGAGATCGCGGTGCACGGCTTCTTCGTCGCCATCGGGCACACGCCCAACACCTCGCTGTTCGAAGGCCAGCTGGCGATGAACAACGGCTACATCGAGATCCGTTCGGGCCTGTCCGGTGGCGCGACCGAAACCTCGGTCAAGGGCGTGTTCGCGGCAGGGGACGTCGCCGACCAGGTCTACCGCCAGGCGATCACCTCGGCCGGCTTCGGCTGCATGGCCGCACTCGACGCCGAACGCTTCCTCGACAAGGATGGCTGAGCCCGCGCACACCGCGGGCGCCGCCGGCTGAGCCGGCAATGCCTGGCGCGCGCGTCCACGGGTCGCTGTCCGGGATCCCGCCCGGGGCCTGGGACGCGCTGCATGACGGCGGCAATCCCTTCGTGGCCCACGCCTTCCTCGATGGCCTGGAGCGCAGCGGCTGCCTGCGCCCGGGCTGGGGCTGGAGGCCGAGGCACATCGCGCTATGGGCGGGCGGGACCCTCGTGGCCGCGGCCCCGGGTTACCTGAAGGACAACTCGCACGGCGAATTCGTGTTCGACCACGCCTGGGCGCGGGCCTACGCCCACCACGGCCGGGACTACTACCCGAAGTGGCTGGGCGCGGTGCCCTATTCGCCGGTGACCGGGCCGCGCCTGCTGGCGCGCGACGACGTGGCGCGGCGCGCCCTGGTGGAGGCCATCCTGGACGACGCCCGCGCTCTCGGGCTTTCCTCGGCGCACGTCAATTTCCACGAAGCCGCCGAGGATGCGGCCTTCGGCGCCGACTGGCTGCCCCGCCGCGACGTCCAGTACCACTGGCGCAACGAGGCCGGCTGGACGGACTTCGCCGGCTTCCTCGCCGACATGGACCACCGCCACCGCAAAAACATCCGCCAGGAGCGTGCCAGGGTCGCCCGCGCCGGCGTCGGCTTCCGGCTGGTGCACGGCGACGAGGCCAGCGAGGCCGACCTCGCCCGCATGCATGGCTTCTACCTGCGGACCTTCGCCGACTATGGCAACGCGCCGGCGCTCACGCTGGACTTCCTGCAGCACCTCGCCCGGTCCATGCCGCGCGCGCTGGTGCTGGTCTTCGCGGAGCTGGCGGGCGAAGCCGTGGCCGGCGCGCTCTTCCTGCGCGGCGGCGACACCCTCTACGGCCGCTACTGGGGCGCGGGCCTGCAGCTGCCGGGCCTGCACTTCGAGACCTGCTACTACCAGGGCATCGAGTACTGCCTGCGCGAAGGGCTGCGCATCTTCGAGCCCGGGGCGCAGGGCGAGCACAAGATCGCGCGCGGCTTCCTCCCCACCGCGGTCCGCAGCCGCCACTGGATCGCGGACGACGGGTTCCGGACCGCGCTGGCGCGCTGGTGCGCCGACGAGGCCGAAGCGGTCGACGCCATGGCCCGGTCGCTGTCGCGCCGTTCGCCGTTCCGCGACCGCGGGCCCGGCGCATGAACCGCGGCCTTCCGGCCCTGCTCGGCACGGATCCCGGGGCCCCCTTCCCGGATCCCGCCACCGCCCTGCGGGAGCCCGACGGGCTCCTGGCCGTCGGCGGCGACCTCAAGCCGCGTCGCCTGCTCAATGCCTACGCCAGCGGCGTCTTTCCCTGGTACTCCGAAGGCCAGCCGCTGCTGTGGTGGTCGCCGGATCCCCGTTTCGTGTTCGCCACCGACGGCGTCCGCCTGTCGACGCGCTTCCGGCGCCAGCTGCGGCGCTCCGACTGGACCGTCGTCGCCGACCGCGCCTTCGACCAGGTGGTGCTCGCCTGCGCCACCGCGCCGCGTGCAGGCCAGGACGGCACCTGGATCACCGATGCCATGGCCGCGGCCTATTCCACGCTGCACGCGCTCGGGCATGCGCATTCGATCGAGGTCCTTGCCCCCGGCGGGCGCATGGTCGGCGGCCTCTACGGCGTTGCCGTCGGCCGGATGTTCTTCGGCGAAAGCATGTTCAGCGCGGAAAGCGGCGGCTCGAAGGTGGCGCTGGCGGCGCTGGCGCAGGTGCTGCGGCGCTGGGGCTGGCCGATGATCGACGCCCAGGTGCCCAACCCCCACCTGCTGCGACTGGGCGCGCGCCCGGTACCGCGCGCGGTGTTCCTCGAGGACGTCCGGCGGCTGGCCGCCCTTCCGGGCCGCACCGGCCCCTGGGACACCGGCTTCGGGCGGCTGCACGCCGCGGAGCTCGCGGGCGCCGCGCCCCCGCACGCGGGCGCGGGCTGAGGCCGGGTTTTGCGCGGCATGGCCGTACATGCGACAATGCTCCTCTTTCGGGCCCCGGCCCGCCCACAGGACTGGTCAGTACAGGACGCATGGCGAAAGACGACGTCATTGAATTCGAGGGCACGGTTTCGGAAACCCTTCCGAACACCATGTTCCGCGTGAGGCTGGAGAACGGGCACGAGATCATCGCCCACATCTCGGGCCGCATGCGCAAGAACTACATCCGCATCCTCACCGGTGACCGAGTCAAGGTCGAGATGACCCCGTACGACCTCACCAAGGGACGCATCACCTATCGCATGAAGTAAGGCGCGCTGCGCCGGAGGAAAAAAGGCGGCCCGGAGGCCGCCTTTTTCGTTGCCGGTGTCGCAGGCGCGGCCATGGCCGCGATCCCGGGCTNNCGCGATCCCGGGCTGTGGGAGCGGCTATAGCCGCGATCCCGGGCTGTGGGAGCGGCTATAGCCGCGATCGCCGCTATAGCGGCTCCCACACGCTTTTCCACGAAGGCTAGTCCACCGTCGCCGGCAGCAGCATCTCGGGCTCGGCCTGCACGTCGACCACCAGCTCGCCGCCGACGACCTCGATCGACACCCGCCCGCCGCCGACCAGGCGGCCGAACAGCAGCTCGTCGGCCAGCGGCCGCTTGACGCGATCCTGGATGACGCGCGCCATCGGCCGGGCGCCCATCAGCGGATCGAAGCCGTGCTGGGCCAGCCACTCGCGCGCCGCCGGGGTCGCCGCCAGCGCCACCCGCTTCTCGTGCAGCTGTTCCTCGAGCTCGATCAGGAACTTGTCGACCACGCGCAGGATGTGCTCGAAGCCCAGCGGCTGGAACTGCACGATGGCATCCAGGCGGTTGCGGAACTCCGGCGTGAAGCCCTTGCGGATCACTTCCATCGCGTCGGTGCTGTGGTCCTGCCGGGTGAAGCCGATGGTCCGCCGCGCGGCCTGCGCCGCGCCTGCGTTGGTGGTCATCACCAGCACCACGTTGCGGAAGTTGGCCTCGCGCCCGTTGGTGTCGGTGAGGATGCCGCGGTCCATCACCTGCAGCAGGATGTTGAAGATGTCCGGGTG
>LSQX01376981.1_pt2 | contig 10051 bp, 7 predicted proteins | sample 654561 | NCBI WGS metagenome assembly LSQX01 (sample SAMN04489861, study PRJNA283612) | anaerobic digester metagenome | isolation source: 4 biogas reactors fed with cattle manure at either 37C or 55C with and... | place: Denmark: Kongens Lyngby | collected 2014
CTCCACAATAACCTCTGCAGATACCGAGTTGTCTGTTACTCCCTCTCCGGTATTACACTCTGTAAAATCGGTTGTTTTAATAATAATTATTCCTGAGCATTCCGAACCAATTGCTATACCCCTTGTCTGGAGTTTGATTTCTCTGTCATCACCTATTTTTGAATTTGAAATAAATACATTATAATCTGTACTGATTTGCATTCCGAAAGGAACCAATAGAGAATTGTTGTTATACACCATAAGTCCAGAAGCTATTAAACCGCCGTTATATATTCTGAAAGGATATGAATTGTTATTCCCCCTTACGGTCACAGCAGTTAAGAATGTGTTTTTACAACTAACATTTACTCCGACATTTCCGGAATCCAATACTGTTATATTGGTACCATGTATTTCGGAAACAGATCCACTCAAATAAATGCTCCCATTGCTACTTAGCATGGTCTTGTTATCACTTTCAGAATGCCAGTTTACTATATTATATTTTTCTGTTCCATTGCCTGATGTGGCATTTAGTGAAGGTCCTCCATTATTTCTTGTCATAATGTTACTAAAATTGTACCTGCCGCCCGGAGCAGTCTTTGTTACTGCTTCATTACTGTTATCATTAAAGTGCGAGTTTGAAAGATTTAAATCCCAAAATCCAGCGGTTTTCATACCAACCCTGTTTTTTTCTGAAAATATGTTTGATGCTAAAGCTATTCCATATGCCGATCCCCCTGTAAAGTTTATACCGTAGTCACTATTATTGTTAACCCATATATTATTCAGAACATAAGACCCATTTGCTATTGATAGACCATGAAACCCGTTATTGCTACTGTGTATATTTGTGATTTTACAGTTATAGCAGTTTTCAAGGGAAAACCCTGATGTCTTGAAGTTGCTTAAATCCAGTTCATCCAGTACTAAACCGACAATCTTTGCTATTCCTCCGTTTATCCACGTCTGCAGAAACCATGAGGTAGTTGCCGCAGTTGTATTCCCCACAGCTTTCATCCTTGAAATTCTTATATTGTATATATTGGCATTAGGGCTTTCCCTATCACGAAAATTTGATATGACAAATATATGCCCCCCGGATGCATTATCTTTAAGTTTTAGAGTGGTGTTATGGCACTGTCCCATTATTTGCATACCACTGCACGTTCTGTCCAATACAATATAAGTTCCATCAAATAGATATGTCCCCTGCCCGAACTCTATACATTTATAATAGTTTTTCTTACAAAACTCAATGGATTTTCTGACAAACTCATCGTTTATCGTGCTGTTATCGGATTCTGCTCCCCACCATTCGGGATAAACTTTGTCAACCTCCCAGGTTCCTGTAAGACCTCCTTCATTAAAAGTATCAAATATCTGAAACCTGCCCGCTCTTAGTTTTGTGAAATTCCCCTCTATATTGACCCTGTTCCCAAGTTTAATTTTTCCTCCTTTAGCAAACTGCAGTTCAATATTTTCCGGTATTTTAATACTGGTACCCAAAAAATAGTTTCCCGTATCATGAGGAAAATACAGTATTCCTCCAATGTCCTTAATATTGCTTATAGCCGATGTAAATGCAACAAAATTATCAGTCGTATTGTCTCCAACTGCTCCGAAATCTTTAACGTTAACTGTCATATGAGTCCCCATATTTAGTACCTCACAAAATCATATCGAATGCAATAAAGATTTTATATCGCACTTCAATTTCCTTAATATAGCATCACGAATTTTTTTCAATGTAGAATCATTTTCGTGATTCATCTATAATATAATTATGATACAGCTATCATTTATGTTAACATTTATTTATTACAAATCCCCTCTTATTCTTGAATTTTACGGCAAGATGCTTAAATAGCTTATTGAATACTACTTTTAAAACCCGGCTTCTAGAAGCTATTTTCAAAACCAGAGCAAAAAAAACATTCCCCAAAGACCTATTTTCATTTATACTTAGTGTATTAACTTCTGTCGCTTTTTCCAAATTGTCTTCTATAAATATGAATATTGCATGCTTAAAAAAGAGTTTGGCCAGCGCCCTATCCTTTTTCCTATAAAAAGAAGCATGAAATCCGTATCTGTCAATCAAATCTTTTTCTCCCTTACATCTCATATCTATACACTGATTCATAATGGAGACAAAATAGTTCTGCATAACTATTTTATCTATCGAACGGCTTACCCCATCCCCTAAATTATACCTCTTGTAAAGCACCTCCTCAATAATAAAGAACTTCGTAAATAGGCTAAGCCGAAGCCAGAGATCCTTGTCCTGAGAATATCTAAAATATTCTCTATACCCGCCGACCTCGTCATATAATGCCTTCCTGAACATTACTTCTCCATGTGTAAAAATGTTTTTTTTCTTTAAACTCTCAGTTAAATTCCCATCTTGACTTAATCTGGGCATATGTATTATTGAGTTATTTGTATTATAGTCGATATTTTCGACATAACAGCCTACAACACCTATTTCTTCGTTGTCTATCAGAACTTTTGCCTGCTTTTCTATCCTCTCGGGCAATGATATATCCCCCGAACCGTGAATAGCTATAATTTCGCCGGAAGACATATCAATCGCCTTTCTTACAGATTTTACAAATCCTTGATTTTCATGCCTTATAATTTTAAACCGCGGATCTGAAAAGCTACACAATCTATCATAAGTACTATCAGTGGAACCGTCATCAACAGCTAATATCTCTACATTTTTATACGTCTGAGCAAGAAGGCTGTTAATTGAATCTTCAACAAAAGCTTCTCTGTTATAATAAACAGTCACTATTGATACCAGCATTTTTAAAACCACCCTTTATAGTGTAGCTTCAATTATCACAATAAATTGCGAAATTTATCACTACTATCTTATTCTCCTTGCTGGAACTCCAGCATAAACGCTGTCTGGCTCAACATCCTTAAGCACCACGCTGTTGGCTCCAATTACCGAATTGCTGCCAATGCTGATATTCCCCAACACTTTAGCTCCTGAATATATCGTAACATTGTCACCTACATCTGGATAGTTTCCTTTTTCACAGTCTCCCATATTTTGTCCACCAAGCGTAACCTGATGGTAAATCACTGCATTTTCCCCTATCTTTACTCCATCACCGATTACCACACCGTTGACATGTTTCAACTCTAATCCAAGACCTATTTCCGCATTAAGGCTGATGTGAATTCCATATAATGAGATCAACCTATTTCTTAGAAAAATTGCAAAAGCTCCAAGTTTCTTTTCATACAACCACTTAGCAACTCTGTAGTATAGTACAGCCTTTTTTGACGGATTTAGTAATATTGCCTTGACCATATTCAATAAACCTTTATGTTTTCCATCATTTATCTCATATAAGAATACTTCTTTCAAACTAATCATCCTATACTCCCTGACTGTCTTTTTACCAGATTTCCAATGAGACTTATCTCACTTTTTCTTATAAGAAAGACACTACTGACCTTTATACTGTTTTCTTTTATAAATATATACAAAAATACAAATCCGCAGATACTGTAAGAGAGTACAGATGCCAATGCCGCACCGGTAATCCCCATATAAGGAATCAAGATAAAGTTGGCAATTACATTAGTAACTACAGCTATTAATAGAACATTAAATGAAAATTTCTGTTTTCCCTTTGCCAAAAACAATGTGTTAATAAGTTTAAAAAACAGCATGGGTATTATACCTGCAAATATAGTTACAGTTACCCTGTATGCCTCAACGTATTCATTACCGTAAAGCAAGACAATAATCTCCCTACCCATGACTGTAATAAACACTAGAGAAGCAAGGCATACATATAGACTGATTTTAATACTCAAAAGAATCTCCTCTATTGAATCCTTTCTTGCTGTTTTTCCTAGCAACACCTCTTTAAACGCATCAGGAATTAGCCATGTCTTATCAGCCAACCCTACGCCCACCGTATAATATCCTATTTGTTCAAAGCTGACAAACCATTTTAATATCAATACATCAACCTGATAATTCATAGTTATGAGAAGCATAGTCAACATTGGATACAATCCAAACTTTACCGTGTCCCTTAATAGAGAAAAATCTAAATACTTAAAACTAACCCGTGATTTAAAACTGAAAAGAATTGTTAAAATAGTAATTATATCTTTGGCATACAAAAGACTAATTATATACATGTAGTTTTTTGGTGCAAAGAAAAAAATTATTAATAATACGCTTGTATAAAACACCTCATTGCATATTGCAATAAAATTTCTAAGATTTATATTCTCAATTAAAACTATGAAGTTTAATTGCCTGGATAAAACCATTACTGGCACAAGTGTCAGGATAATAATGCTATTCCCGCTTTTCATTACCAATGATAATATAACTGCTAACACTATATATACACAAAACTGGAACATTGAAATATTAATGAACTTTTGCTTTGCTTCTTCAATATTCTTTCTTTTAAAAAACGGATAAGCCTGATATATTCCCAAGTTTAAAACAAGCACCAGTAAGTTGACAATATTGAGAAGGTATGCATATTCTCCTTTTAATGCTGGACCTAAGTACCTGTTTATAAAAACCGTATTGAATATTCCGAAAAAAATGTGTATAACCTTTGTCATAAATGAAAAAATATATTTATTACTTATAATCCGCTTAAACATCTTTTCCTCTTTCTTCAACCTTATGTTTTTTGTATTTTGCAACCCAGATTATTTAACTTCGGAATAACATTAATATATCCTCTTTCAATCTGATACTCATTTTCAATTTCTGTAACCCCTTCAGCCACACATCCTAAAAGAAGCAGTGCCGCTCCCCCTCTAAGGTCTGTTGCACTGACTTTTGCACCCTTTATTGGCTTTCCTCCAGTGATAATAGCACAATTACTGTAATTCTCTATGCTCATGCCGAACTTTTTGTATTCCTGAACATATTGAAATCTATCCATAAACCTCATATCCGTAATTATCGTCTCTCCTTCTATAGTTGCTGCCAATGCAGCAAACAACGGTTGCATATCGGAATTTATTCCTGGATATGGAGCAGTAGCCATACTAAACGGTCTGAGTTGCTTGTTCTTTGCACTAATAAATGTATCCCCACTCCATTCAAATATTTCCAGACCAATCTCCCTTAAAAGAGTAACATCTGTTTTAATTTTCTCACACGTAAAACGCTTAATCCTAAGTTCTCCTCTGCACATCCCTGTCAATATCATATAAGTAACAGCTTCATCCCTTCCGCTTAAAACACTATACTCCCCTCCCTTTAATCTTTCTACCCCGCTTATTTCAATATATCTTGTCTTATATCTGATATCACCGCCCATTTTATTGAAGAAATTTATCAGATCCATAACCTCAGGTCTTGTATTGGCATTTCTTATTATGGTTTTTCCTTCTGCTAATACCCCTGCAATAATAACATTCTCTGACCCGCTTGTTGTTGCCGTATGGAAGGTCATGTCACTGCCTTTGAATCTGCCATTAAGAAATCCGTTTATGTACCCGTTTTCTTCAATTTCAGCCCCCATTTTAATTAATGAATCTATATGGATATCATATTTTCTGTCTCCAATATTGCAACCTCCTGGACTAGGCACCTTAACACTTTTACATTTATGAAGCAGGAGGGATAAAAGCAACAGAGAATATCTTATCTTTCCTCCTTCTGAAGTAACTTCATGACTTAATACTCCGTTATTCTCATTATCGATTATTAGTGTATCCGCACCTTCTTCCCGTATATTAAAGCCATTTCCTTTTAGCAGGGACACAAGCACCCTGACATCATTTAGTTGCAAAGGTATATTATGAAGCTCTACGTATTCATCACACATACAGGCTCCAACTATGATTGGAAGTGCTGCATTTTTTGAGCCGCTCAGACTTATTTCTCCAAATATTTTCTCTGCTCTTGAGACCTGATACATAAAAACCCCCCACTTTTATACTATTTTCCATTCCATTTCAATCCCCTGCAAAACACAATAACTCTCTTGACTTTGCATATCTTTGAAACTTAATTTAGTATTTTCTATATTTCTTACTAAATTATATCAGCAGATAAGTTCCTTTTCAACCATGTTTATATAAAATATTGATTATTCTGTATATTTGCTTTATATTTACATTTAAAAAATATTTTTTGTGATATTGCATTAAGGAATAAGTGAAATTTACTTCTACTTTTTTTAAGTCGTTATTTGGCTTCAAATAAGCGTTAATTAAAAATCGTAGTAGACGTTATATTTTAACCTTTCCAAGGAAATTGAAGTGCAATATAAAATTTTTATTGCATTCAATATAGTTGATTGTTTAAATTTAGTATGATATCATAATACTGACTTAAAGGACAAAAAAGTAATAGTATGCTATATAATGTCTATTATTTTCAAGGTGGCGTAGCTATGATAAGCTTTAATATTAAAAAACTTTTTCTTCACGTTAATGTTGTCTATTTTGCTGAAAAAGAAGATAAAAAAATTGGCTGTTGTGACGTAGTACACTATATTTATTCTTCTGACAGCATACAGAAAGCACAAGAAGTCCATACACTATGTATAGATCTGTCAAAAGATGAGAGCACTCTGCTCAAGGAGATGGACAGAAATGCACGAAACTATATAAAAAAGTCGGAAGCATTTGATAATTTTGAATGCTCCATAACGTTTTCACCATCAAGTGAATTGCTTGATAAAGTCCGAAGTTTTTATAACACTTTTGCCAAAAATAAAGGTATAGGACAGTTTGAAAATATCGTAATAGAAGAAATCAAAAGAAAAAATGCACTGGCTGTCTCAGAGGTGAAAAGTTCAGACGGTAACACTCTATGTTACCATGTTTATATAGCAGACGGAAAAACTGCTTATTGCAAATATTCTGCTTCCCATTTCAGGCTATCTGCGGATAAAGATTTTCACATCCTGGTAGGTCGCGCTAACAGATACCTTCATTGGACGGATATTAGGTTTTTTAAAAAAAACGGATATCAAGTTTATGACTTTGCGGGATTAACACTGGACAAAAATAATAAGGTGCTTAACAATATCGACCGTTTCAAAAGAGAATTCGGAGGGTCTGTTGTAACAAAGTACAATTTCTATATACCGAAAAACCTGCTCGGGAAATTTGCTCTTAAAATCTTTAAATAAACGTATTTTTTCTAAAACTATAGTGAACAACTGTCCCTGTTAACCACATACTTGAATTTACCGCTTTTTTCCCTTGATATTTTATCATGATATTCTATGGTACACATACCATCAGGAATAAATTTACAAATCCTTTCCAATATCATTTTTTCATCAGAATCACAAAAACCTTTTTCTTTAACTATTTTAATTACAATACGGTCATTTCTAATGCATATTTGGGCTTCACGTATATTGTTTGTTGCCTTGAGCAATGCACAGTACAGACCTGTTGCGGTTATCCTTTTCCCTTTCAATCGAATAAAGTCTCCAATTCTGCCATAAATTCTTGTTATATTGACACCTTTGTTACCGCAACGGCATCTTTGATTTGATATTTCAACCAGATCACCGGTTCTGTATCTGATAAGTGGCATAATCCCATTATGAATATGGGTACCTACTATTTCAAACGTATTGTCAGAAACCGGGATATACTCTATGTATGAATAACATCCTTCAATCTCATGATAATTTCCATGCTCACACCTATATAATGCTGCAACCCTTTCCGCTTGACCATACCAGTCTCTTATCTTACAGTTAAAAGCATTTTGTATTGCCTCAGCTTGATAATCAAACAATACCTCTGATGATGTTGCGACAATATCAAAGTGTACTTTCTCATTATTCTTAATACAATACTCAGCCAACAAATATGCTGTTGACGGATATGCATATAGACATGCATTTCTAATTTCCTTAAGCTTTTCAACAAGCGTTTTAAGTTTGTATTGATCTATATGGTAAGGGGATACATACATTTCTTTTATAAAAGGTACTATCCTGTACATTTTTTTAGGTTTCAAATTATCCTTGAATATCTTTTCTCCTCTAAATACTACCCTGTATTTAGAGTGCCATTCAAAATATCTTCCAACATGGTATTCTTCCAAAGTTATACAATTAAAACAATAGTAAAACTTGCAGGATGAACCGGTTGTACCTGCTGTGTAAACAGTATTCTTTAGCAGTGTATCTTTACTTTTACAAAAGGAATAAAAATTATCTTTTACGACACTTTTATTTATATATTCATATTTATTTATATCCTTTCCTTTTCCCTTATAATAATCAATGTTCGTCGAACAATACTCCAAAAAAGACTCTAGATTCTGTCCATTGTATTTTTTTCTGAACGCTTTGTTATATAAATATATAAGCTTTCTTAATATGTATTTTTTATATTTGACAAAGTAAAACATACTTTTCAACCCCACCTTCTATAGTGTTTTTGGTATTGACAATTTCCATAAAACTAATTCAAACTACGGTTTATCCTTTTTTTCTTGACTTAAAACTACGTATTCTCGCTTTCTGTATAAGTATTTTAAGGTCAATAAGGCTGACTCCCTCTCCCACTCCTATTCTCTTTAATTCATATGAATCCTCTCCTGAATAATTTACTCCAAAGATAGTTGTCACTGCTGTATCATAATGCTTTTCCACCAAATCCTTTATTGCATCGTTATAATCGTCTTTTTTCCCATTCGTGTATGCAAAATGTTTTACTTTTCTTAAAATACGTTCTTCAATTAGTTGCTTGGAAAGGATTATCTCATTGTTGAGACTCTCAGCTGATATTTGTGTTAATATAGGGTGATTCATCGTATGACATCCTATTTCTGCCCCAGCTAAAAGCAAGTCCCTCACATCACTCCAGTCCATCATTAAATTGCAGTTTTGCGGTATTTTAACCCTTAATTTTTCTGAAAACATGTCAATTCCCTTAAGTCTTTCCATATCTTTGTATTCTTTAAATTTGTCTGTAATCATTCCAATCAGTTCTGTTCTGTTTTTAAACTGCCTTAAATCAAATTCTCTTTCTAAAATATCAATATAAACCATATCAAGAGGGCTTGAATAAACAATATGAGCTACTCTGTCAAACCATAAATACTCTTGTTCTTCAACTCCGTTAGCTGTAAGATAGATTGTCGGTCTAACCTGATATTCTTTAAATATTTCAAGACCGTATGTGTGGTTGTCCCTGTACCCGTCATCAAACGTAACTACAACAAAATCACTATGAAAATTATCATCTGATACCAGCATATCTTTTACATCATCCATGGTTATAATTCTATAGTTCTTAGAAAGATACTTCATATGTTGCTCAAAACATTTTATCTTAATTGCCAAATGAGGAAAAACCATATCGTTTTCTCTTTTCTTAAGTCTGTGATAAAACAAAATTATGAGACCTTTTCTCTTTAACACTATATTAGTCAAAGCATATAAACCTGAATAATAATGTAAGTAATTAGTCATTTTCCTTAATAAAGCATATGCCTTTTTGCATATTACAAGTATACGATTCATCAGCCTCTTTATAAGTAGACGCATACTAAATTCCCCTTTTTAACGTATCCACTTTTATCATGTTAAGTAATTTTATTTATGTTTATGATTATTATAGTCTCGCCTACATTATTTAGTACATACCTAAACTAAATTATACCATAAATTAAATATAAATATAGTTTTAATTTTCCTTCATAATACAAATTTTTGTTCTTATATTTAGGGGTAATTCACTATCTAAAGAAAAAATGATTTTTTTACTTTTTACAAGAGTATTCCATTCCTCCGAAATGTACGTATCCAAAATTTTAATTTCTCCGATATGGTCAGTTTCAAAAGAAATATCGGCTAAAGTATTTTCATATGTGCACCTGCAAGTCTTTTTATCTATTACTTCCATACCCGTTAAAGCACTACTTAAAATAAATACAAGCTCAATTTTATGTCTCCCCTTCCCATCCAAACGGTCAGAAATTGAAATCCTATCCGGTTTGAAAAATTCGATTCTTCGTACATGGCATATACCTTTATACCCCTTATGCTCCCCCATTGCACAGTCATAATCCTGTCTCTTATACACATCT
>LSQX01139458.1_pt1 | contig 10050 bp, 5 predicted proteins | sample 654561 | NCBI WGS metagenome assembly LSQX01 (sample SAMN04489861, study PRJNA283612) | anaerobic digester metagenome | isolation source: 4 biogas reactors fed with cattle manure at either 37C or 55C with and... | place: Denmark: Kongens Lyngby | collected 2014
TTAAAAATGAAAATATTAGTTACCGGAACTGCCGGATTTATCGGTTATCATCTCGCAAAGCGCCTTCTGGAGCGCGGCGATACGGTTGTGGGAATTGACAACATCAACGATTTGGGCGATGTCAGTCTGAAATTTGCACGGTTGGCTGAAACCGGAATAAGTACGGAAGCCGAAAAGTGGCATGAAACTGTAAGTAGCGACAAATATCCCGGTTACAGTTTTGTTCGCATGAATCTTGAAGATACTGAACAGTTAGAAAAGCTGTTTGAGAAAGAGAAATTTGACAAAGTGTGCAATCTGGCGGCACAGGCAGGTGTGCGCTACAGTTTGCAAAATCCGCATGTCTATATCAGCAGTAACATTACCGGTTTTATGAACATTTTAGAATCGTGCAGACACCACAATATCAGGCATCTGGTGTATGCAAGTTCATCAAGCGTTTACGGCAACAATGCCAAAATGCCGCTCAGCACCGGCGACAATGTTGATCACCCCGTCAGTCTTTATGCAGCCACCAAAAAGAGCAACGAACTTATGGCACACACCTACAGCCATCTGTTCGGACTGCCGACAACCGGACTGCGTTTTTTCACAGTTTATGGTCCATGGGGGCGCCCCGACATGGCACCGTTTCTTTTCACAAAAGCCATTCTGAAAGGGCACCCCATCAAAGTTTTTAACCACGGAAATTTGCAACGGGATTTCACCTATGTTGACGATATTGTTGAAGGAATCATCCGGGTGATTGACCAATCTGCAAAGCCTGTTGCCGGGAAAAATCCGGGTATTTCGGAAAGCGCCACAGCTCCCTATAAAATATACAATATCGGAAATTCTGCACCGGTGAAACTGATGAATTTTATTTCCGCTATCGAAAATGCGTTGGGAAAGAAAGCTGTCAAGGAGTTTCTGCCCATGCAACCGGGTGATGTTTACAGCACCGAAGCCGATGTTTCAGATTTAATAAATGAGATGAATTACAAACCCGATACGTCTTTGGAGAAAGGAATAAATAAATTTGTGGAGTGGTTTAGGGAGTTTTACGGGGAAGAAGGATAGCGCAATCGCACATTTGCGTATTTACAAATTTGCAGAAAGTTTTCTTTATTTTGTATAAAAAATTCAATAAGCATGAACCATAAAGAAAAAATACTCTCAAAAATTGAGGCAAATCAGGAAGTTATCGGTGTAATTGGCTTGGGGTACGTTGGTTTGCCGCTTGCGGTAAATTTTGCCGAAGCTGGAATTAAAACCTTTGGTTTTGATAAAAACCCTGAGAAAGTTGAAAAAATCAACCACGGCGACAACTATATCAAAGACATTCGTGATGCGGCATTGCGCGAAGTTGTGGAAAATGTCACCCTACACGCAACCGCCGATTTCTCAAAAATTAAGGAGTGCGATGCACTGCTGATTTGCGTTCCCACTCCTTTGGATCGTTTTCGCAAACCCGACATGCACTACATTGAAGACGCCTGCGTTGAAATCAGCCGGCACATGAAACCCGGTACATTCATCTGTCTGGAAAGCACCACCTACCCGACCACCACCGAAGATTTCATGCTGCCCATTCTGGAAAAGAGCGGACTAAAAGTGGATGAAGAGTTCTGGCTTGCCTATTCGCCCGAACGGGTTGACCCCGGCAATGCCAGTTTTCACACCCGGAACACGCCTAAAGTTATTGGCGGTTTAACTCCCGATTCGTTAGAAATCGGAATGAAAATTTATGCAAAGTCGATTGAAATATTACACCCCGTTTCATCACCGCGCGTTGCGGAAATGGTAAAAATTTTAGAAAACACCTACCGCCTCGTAAACATCAGCCTGATTAATGAACTGGCGCTCCTGTCGGGAAAAATGCACATCAACATCTGGGAAGTTATTGATGCTGCCAAAACAAAACCGTTTGGTTTTCAGGCTTTTTATCCCGGACCGGGAATCGGTGGGCACTGTATCCCCTTAGATCCGTTTTATCTGGAATATATTGCAAAGCAATACGATTTTGACCTGAGCATGATTCATACTGCCGGACATATCAATATGCGCATGCCTCATTATATGTACATTAAAATCGCAACAGCACTGAACCGGCACCGGAAATCGGTGAACGGCAGTAAAATCCTGTTCCTTGGGGTTGCCTACAAACCGAACATCAACGATGAACGCGAGTCGCCGGCGCTGGAAATCATGGATATTACTTCTCACAAAGGTGGAATTGTTGAATATCACGATCCGCACATTCCTGAAATCACCACAAACAGAGGGCTGAAATTCTGCTCTGTGGAGCTAAATTCCGATAAACTCCAGAAAGCTGACTGCGTGGTGCTCACAACAAAGCATAAAGCTTTTGATATTGAATTTATCCGGCAACATGCCCGGCTGATAGTGGATTTGCAAAACATGATAAAAGAGAGCAGCAGTCAGGTATATAAACTTTAAAAAACCTGTCCGGTTAAAGCTACAAGCATCTTATAGCACTGATGAACAATCCTATAAGGCAAATTATTTTTCGGTTTTTGTTTTGCATAAAGTTTTGTTTTGCTTCCTGTTAATGCAAAATCTTGAATCTGGTTATTAATCTTATGTATATCCTCGGCTTTACCTCTATGTAAATTTTATCCAAATAGATTCCCAACCTACGGTTGAGAATGACGATTTATTAAGGTATAAGAGTGAGGAGAGGTGGCGGCAGAGCCACCACCTCTCCTCCTTTAATACTAAAGGGCGGGAATCTCCACTTTGGGCAAACGTGCGGATAATCATTTAATCTTTCAACCACAGTGCAAAATCAAAAAGAGTGATTTTTTAGGTAAGAATTGATTGATTTAGTATATTTGTCTGGATTTAAATAAATTAATTATTGAGCCGGAAAGAAAATGAAATATTACTCATAAAGGCATTTAAAAATGGCAGTCCGCGAGCTTTTGAAACTTTGTTCCAGCGTCATCACAAAAAGTTGTATGCCTATCTGATGCAGCTACTTAATTCAAAGGAAGATGCTGAAGAGATTGTGCAGGAATCCTTTATAAAAATCTGGGAAAAACGTGAAAACTTTCTTGAAGGCTACCCTTTTGATGCATATCTTTTCAAAATTGCCAAAAACTCATTTTTAAACCACAACAGGAAAAAAGTTAATCAGAGAATTTTTGAAGATTATCTTGAATACGCCGATGAACTTTCATCAGACAATACGGATGATTACGTTATTTTCAAAGAAACACTCGATATCATCAATGCCATCATTCAGGAGATGCCGCCCAGACGCAGAGAAATTTTTAATCTCAGAAAAACAGAGGGATTGTCAAGACAGGAAATTGCCGAAAAATTGCAAATCTCTGTAATCACAGTCGATAGTCAACTCCTTAAGGCAAATAACTTTATGAAGGAGAAACTGAAAAAACACAACCTGCTCAATGCACTCTTCATTGTGCCGCTTTTAAACGACTATTTACAATTATTATAAAAAAAAGCGTTTTATGCGTAATAGTTTTTGCTTTGTAAAGTGTATTACTTATATAAGGCAAACATAAGAATGAGCTCTTTCAGCAAGATTATTAAAAGGTTTTATGCCAAATCCTATTCAAAAGAGGATTTAATTCAGCTTTTCCGCAGGCTAAACAGCAAGAAAGGAAATGATGAAATTGATGTATTGCTCGATAAGAGCTGGGAAGTATTCGAAAAAGAAGATTCAATTTATGTCAATTCCGAAGAGATATTCCAAAACATAAAAAATGGAATTCGCAAAAAAAGGACAACGGAACTGAACCGGAATATCTCCCGCCTTCTGCCCTATGCCGCTATCTTTCTTCTGATTTTTGGCTTTGCTTTTTATTTCTACAATGAGCATACGTTTGCCCCCGAACCAGAATTGCTCAAAAACAGATTTACAACCGTAATAACGAAAAACGGCCAGCGGTCGATGGTCGTTTTACCCGATAGTTCAACAGTTTGGTTAAATTCAGGCACGACGCTTACCTACTGTGATAACCTTTCAGAAAATAAAAGAGAGGTCACCCTCAGCGGACAGGCTTTTTTTGATGTTGCAAGAAATGAAGACTCTCCTTTTACGGTGCAAACCGGAGATTTGATGGTTTCAGTTTCGGGAACATCATTTGACGTGAATGCCTATCCTGAAAACAGTACGGTGAGTGTTGCGCTTGAATCGGGTAAAGTTGAGCTGCTGCATCGGAAAATCATGTCATTCAGTTACACCATGCAACCTAAGGAGCTGGCTGATTATGATCTTGCCAAAAACTCAATGCAGCTCAGCACTACAGATATTTCAAGATATTCATCATGGAGAAAGGGTCTTTTAATTTTCAGGGATGAGCCCATAAAAACAGTTTTTGAGAAACTTGCACGATGGTATAACATTGATATTGAAGTTTTAGACAACCGGGTGTATGAGTCCATATTCACCGGAACGATACAGCACGAGAGCTATGAGCAGATTTTCAGGCTCCTGGCTTTTTCATGTCCGATAAGATGCAAAATAAATCACAATTCGGAGACGGACATGATTCCAAAAATTTATATTGAAAGAAAGTAAAATGTAAAATCTTTAAAATTGAAATGCCTATGAGATAAATTAAAAAATTAAGCAGAAAAGGAGATGCGGCAAACATCTCCCTTTGTGAGTTTTTGCCTCCCGGTTTTTAAATGCGAGGCAAGTTTAATTTGAAACAAAATCCAAATCAATGTAAAAGTATGAAAAAAATTCAAAGTAAATTTTTTTCGGAGTTTCAAAAACTTCGAAAAACTAAATGTTGGAAAATTATGAGGATTGTGTTGTTTTTTATAACGATAGGTTTCACGCAAGCCTTTGCGCTGGACAGCTATGCTCAGGCAACACGAATCAGCCTGAACATGGAGAAACAATCTATCCAAAAGATTCTGGAAACAATTGAGGAGCAGACAGAGTTCCGCTTCATGTATGACGCTACAGTAGTGGACGTTACTCAAAGGCGCACAGTAAAATGCAGGAACAAACCGGTTTCAAAAATCTTAGAAGAAATTTTTGAAAATTCCATGATAGCCTATAAAGTGGAAGACAGGCAGATTGCTTTGAGCAGTGCTCAGACCTTTATGAATGTAGCTGCACAGCAACAACGTACTGTTTCCGGTAAAGTTACCGAGCTTTCCGGAGAACCACTGCCAGGAGCCACAATTTTGATCAAAGGGACAAGCCAGGGCACAGTAACCAATACGGATGGCGAATATACCCTTCTGAATATCTCCGAAGATGCCACGCTGGTATTTTCATTTGTGGGCATGCAGACTCAGGAAATTGCAGTCGGAAGCAAAACAATCATTGATGTAACCATGATGGCAGATGTGATTGGTCTGGGAGATGTGGTTGTTACGGCTCTTGGTATAACCCGCGAGAAAAAGTCTCTTGGATATTCAGTAGGTGAAGTCAGTGGCGAACTGCTCACCGAAACTCCACAGGGAAGCGTATTGAATGCCATTGCAGGAAAAGCTGCTGGTGTTCAGGTGTCCCAAATGTACGGACTTGCCGGATCTTCTGTAAATATGATTATCAGAGGTGCAAGTTCTCTAAACACTTCAAATCAGCCTCTTTTTGTTATTGATGGTGTCCCCGTTTCCAATGGAATTAACAATAACTATAAGGAAGCGGATATGGGGAACGCTATTTCGGATTTAAACACAGAAGATGTTGAATCCATATCAATTCTGAAAGGTCCCAGTGCAGCAGCGCTGTATGGCTCCAGGGCAGGAAACGGAGTGGTGCTGATTACAACAAAATCCGGGAAAGGAGCAAAAAAAGGTATCGGGGTTTCACTTAACACCTCCTATACATTAGATAATCCTTACCATTTTGTTCCGTTTCAGACGATGTTTGCTTCTGGCAAAGCGGGATCCCATAATTTGGGAGAAACGGAGAATGAATCCTGGGGTGCAATACTTGACGGAACATTTCCTGACTCCTATCAATGGGACAAATCGCTTGTTGTCAATGGCGGAACGACCCTTCAACCAGTTGTAGCTTATCCCGACAGACAAAAGAATTTTTACCAGAACGGATTCAGCCAGTCCAACAATATTGCATTTGACGGAAATTACGACAAAGCAAATTTTCGCGTTTCTATCGGGAACCTGACCAACGAAGGCATCATGCCTAATACAGATTATTCCAGAAAAACAATTGGAGTAAACGGTATTTATAACCTTGCCGATAATTTAAAAATCAGTGCAGCTGTCAACATTACAGAATCAGGCTCAGATAACAGGCAAAACATAAGTACGGGAAGAAGAGACCCAGCCAGATCGGTTCTCGAGATGGGCGTACAGGTAAATATTCTTGATCTGAAAGACTACTGGTTGGAAGGACAGGAAAATATTCAGCAAAGAAAGAGCAAAGACAAACAGAACAACCCTTACTTCAATGTTTATGAAAACCTTACCGGTTTTAAAAGAAATCAGACCATGGCAAGGCTTCAGGCTGACTGGGAAATTTTCAAAGATTTCAATTTCATGGCAAGGTATCTTACCAATGTGATAAATCAGAGAAATGAGGCAAGGAGAGCCTGGAGTGATTACGATAATGACAAAGGTGAATATTCCGTTCAGAGAACATTTGCTTTAGAGGAGAACTGGGAAGGCATGTTCACCTATAGTAAGGATATTGCTGAAGGGTTAAATCTGACTGCAAATTTGGGAGGAAACCTTCGCTATCAATACGCTGATGCTATTTCAAGCGATGCTTCACAATTGGTATTACCCGGGCTATACACCATTTCAAACGGGGTGCCGGGAACAGTTACATACACCAGTTCATGGAATGAAAAAGCAGTTCACAGCGTTTATGGCTCTGCTTCGCTGGGGTATCAGAATATGATTTATCTTGATTTAACCGCAAGAAACGACTGGTCAAGCACATTACCAAAGGATAACCGGTCATATTTTTATCCTTCCGCATCTTTAAGCGTGCTAATCAACGAGATGATGCAGATGCCTTCATGGCTTAACCTTGCAAAGCTCAGGGCAGGATATGCACAGGTTGGTAATGATGTGGGTGCTTATGCACTGACTCAGTATTATTCTACCACTGCCGACTGGGGAGATTCCAAGCGGATGTATATGCCGGGCACACTGCGGAATCCTGAGTTAAAACCTGAAATTGCAACATCAAAAGAGATAGGTTTGGACCTTTCACTGTTTGACAGCAGAATTTATCTTGATGCAACCTACTATGTGGTTGATAATAAAAATCAGGTACTGAGCATTTCAACGCCAACCGAATCGGGAGCAACGGCAAAACAAATCAACGCAGGGCTTGTCAGGGGCAGAGGATGGGATATATCCTTAAATACCAATTTGGTGAGAAAAAGTGATTTTTCCGCAGATTTGGGATTAACACTGACCCGAAACAGAACCAGGATTGTTGAACTGGCTGAGGGTATTTCATTCTACCAATTTGGTTCAGAAGGCGAGGCAAGACTAAGAAGCTATGTTGGAGACGACATCGGAGATATTTATAATTATCCTTTCCTGAAAGTGGAGGATGTAAATTCTGAATATTACGGTTATCCCATCATTGCTTCCAATGGAAGGCCACAACCAGACAACAGAGAAGAGAAAATCGAGAAAGTCGGTAATTTCAACCACAAGTTTTTAATGGGTATTCAGCCTGCCATCAAATACAAAAACTTCAGCCTTTTCGCTAATTTCGACTGGAGAGCAGGAGGACAATTCTATTCCAGATCAATGGTATTTTTCAGAAATAACGGCTGGCTTGAAGAGACATTCTCAGGTGTTGACTACGACAGAGACAGGGATATCGTACAACAAATCAAGGAGAATCCCGACAAATACTTTAACCTGTGGGTTGGTGGCCGCACCGGTGATTACGGCGGATTTCCGTGGCCCAATGAAGCAACGCAGGAATCAAGATCGTATATCAATAAAATTACCGGAGAAAAAGTTTATGTTAATGACGCAAGCTTTATACCCGGCGTTCGTGAGGACGGCGAAGGGGGATACATAGAAAACCTTGGAGGTGAAGGAACAGTGTGGATGACGCCTTTTGATGCAAACCAAAGGTCAACAAGATATTATGGAGGAAATAATATTTACAGCGCCAGCTATCTGAAATTAAGAGAGTTGTCATTAACGTACACCTTACCTCAGCAATTGGCAAGAAAAGCAACCCTGAACAAGGTTTCGCTTTCATTGATTGCACAAAACGTTTTCACCTTGACAAAGGCGAAAATACCGGTTGATCCCGAATTTGCTTTCAGAGCAAGCGGAAACTCATGGATTCAGGGCGCTGAATATTACAACGTAACGCCCTGGACACGCTCATTTGGTATTAAACTTAATGTTGAATTCTAAAAGTTGGAGATATGAAAAAGATAAGCATAATTTTAATCGTTATATTTTTAGGACAATTTATTCAGTCATGTTATGATGATTTTGATAAAATGAATGTCAGTCCTAACAATGCAGAAGAAGTTTCTCCGAACTACCTGCTGTCCTATGTCATCTCAAGAACAACAGTCCAGTTCTATAATCTGGCTCATGAGCAGAGTGATATTTCCGGATTGTTACAATACACCCAACGGGGGACTGAATATCAGGCAGCAAGACAAAACTGTTATCAGTGGGACAAAGGTTCCTGGGCTGGTTATTATGATGTTTTAAGGACAAATCAGTTGATGTATGAATTGGGAGAAAAAGAAAACAACCAGTTCTTTATGGCTGCATCGCTGATAATGAAATCATTTACTTTTGGTCTGATTGCAGATCTTTTTGGCGATTGCCCATATTCTGAGGCATTGCAAGCCGGCAGCAGTTTATTGTTTCCAAAGTTTGATGCACAAAAAGATGTCTATGAAGGAGTTTTGACTGATTTAAAAACAGCAACCAAACTCCTTGAGGGATTGGATGAAAAGCTAAGCGTCATCCCCACTTCCGATCTTCTTTATGGCGGCGACAGAGACAAATGGATAAAGCTCTCCAACTCACTCAGGCTAAGATATTCGTTGAGATTGCACAACAAGAAAGGAGAACTTGGCATCAATACGGAGAATGAATTTAAGGAAGCAGCCGGTAAAGTTTTCACAAGCAATGCAGACAATGCAACTTTGGTTTTGCTGGGTCTGTCAGATGAAAACTCAGCTATCGGAGGTCTTGTAAGAACATCAAATAAGCCTTACAATTTTAAAGCCGGAAAAACCTTAGTGGATTATCTAAAGGAAAGGAATGACCCGAGACTTCAGCGCTGGGTAAATCCGGTTGAAAAGAAATGGGATTTAAATGCCACCAGTGAGACAACGGTGGAATATACTGACATATTTGGCAACAAGTACCCGATGACAATTCTTCCGACAAACGATACCAGCCTCGACACATCCGTTTATGTGGGATTGCCTGTTGGATATGATAGGCTGGAGTTTTTGGGCAATTACAACAGAGGTGACGCCCCCCGGGATTATGCCGATGAAAGAAGTCCTTTTATTTCGCATTTAACATCCGTATATTTTGAGAACAACAATGATTTTGTCAATCCTTCCCTGATTAGCTATGCAGAGGTTGAATTTATTCTGGCTGAAGCAGCTTTGCTGGGAAATTACGGAGTATCAAATGCTGAGGAACACTACAAGAAAGGGATTAAAGCATCTATGGAGCAGTATAAAATACTCTCAGATGCCCAGGGATTTGATTTTGAAGCATTTTACAATCAACCTTCGGTCAGTTACAGCAGTTCTTCAACTACAAACAAGCAGGAACTTATTCTGACACAAAAGTGGATTGCCCTTTGGTTAAAAGCTGAACCGTGGTTTGACTGGAGAAGAACCGGATACCCCGACTTTGAACCGGCAGCAAATGGTGCTTATGGTTCTGCACTGCCTCTAAGGCTTGCCTATCCTGAGCCATTTGCCGATCCTCAATATGTGGAAAAATATGAAGAAGCTGTTGGGAAACTGGGAAAAACCCATTTTGTTCCTTCCAACCAATCGAATGACCACAGCTATTCAAAAACCTGGTTACTCCAGGGTACCGGAAAACCTTACAATTAAACAGTAA
>LSQX01178546.1_pt1 | contig 10050 bp, 6 predicted proteins | sample 654561 | NCBI WGS metagenome assembly LSQX01 (sample SAMN04489861, study PRJNA283612) | anaerobic digester metagenome | isolation source: 4 biogas reactors fed with cattle manure at either 37C or 55C with and... | place: Denmark: Kongens Lyngby | collected 2014
CATCGCCATCGCGCTGCTGTCGCGCCTGGGCTTCACCGTGCACGCCTCCACCGGCCGGCTGGACGAGGCCGAGCACTTGAAGGCGCTGGGTGCCAGCGAGCTGATCGACCGCGCCACGCTCAACGCGCCCGGCAAGCCGCTGCAAAAGGAACGCTGGGCCGCCGCCGTGGACAGCGTGGGCAGCCACACGCTGGCCAACGTGTGCGCCAGCATCTGCTACGGCGGCACGGTGGCCGCCTGCGGGCTGGCGCAGGGCATGGACTTTCCGGCCACGGTGGCGCCCTTCATCCTGCGCGGCGTCACCCTGGCGGGCGTGGACAGCGTGATGGCCCCCTACACCCGCCGCACCAAGGCCTGGGAGCGCCTGTCGCGCGAGTTGCCGGCCGAGGTGCTGGCCCGCAATACCGACACCATCGGCCTGGCCGACGCGCCCGCCATGGCCGCCCGGCTGCTGGCGGGGCAGGTGCGCGGGCGCGTGGTGGTGGATGTGAACGCCTGACGACCGGCAGCTGGTGGCTTGAAAAGCAGCGGCCGGCGCTGGACTGGCGAGCGCTGGTGCTGCTTTTTCTGTGGGCCTGCGCCCCGGCTCAGAACACCGGCTCGACGCGGTAGCCGCGCGCCTTCATCAGCGCCGGCAAGCCCTGGGGCCCGAACAGGTGCAAGGCGCCCACGGCCACGAACAGCGGCCCTTTCTCACCGTGCAGCGCGTCGATGCGCGCCGCCAGGCGCGCGTTGCGCTCGCCCAGCAGGCGGTGCATCAGCACGCGCTCGGCCTCGGTCTCCACGCACTCGCACCATTGCTCGTAGGTTTGCAGCAGGCTGTCTTCGTCGTGACCAATGTCCACGAGAGCGTTACGCGTGACTGCCACCGTTTGGCCAGGAGGCCCTGCCCTCTCCAAGCAAAGCAGTTTCTCTTTATCGTTTGATGTTTAAAGTCCAGGAAACGAAAGGAATCTCATGGAGGCGATCGAAAAGTCCTCCTACACCCGGCGCGCTTCTCACCAGGTCACCGTGTTTTGCGCTGTATTGCCAAAGACTGCCACGATGCAGTGCCAAAATCCCCACCTGGTATCGGTGCGTCTTGCCCTGAAACGCCCTCGTTGTCGGGCGAGACCGCCCGCGCATGCGGACCGAGACATCGTTCGCAATGAACGGTCCGCATAGGCAGCCCCCATGGCGCTCGACCACTTCATACTCACTGCCTACCGCGATAGGCATCCTGCATGGCGATTGCTGGCTTCTCCGCATGCGCCGCTGGTGGCAAGCTTTCTGTACCGGGTATTCGTCGCACCGAACGTGCGGGTGACCAGCGAGGCGGATCTGGCCGAGATGCTAGAAGACGAGTTGTTTGCCTTGCGCGAACAACTCGGTGCCGAGGCGTATCCGAAAGCCGCAACCGACTATCTGAACGACTGGTGTGCGTCGGACAAGGGCTGGCTGCGCAAGTTCTACAAACCGGGCACCGATGAAGCGCAGTTCGACCTGACTCCGGCCACGGAAAAGGCGATCACCTGGCTGGTCACCCTGACCGAGCGGCCGTTCGTCGGCACCGAATCGCGCCTGCTGACCCTGTTCGCGCTGCTGGAGCAGATCAGTGCCGGTACCGAGTCCGATCCGGCACGGCGCGTGCAGGAATTGCAGCGCAAGCGGGCGCAACTGGATGCCGATATCGCCCGCGCCCAGGCCGGTGAAGTACCGCTGCTGGACGACACCTCGATCAAGGAGCGTTTTCTCCAGTTCCAGCAACTGGCGCGCGAACTGCTCGCCGATTTCCGCGAGGTGGAACACAACTTCCGCCAACTCGACCGCAGCGTGCGCGAGAAGATCGCGCTGTGGGATGGCAGCAAGGGTGAACTGCTGGACAGCATCATGGGTGAGCGCGATGCCATTGCCGATTCGGACCAGGGCCGCAGCTTCCGCGCGTTCTGGGATTTCCTGATGTCCAGCAGTCGGCAGGAAGCCCTGAGCGAACATCTGGAGCGCGCATTGGCGCTGCCGCAGGTGATCGAGCTCAAACCCGAACCGCGCACCCGCCGCATGCACCACGACTGGCTGGAAGCCGGCGAGCACACCCAGCGCACCGTGGCGCAGTTGTCGCAGCAACTGCGGCGCTTCCTGGATGACCGCGTGTTCCAGGAAAACCGCCGCATCCTGGACCTTTTGCGCGGCATCGAAAGCAAGGCGCTGGCCCTGCGCCAGACGGCACTGCGCGGGGACGTGATGCAGATCGACGGGATCGGTGCGGATATCGCGCTGCCGCTGGAGCGCCCGCTGTTTTCGCCCAAGGCCCGGCTGCGGCTGGAACAACTGCTGCCCGAGCAGGGCGATGACGACATCGACACCGCACGCCTGTTCGAGCAGATCGTGGTGGACAAGGCGCGGTTGTCGGCGAACATCCGGCAGGCGCTGCGCGGCAGCAGCCAGGTCTCGTTGCATGCGCTGGTTGAGGAGATGCCGCTGCGCAACGGATTGGCCGAGCTGGTGGCCTATCTGGAACTGGCCCATGCCGGCAGTGGCAGCTTGCAGGACGTGCGCGCCACCGTGGACGAGAGCGTGCAGGACACGATCCGCTGGCAGGCGCATGACGCGGCCGGTCAGCCCGTGCAACGCGAGGCACGTTTGCCGCGCGTGATCTTCCTGCGCTGAGGCGGCGGAATGGAAAACCAGGATATGGAAGCAACTGACGACAACGCCGCCGCCCCGGGTGGGACGGGCCATCCCGTGCCCGTGCTCTCGCGGCTGATGGTGGCCTTGCTCAAGGGCGTGCTGCATCGCGAAGACGACGAAGCCCAGTGGGACAGCCTGCTGCGCCTGCAGGCGCGGGTGCGCGAACAGGCCGCCGTGTTGCTGCTGGAGCTGGTGCTCGACGAAGCCGAGGGCCACGCCTTCCTGAAGAGTCGGCCCGATCCGGATGAAGACCAGCCCGGGCCGCGTCCGCCGCGTCTGATCGCACGGCGTGCGCTGTCCTATCCGGTCAGTCTGATGCTGGCGCTGCTGCGCAAGCGCCTGGCCGAATTCGATGCCGGCGGCGGCGATACCCGGCTGGTGTTGACCCGCGACGAACTGGTCGAGATGGTGCGGGTATTCCTCCCCGAAGGCAGCAACGAGGCACGGCTGGTGGATCAGGTGGACAGCATCATTACCAAGGTGGTGGAACTGGGATTTTTGCGTCGGCTCAAACAGGCCGGCGGCGGCAGCCGCGCCGATGCCGGACCTTACGAAGTGCGACGCATTCTCAAGGCGTTCGTCGATGCGCAGTGGCTGGCGGAATTCGATGCGCGGCTGGAAACCTATCGCACGGCCTTGTCGGCACCGGCTGCGGAGGGCGGTGAGGCATGAACGGCGAGCCGCAGATGCCGGGGCTGGATTTCGTTGCCGACGAGCGTCGCGTCGGCTTCCGCCTGCATCAACTGGAAGTGCTGAACTGGGGAACCTTCGACCGCCATGTCTGGCGCTACGACCTGGCCGGTCGCAACGGTCTGCTGACCGGCGACATCGGTTCGGGAAAATCCACGCTGGTGGATGCGGTCACCACCTTGCTGGTGCCGGCGCAGCGGGTGGCCTACAACAAGGCCGCCGGGGCCGACGCGCGCGAGCGTTCGCTGCGTTCCTATGTGCTGGGCCATTACAAGAGCGAACGCCACGAAACCTCCGGCAGCGCGCGGGCGGTGGCGCTGCGCGAGACGTCGAGCTACTCGGTGATCCTGGGCGTGTTCCGCAACGAAGGTTACGACCAGGCGGTGACGCTGGCCCAGGTGTTCTGGTTCAAGGAACCGCAAGGCCAGCCGCAGCGCCTGTTCGTCGCCGCCGAACGGGCGCTGTCCATCAGCAAGGATTTTTCCGGCTTCGGCAATGAAATCAATGCGCTGCGGAAACGGCTGCGGGCCGCCGGTTGCGAGTTGTCGGACACCTTTCCGCCGTATGGCGCGTGGTTTCGACGCCGTTTCGGCATCGAGCACGAGCAGGCGCTGGAGCTGTTCCACCAGACGGTTTCGATGAAGTCGATCGGCAACCTGACCGACTTCGTGCGCCACCACATGCTGGAGCCGTTCGATGTCGGCGCGCGGATCGAGGCATTGATCGGGCATTTCGACGATCTGGATCGCGCCCATCAGGCCGTGCTCAAGGCCAAGCGCCAGATCGAACTGCTGACGCCGCTGGTGGAGGATGGCCGCCAGCACGCGGAACTGGCGGCGGAAATCGCCGTGCTGCGCGAAGGCCGCGATGCGCTGCGGCCGTATTTCGCCGGGCTCAAGGGCGGCCTGCTGGAGCGGCGGCTGGAACTGCTGGGCCAGGAAGCGACACGCTGCGAGGCCCAGATCGAAGCGCTGACGACACAACGCGACAACGTCCGCAGCGATGTCGCCAACCTGCAAGGCGCGCTGCGCGAAAACGGCGGCGACCGCTTGCAGCAACTGGCGGCGCAAATCCGCCATCTGGAATCGGAAAAGCAGCAGCGCCAGCGCAAGGCCGAAGACTATGCCGGCCTGCTGGCCCGCATCGGCGAGCCGCTGCCTGGCGACGAGGCCGCCTTCATCGCCCGGCAGCAGTCCATCGGCGCGCGTGCCGCGTCCTTGCGCAACGACATTGCCGAGCAGGAAAACGCGGAGCACGAGCAATCGTTCCATTTCCGCAAGGGCAAGGACGAGCATGCCGCACTGAGCGCGGAAATCGACAGCCTCGCGCGCCGCAGGAGCAATATCGACACCGCCCAGATCCGCATTCGCGACGCCCTGTGCGCGGCCCTGGACATCGCCGAGGACGAGCTGCCCTTCGCTGGCGAGCTGATCCAGGTGCGCGAGGATGAGGCCGATTGGCAAGGGGCCGCCGAACGCCTGCTGCGCGGCTTCGGCCTCACGCTGCTGGTGCCCGATACGCACTACGCCGCCGTCGCCGACTGGGTGAACCGCCAGCATCTGGACGGGCGGCTGGTGTACTTCCACCTGCGCCCGCGCAAGGCCGCAGCGCTGCCGTCGCTGCATCCGCAATCGCTGGCACGCAAACTCGTGATCAAGCCTGATACGCCGCATTACGACTGGCTGGAGCGCGAACTGCGCCAGCGTTTCGACGTGGCCTGCTGCGACAGCCTCGAACAGTTCCGGCGCGAAGCGCGCGCCATCACCCGCGCCGGCCAGATCAAGGACCCCGGCGGGCGGCACGAGAAGGACGACCGCCACCGCATCGACGACCGCCGCCGCTATGTGCTGGGCTGGAGCAATGCCGACAAGCTGCGCGCCTTGCGCGACCAGCGCGAACAGCTGGAAGCGCAGTTGTCCGCGCTCGGCCAGCGCATCGCCGACATCAGGCGCGAACGCGACGCGCTGCAGGGGCAACTGGAGGCGCTGGCCAAGCTGGAAGTGTTCACGCGCTACACCGAGATCGATTGGCATGCCCCGGCGCGCGAGATCGCCACGCTGGGCGAGGAATACGCCCGCCTGAAAGCCGCCTCCGACATCCTGCGCGAACTGGAGCGCCAGTTGCAGGAGGCGCAAGCGCGCCTGGTCGAAATCGAAAGCAGCCTCGGCGATGCCCAGGGCAAGCGCGGAGAAATCCGAAGCCGGCACGAGGCGGCGCAATTCCTGCTCGAACAGGTCGCGGCCATCACCGCCCAGACTCTCCTTGATGACGCCCTGACCACCCGCCTCGATGCCTGGCGCGCCGAGGCGCTGGGCGCGCACCAGCTCTCGGTCGAGTCCTGCGACAACCGCGAGCAGGATTTGCGCCGCTGGTTGCAGGACCGGATCGACACGCAGGACAAGCGCCTGGCGCGCCTGACCGAACGCATCCTCAAGGCGATGGGCGCGTTCCGCGAGGCGTTCAAGGCCGAGAGCGTGGAGATGGACGCCAGCCTGGCCGCGCTGCCCGATTACGCGCGCCTGCTCGATGAGCTGGGCCGCGACGACCTGCCGCGTTTCGAAGCGCGTTTCAAGGAACTGCTGAACGTCAACACGATCAACGAAATCGCCAATTTCAACGCGCAACTGGCGCGCGAGCGCGAGACCATCCGCGAGCGTGTGGAGCGCATCAACCAGTCGCTGCATGCCATCGACTACAACCCCGGCCGCTACATCCGGCTGCTGGCGCAGCCCAGCCCGGATGCGGAAATCCGCGACTTCCAGCAGGATCTGCGGGCCTGCACGGAAGGCGCGCTGACCGGCTCGGCCGACGAGCAGTATTCGGAGGCCAAGTTCCTCCAGGTCAAGGCCATCATCGACCGTTTCCGCGGACGCGAAGGTCTGGCCGACGCGGACCGGCGCTGGATGGCCAAGGTCACCGATGTGCGCAACTGGTTCCTGTTCTCGGCCAGCGAACGCTGGCGCGCCGACGATGCCGAACACGAGCACTATTCCGATTCCGGCGGAAAATCCGGCGGACAGAAGGAGAAGCTGGCCTACACCGTGCTGGCCGCCAGCCTGGCCTACCAGTTCGGCCTGGAATGGGGCGCGGTGCGCTCGCGTTCGTTCCGTTTCGTGGTGATCGACGAAGCCTTCGGGCGCGGTTCGGACGAGTCGGCGCAGTACGGGCTGGAGCTGTTCCGGCAGCTGAACCTGCAATTGCTGATCGTCACGCCGCTGCAGAAGATCCACATCATCGAACCGTTCGTTTCCAGCGTCGGTTTCGTCCATAACGAGGGTGGACGCGACTCGCGCCTGCGTTGCCTGAGCATCGAGGAATACCAGGCCCAAAAGGCCGCCAGTCAGGGCAGCCGGGAATGAGCTGGAGCTCGCCCGCCGATCTGCGCGCGCAAGTGCAGCGGCTGTGGGATCGCGGGGTGCTGCTGCGCGCCACGGTGGCCGATGACGTCATTGACTGGCCGTTGCGGCTGAGCCTGAGACTGCCGTCGTCGGCCGACCTGGCCGCACGATTCGAGGCGGTGCGCGATTGGCTGCCGGTGCTGGCTGCCACGCCGCGCATCCGCATCCAGTGGCGCGAATGGACGCACCGGGTGCAGGGCCGCCAGCGGCTGCCGGAATCGGTCTGGGTCGATTCGCTGGCCGATGCGCTGGCGATGATCGAAAAAACCCGCGCAGCGGCGCAATTCCGGCAACTGTGGCAGCACACGCAAGGCGCTCAGCCTGCCTTGCCGGCATGGCTGTTGCGCCGTCCCTTGCAGGCGCTGGAACTGGCGGATCGCTGGGAGCGGTTGCTCGCCATCGTAGGCTGGATGCAGGCGCACCCGCGTCCTGGCGTCTATTTGCGGCAGGTCGATATGCCCGGCGTGGACAGCAAGTTCATCGAAGCCCATCGCGGCGTGCTGGGCGAATGGCTGGATCTGGTATTGCCGCCGGAAGCGGTGGATGCCAGTGCCGGCGGCGTGGCGCAGTTCGCGCGCCGTTACGGCTTTCTCGACAAGCCGCTGCGCATCCGCTTCCGGTTGCTCGATCCGTCGCTGCCGAGCCTGCCCGGCTGCAACGGTTTGTCCGACATCGCGCTGGATATCGACAGCTTCGCCGCGCTGGCGCTGCCGCTGGAACGGGTCTTTATCACCGAGAACGAAACCAACTTCCTGGCCTTTCCCGACACCGCGCGCGCCATCGTGATATTCGGTGCCGGCTACGGCTGGGAGGCCCTGGCGCAGGCCGATTGGTTGCATCGTTGCGCACTGCATTACTGGGGCGACATCGACACCCATGGCTTTGTCATCCTGGATCAACTTCGCCACCATTTTCCGCATGCGGTTTCGCTGTTGATGGATCGCGCCACGCTATTGGCCCATCAAGCCCACTGGGGCGAAGAACCCGATCCTGTGCGACGCGATCTTGCGCATCTTTCCGAAGAAGAAACCGCGCTCTACGACGAACTGCGCTTTGACCGCATCCGCCCGCACCTGCGCTTGGAGCAGGAGCGTATCGGCTATGGCTGCTTGCAAACGGCGCTTGCGGAATTGGTCCAGATGCCGGTGACGGGCCGCAGCGGGTGAATATGCGAATCCCGGCAATGCGACTTCCGGCACCGTGCCATGTTGGGGTTCGCAAGCTCACCCCAACCTATCGTGCCGGGAGCGAAAGCAGTTGAGGTGAACTCGCAGCGGAATCTGCATTGCACGGATTCCGCTGTTTCAAGATGACCGGATCAGGATCGCCGGATCAGACCAGTTCGATCGCCAGCGCGGTGGCTTCGCCGCCGCCGATGCACAGTGCTGCGACGCCGCGCTTGCCGCCGCTGCGGATCAGCGCGTGCAGCAGGGTCACGACGATGCGGGTGCCGCTGGCGCCGATCGGATGGCCCAGGGCGCAGGCGCCGCCGTGGATGTTGAGCTTGTCGTGCGGGATGCCCAGATCCTTGATCGGGGCCATCGCGACGCAGGCGAAGGCTTCGTTGACTTCGAACAGATCGACGTCCTCGATCTTCCAGCCGGCCTTGTCCAGCACATTGCGGATCGCGGCGACCGGCGCGGTGGTGAACCAGGCCGGTTCCTGCGCGTGGCCGGCGTGCGCGACGACGCGCGCCAGCGGCGTGATGCCGCGCGCCTTGGCATCGTCGGCCGAAAGCAGCACCACGGCGGCGGCGCCGTCGGAAATGCTGGAGGAGCTGGCGGCGGTGACGGTGCCATCCTTGTTGAAAGCCGGGCGCAGGGTCGGGATCTTCTCGATGTTGCAGCGGCCCGGCTGTTCGTCGGTGCTGTGCACCACGTCGCCCTTGCGGCCGGACACGGTGACCGGCGCGATCTCGTCGGCGAAGGCGTTGGACTCCAGCGCAGCCAGCGCGCGGCGCACGCTCTCGGCGGCGAAGGCGTCCTGGTCTTCCCGGCTGAAGTTGTACTTCTCCGCCGTGGCGTCGGCGAAGATGCCCATTGACTTGCCGTCATAGGCGTTGGTCAGGCCGTCGAAGGCCATGTGGTCGAGCATCTCGGCATTGCCGTAGCGCAGGCCGGTGCGCGAGCCGTTGAGCAGGTGCGGGGCGTTGGTCATGGACTCCATGCCGCCGGCCACGACGACCTTGACCGAACCGGCGCGGATCAGGTCGCTTCCCAGCATGATGGCCTTCATGCCGGAACCGCAGACCTTGTTGATCGTGGTGCAGGTGGTGGCGGTGGGCAGGCCGGCGGCGAGCGCGGCCTGACGGGCCGGCGCCTGACCCAGGCCGGCGGGCAGCACGCAGCCGATGATGGCTTCGTCCACCTGGTCGGCGTCGATGCCGGCGTGTTCGAGCGCGGCCTTGATCGCGGTGGCGCCGAGCGTGGGCGTGGGCACGCCGGTGAACTGGCCGAGGAAGGATCCGATGGCGGTGCGCTTGGCACCTGCGATGACGACGTCAGTCATGATGGAACTCCGGAAGCGGTGACGATGGACCAGGGCCTGCGGCCTCAGGCGGGCGGCGCCGGAAGGCAAGGGCAGTGTTCCGGATGGACCTTCTGCGCTGATTTGCGCAATGCAGCATGGCTGCGAAGGGTGCCGGGGAAGGCTGTTCCTGTGCATTCCAGCTTCGATCCGGACATCGGTTTGTTCGGGTGCCGACATCCGCGTTGCAGCCGGGCCATGCGACCCGGTCCGCCTATTCTGGCAGAAGTTGCACGGCCGGGGTGGAAGCATCGCGGATCCGTGCCATGCGCAGGCGTATGCTTCGTGCCATCGCGTAGAGGGATTTATATTGCGCTGCGCAATACAGATGGCCGAAGACCGTGCCGGCGCGTCTGCGGGTATCGGCACCGGCACCGCAGCGATCGCGGATGCCGGCACTTGGGTGAAAAAATCAGATCTTGCCGCCCAGCGCGATCAGCACATCGCGTGCGGTCGAAAGACGCTCGGCTGCGCCGGGCAGTTCGTATCGGAAACGCAGTTTGTCCGGGCCATCCATCGCGAACACGCGTGGCTGGCTCTGGATCAGGCCGATCACCGTCATCGGATCGACCTTGGGCTGCGGTACGAACTGCACCCGGCCGCCGCGTTCGCCCACTTCCAGCTTGCGGATGCCCAGCGCGGTCGCGGCCAGTTTCAGTTCGGCCACGGCGTAGAGATTCTTGACCTGATCGGGAAGTAGTCCGAAGCGGTCAATCATTTCCACCTGCAACTCACGCAGTGCATCGCGGCTGGTGGCCGAGGCGATGCG
>LSQX01371404.1_pt1 | contig 10049 bp, 5 predicted proteins | sample 654561 | NCBI WGS metagenome assembly LSQX01 (sample SAMN04489861, study PRJNA283612) | anaerobic digester metagenome | isolation source: 4 biogas reactors fed with cattle manure at either 37C or 55C with and... | place: Denmark: Kongens Lyngby | collected 2014
ACGCCCCAGTAGAGGGCGCAGCGCCGGCGGGTCGTCTCGCGTACCGTCACCGCCACGACGGGTTTTCTCGGACGGTGCCGCGAAATCATGCGCGCGCTGTAACCCGACATGGTGAAGCAGGTTATGCATTTGGCGCCCGCGTCTTCAGCCGCCTGGCTGGCCGCTTGACCAATGGCGTGGGCAAAGGTCGGGTCGACACAGCAGAGGGTGTCGGGCACAGCCGGGGAGGGGCGCGGCAGTTGTTCCACGACCTCGTCCGTCTTTTTCGCGACCTGGGCCATGGTGGCCACCGACTCAACCGGGTAGCGTCCGGCGGCGGTCTCGCCGCTCAGCATCAAGGCGTCGGTGCCGTCGTGTATGGCATTGGCGATATCCGCGACTTCCGCGCGTGTGGGGCGCGCGCTGGCCATCATGGACTCCAGCATCTGCGTGGCCGTGATCACCGGCACCCCGTTACGGTTGCACTTGCGAATCACGTCTTTCTGAACCTGAGGCACCTCGTCCAGGTCCATCTCGACGCCCAGATCGCCCCGGGCCACCATGACCGCGTCGGTCACGCCGATAATGTCGTCGATCCTGGCCACGGCTTCCGGACGCTCGATCTTGGCCACTACGCAGGTCTCGTGCCCGCTTTGCGCAATCCGGTCTTTCAGAGCACGGATGTCATCCGCCGACCGCACGAACGAAAGCGCCACGTAGTCTACGCCCAGCTCCAGGGCAAACGTCAGATCCTCCGCGTCTTTCTCCGTGAGTGCGGCGGCGCTGACGGCGACGCCCGGCAGGTTGATGCCTTTGCACTGGCCCAGTTCGCCGCCGCGCACTACCGTGCAGTGGACGTCCGGCCCGGCCACCTCGACCACGCGCAGTTCGAGCATGCCGTCCGCAAGCAGGAGCCGGTCGCCCGCCGCGACGTCCCGGGGGAGGGCGTCGTAGGTGGTCGAGACGCACTGGGCGTCTCCCGGCGTCTCGCGCGTTGTGATGCAGATCGGGGCGCCGGGAACCAGCGTGACGGGTTTCCCGCCCGCAAGGCGCCCGGTACGGATTTTCGGCCCCTGGAGATCGGCCATCACGGCCACGGGCTTGCCAATCCTGGCGGCCGCGCGGCGAACCGTCTCGAACATCGTGCGGTGGTCGTCGTGCGTCCCGTGCGAGAAATTGAGGCGCGCGACATCCATCCCTTCGAGCATGATGCGTTCGATCGTGGAAAAATCGTTCGAACTGGGCCCCAGTGTGCAGACGATCTTGGTCCGCCGCATAGCCTGGCTACTCCTTGTCGTCCGTGAACACCTCGTAAATCGCGCGCACCGCGCTTTCCATGTCGGTGTCCTCGACACCCACGATGATGTTGTTTTCGGAGGACCCCTGGTCGATGACGCGGATATTGACGCCGGCTCTGGCGAGCGCCCCCATGAGCTTTGCGGCAATGCCGATGTGGCCGGCCATGCCCTGGCCCACCGTGGCGATCAGCGCCAGACCCGGAGTCAGGTCGATCCGGTCGGGTTCGCACCGGCGCCCGATGGCCTTGATCACCGCGGGACCGTGGTCGCCCAGCTGGTCGTCGCGGACGATGACGGACACGGTGTCGATACTCGACGGCATGTGCTCGAAACTGATCCCGAACTCTTCCAGCACCATCAGAACACGGCGGCCAAACCCCAGTTCGCGGTTCATGAGCGCCTTCTCGATGGTGAGCATCGTGAAACCTTTGCGCGCCGCGATGCCGCATACGGGTTCGGTGCTTTCGCGCGACGCCACGATCATCGTGCCGGCGGCGTCCGGGTCATGCGTATTGCGGATGTTGACCGGGATGCCGGATTCGCGCACGGGGAAGATGGCCTCGTCGTGAAGCACCTTGGCGCCCATGTACGAAAGCTCACGCAGTTCCCGGTAGGTCACTTGCTCAATGCGCCGCGCGTGCGGCACCACCCGGGGATCGGCCATCCGGAATCCCGAGACGTCGGTCCAGTTCTCGTACAGCTCGGAATGGCTGGCACGGGCCACGATGGCCCCGGTGACGTCGCTGCCGCCGCGTGAAAACGTCCGGATCCGGCCGTCCGGCATCGCGCCGTAAAACCCCGGCACCACAAACAGGCCGTCGCCGGACAGGCGATTCGCCAGCGCGTCGTAGGTCCGGGTGTCGAGCAGTCCTTCGGCGTCGAAGAAGATGCATTCGGCCGGATCGACAAACGTCGCCCCTAGAAACCCGGCCATGAGCAATCCGTTCAGGTATTCCCCGCGCGAAGCCAGGTAATCCGGCTCGGTATGCTGTTCGCCCGCGGCCGCGATGTGCGCGATGTGCTGTTCCACGTCAAACGGAATGCCCAGGTCCGCGGCCAATTCAGCGAAACGCGCGGCGATGATGTCCCGGGGCTGGGACGCATCCAGACCCTGTTTGGCCAGGCTGTGCCAGGCGTACAACAGGTCCGTGATCTTCTTATCGTCGTCGGTGCGTTTGCCCGGCGCCGACGGCACGATGAACCGCCGGTTCGGATTGGCCCGGATGATGGCCGCGGCTTTGCGGAAACAGCCTGCGTCCGCGAGCGATGACCCCCCAAACTTACACGTGATCAGTCCCATGGCCTTACCGTTTGCTCCTTCCTTCGCGCATGCCATGCGCCTTGTGTCGTGGCTGGAGTGCAGGACGCCAGGGCGGGATACCGCCCACCCCGGCCTTCTAGTTCCCCTCGAACGCTCTTCCTGTGCAGGACCGGCGTCCTCGCCGGTCAGTACGTTTCATCGTCTGCGGGCGAGCCGACAGGCTCCTGGTACGCTCCCCGCGGCATTCCTAGAGCGAGGAAAACCACCGCAGAATGTCGTTGTAGGTCACAAACAGCAACAGACTTACGATCAGCACGAAACCGGCCTGCTGAATGCGTTCCTGCGCCTTCACCGGAAGGGGCTTTCGCCGCACGCCTTCCCACGTCAGAAACAGGAGATGCCCCCCGTCCAGAACCGGAAGGGGCAGCAGATTGAACACGCAGAGGTTCACGCTGATGAACGCGGTGATTTTGAGCAGCCACATCAGCCCCATGCTGGCGGCCGTTGTCGTGACCTGGTAAATCAGCACCGGACCGCCCAGATCTTTCGGCCGGACCGTGCCCGTAAACAGCATCGCCAGCGTCTCCACGGTTCGGGATAGCGCGGAATACCCCTCTCGAACGGCTTCCGGAAGCACCTGCAGCGTCGGAATCCGGTAAAACACCGTGATCTGTCCCCAGATAATCCCGATCTGTCCGGCGGGTTCGGGCGTGACTTCCACGGTCTTGATTTCCGCTTGCTGGCGCAAGCCGGCCAGTACCGCCTTCTGCTGAACCTTGAGTGTCAAGGGCTTCCCCGCGTTGTTGCGCTCGGCCTCGCGCATGGTTTTCGCGGTCGCCGGCTGACCGTTCACCTCCAGAATGACATCGCCGCGCCTGAGGCCGGTGCGTTCCATCACCTCGTCCGAAACGTAGCCGACCGTGGGCGGGGTGCCCTGGTCGCCTTCTTCCTCACTGTACAGCGANNGTACAACGATGGGGAGAAGACAATGTCCTCCAGGCGACCCAGGATTGCCGGCTGGAGCGTGATGGAGAGGTTCTCGGCGCCCCGCTCCACATCGAGCAGAACGCTGTCGCCGCTGCCAAGGTCCTCGATGAACTTCACAAATGTCGGCCCGTCAATCACGTGTCCGTTTACGCGAAGGATGACATCGCCCGGCTGAAGCCCGGCCTGAGCGGCGGGCAGGTCCGGCAGGACGCGGTCAATCAGGGCAGTCTGGAACGGCGCGACGCCAAACTGCGTGTGTTCGCCGCCGTCCAGCAGCTTCGGTTCGATCCGGGACACGTACCGGACAGGCCCGTTTTCCTCGGAACGTTCGATGACCACGTCCAGTGTCTTTTCGGCCCCCAGGATCGCGGCGAAGCTTACATCCGAAAAACTGCGCATGACTTCGCCGTCGATGCTCACGATCAGGTCGCCGGTCCTCCATCCCCGGGCATCGGGTTCGCGTGAAGGATCGACGGGGCTGCCAGCGTCGGACATGCGATAGAGCGGGGCGCTTGCGGCGGGGCTTTCAGGCTTCACAAATCCCACCCGCGTGGAGATTTCCGACTCGGGGACTCGTGTGCCCGCAGCGGCCACGATACCGTACAAGAGGATGCCCAGCAGCAGGTTCATGAGCGGTCCTGCGACAATCACGATCATGCGCTGCCACACCGGCTTGTTGTTGTACCAGCGCTCCGGCGGGACGTGGCCGTAGTCCTTCTCGCGCTCCTCCTCGCTCAAGGGCGCGTCTTCTTGTCCCGCCATTTTGACGTAACCGCCTATCGGCAAAGCGCCTATGCAATAGTCTGTTTCGCCGAGACGAATACCGGCCACCCGCGGCGGCATGCCCAGGCTGAACCGGTCCACGTAAATGCCGCAGGCTTTCGCGGCCAGAAAGTGCCCCATTTCATGGAAGAAAATCAGCACGCCCAGCACTACGATAAAGACGAGCAAGTCCATCAGAAGCATTCGATCGCGCTCCGTAACTCTTTGCCGGGCGGGTAATTCCGCCGGCGCATTCATCACGCCGCCTGCTGCTCGCCATCAGACGGTTTCGTCAGGATCAAGCGAACCGGCGCCACGCGCATGCGCCCGAAGGCCGCGCCTCTCAGCGGGCGCGATGGTGCGCACGAACAGTGCTCATGCGCTGCGCAGGCGTGCGGAGAGTATACCAAGTTTTCGCAGTACGTTGTCCACATGACTGCGGCGCCTGCGCCGGGACGCCCGCAGGCGGGGGAATCATAGCACACGCGCATCCCTGTCTAAACAACGACGGGGACGGGACTCTTCCGGCGCCGTTCGGGCGCGCTTTCCTCGGGACGGCCTGTGGCCGTGCGCGGACCCGGAAGACGCCGGGCGCGGCGCATGTTAGACTGAACGGCACAGACGTGGCGGAGAGGGAGGTGGCTCTCGCCGGCAGGCCATTAAAGCGGAGGGAACTGCGATGAGCAAGTCGGGCTCCAGGTTTGTTGCTGCAGCGACGGCAATCGCGCGCGGCACGGTGTTGTTCACTTCGACGGCGGCGCTCGTTTTTGCCGTTGGGGCGGTGCTCGGCCGGCCGGCCAGTGCTGAAGACATGCATCCCATTGCGGTCGACGGCGAATTCGGCGACTGGGCCGACGTGCCTTCATACACGGATCCCGTGGACGACACGCACGACACCGAAACGGATCAACCGGACGGCGTGCCGTTGTACGTCCAGCACGAAGATGTAGACCTCGTTGAATACAAGTTCACCCACGACGCGGAGAATCTGTATGCCTATTTCCGGGCAACCGGCGTGATCGGGCGCACGAAGTACGTCAGTGAAGGAACCGGCGGTCGGTACTACGTCATCGTTACGATCGACGTCGATGACGACGACGTGACGGGCTACTGGCTGCATGAGGGGGGGTATTACCCTACCTCGGCTGGCTACGATATGAACATGGAGGTTGAGTTCTATAACGGCGCGTTCAACACGGGCCATTATCTCAACCATGGATGCCTCAACGAGGTCGAGTATAAGCTGGCCCAGGTCGACCAGGCCAACGGTATCGTCGATGTTCGTCCGGGAACGTATGATTGGTACACGCAATGGGTATGGTGGGACACGCCGCAAGGCAACCCCGGCGAGATTGTCCTGCCGGACGGGTCCAGCACCATCATTTGGGTCAAGGACAGAGGGCCGGTGTACCAGGGCATCATCGAGATCGCCCTGTCGCCCGACGGTCATGAAGCGGAAATGGTGGCCCCGTTCCGGGGATTCATGAAATACCCCGATGGGACTCCCATTCTGGCGTTGGGGGAGACGATCGATGTCTCGTTGTCCCTCGAAGCCAGCGGCGAACTGGCTGCCGGGGGGGCGTGGGCGTCGGATACGGCAGAACCGATCGCCGGTTATTATCTGGGAACGCAGATAGCGCCCGCGACGTTTGAGCTGACGACTGCGGTCGTGGGCAACGGGTCTACGGTCCCCGTTCCGGGTATACACGAATACACCGAGGGCACAGTGGTGTCCGTGTCAGCTTCGGCGGATCCGGGATGGTATTTCGATCACTGGGAGGGCAGCCTGAGCGGGAGCCAGAATCCGGCCGATGTGCTGATGAACGCCCCCAAGGCCGTGAGCGCCGTCTTTATCGAGGGCAGCCGGCCCGAAGACATCAATCAGGACGGCAGTGTCAACGCGGTGGATGTGCAGTTGGCGATCAACGGAGCACTCAGTCTTCCCGTGGAATTCAATTGCGATGTAAACCGCGATGGCGCGGTCAATGCCGTCGACGTGCAGCAGACGATTAACGCGGTCCTCGCGCTCGATTGAGCGACGAAGCATGCCGGGCGGTGCCCGGTTTTTTGAATAAGAGAACAGCCTCAGAGTTTGAAAACGCAGGACAAGAACGGGGACATGTTCCAAGCGCCGGCCCCGGCGCGACTACGTGTCCCCGNNCCGGCGAGGGCGCCGGTCCCACACCGGACGGGGGATGTTGCAGCCCCGGGAAATCGACATCCCCCATCAGAGCCCTGCAGGGGCGATCTGGACTCAGCATGAAACCGCGTGCCGGGCGGAAGGTCCGCACGCACGTCCATACGCGATGTGCGTGAGGCTCAGTCACTGACCTTCAGAAGCCAGACTTCGGCAATCTGCGTGCCGCGACCCGTGACCCGGTCCCACCGGAGTTCGAGGACGCCGTCGCGGGTGGCGGCGCGCGGAACGGGGAATTCGAGCGGCGTGACCTCTGGCGCCGGCCCGTCTTCCGCGGTCTCGACCACCGCGGCGCTGTCGCGGTCGATGGTGTACCGCACCCCGTCGAGGGTATGGCCGTACGCACCGTGGATTTCGTATGCGTCGTCCGCGACAAGCCTGACCGTGGCCTTGTAGCGGCCGAGATAGGTCACGCGAACCCGATAGATCGCGTCCGGATCCAGGCCGTCATAACGCAGCACGAGCGGCGTCTGGTACAGGGCTTCGCTCAGGTCCAGCCAGGACAGGCGATTCGGTTCACCGTTGTCAAGCGTGTGGTCCTCGCGGGGCGTGGTGACTCCGGCCAGATCGTCCCACAGCGGTTTGGGTTTTGCGAGGTGCGGCTGTTTCCAGGCGCATCCGAGGTCATCGTAATACCCGCCGGGGCCGGCATCTTCCCAGTTGGCCACGCGCGCCAGACGCTGCAGGCGGACGTCGCCGGGGGCGGGGTGTTCGGGCATCGACGCGGTGAAAGTCCCGGCCAGGATGGCGTCGAGTTCCTTTTCCAGCCAGAGCTTGTTGTTCAAGGGCGTATCGAGGAATTCGAGCACCGCGCCCCGTTCGGGATTTCTGGCCTGGTAGGTGGCCACGTCGAGCTGGGCGCCGATGCTCTCGAAAAGCTGGGCTCCCAGTTCCCGAATGCGGGCCTTGAGCGGCGCGGTCTGCTCGTCCTGATCCGATTCCGCGAGGATCGTGCGCGCCTGTTCGATCGCGGCTTCCACGCCTACGCGTTCGGCGGTGCGGAGGGCGGCGCAGGCGCGTTCCTCGATGTCGTTTGCCTTGAGCAGGCGCAGACGCGTGTAGTGATCGTAATAGGCGCGCAACAGGCATTCCTGGAAGCGCCAGTTGGCGAGCAGGGCGTCGTCCGCATCGCGTTCGAGCGACGTCCACAACGCGAAGGCTTTCTCCACATGGCTGTTCTCCGCCAGGGATCCCTCAAAATTGTCTTCGAACAGATACAGCCCGTCGCGCACCTGTTCGGCAATGTCCCAGCCGAAAAAGAACCGCGCATAATCGAGGAGGATGTCGTCTACGTTCCGATCGGGGTCCCATCCCAGTGCGNNCACATCGTCGCCGACGCCGTCGGAGTAGGTTACAAAACCGTCGCAATATTCGTCGAACAGGTTGTGAATGCGGGCTTGGCCTCTGGGGCGGGGCGCGAACGGTTCGCGGCCGAGCGTCCGCGCGAGAGCGCGGTCCCAGCCCGGCACGGGGTACTGGGCGCGGACGCAATGCCCGATGTCGGGGTAACGGCGAATGGGATAGCGTTCGGGGGTGCGGGCGCGTTGTTCGCCGGCGAGGATCCGGGTCCAGGCTCCGTATACGACGCCGGTGACCCAGTCCGGCTGTTCGCGTTGAAGGTAGTCAAAGAACCAGTTGTTCTGTTCGGGGTCACAGCCCTGATTGGATACCCAGATGCCGAGGTCCGGGTGGATCTTGCGGGCTTCCCGGGCGAACCGGCCGGTCCATTCCAGCATGAGATCGGGCCGCCGGTGCCCGCTGTGGCCGTCGCCGCCCGTGAGATACAGGTGGTCGAGATGGGGGATGGCGCGGAGGGTGCGCAACCGCTGCTCAAAACCGCCGTCGCCGTGTTCATCCTGTCTGCCGGTGCCGCCGGATGCGCCCGTGAACAGCCAGAAGTCGTATCCGTAGTCCGCGCAGATGCGCGACCACGCCGCGGCCATCTCGCCTTTGGTGCCTTTGGCGTGCGGCCCGTCTTTCTCGTCGGGGTCCCCAAAGGAGGTGGTCTCAAAACCGTTGGCGCCGAACACCGCGAGTTCACGCATGTATTGTTCGTAGACTTCCGGAGTCCAGGCATCGTAGCAGTGCGACAGGCCCCGGTAGCCGATCTGGTGGCCGCGATAGGGGTAGCGCGGCGCAGTGGCCACTCGGTAATCGGATGCCACCTCGATTTTGCCCGGCGCCATGCGAAGCTGGAGCAGCAGCCGTCCCGCGGCAAAGAGGACGCCGCGTTCGTCGCGGCCCACCAGCAGCACGGCAGGCGGGGTGGCGTTGGCGTGCACGGCGATTGCGAATCCTTCGGCGCCTTCAGGGACCGTCAGGCCGGCGGCGAGGTCTTGCAGCGCGGCGGGGATGCGCTCTTGACGGCACAGCACGACGACAGGGCCGGAGTCGCCCGGCTGCCCCGAGAAGGCCTCCAGCGTGATGCCGGTGCGCTTGGCGATTTCCTCGCGGAACATGCGGCCCGCGGTCGCAACCACAGGATGGTCATCCGGTGCGGCGACGACGGCCCGGCTCAGGTCGAGTGTTTCCGCGCCGTAAGCGGAACAGGCGGTCAAGAACGCAAGCACCAGGACCTGACACACCCCAGACATCCGAACTGAAACACGCATGATGCACTCCCTTCGCCGGGATTCCCCGGACGCTCCACCCGTTCCCTGTGCTGCACCCAACGTACACGTCCCGAATGCCCTTCCGGGCAGTCGGAGAACGCTGCTTAGAAACGATCGGCAATGTAACGTTCGGCCCGCGCGCGGGCCGCGGCGTCGGACGCAAGCACGGATTCGAGCGAGACCGTGGTCTCGAGCTCGGCGCCGGCCAGGACCGATTCCACCAGGCGCGGGATCTCCAGGAAAGGAATCCGTCTCTGGCAGAACGCCTGCACCGCAACCTCGTTGGCCGCATTCAGCACCGCCGGCGCGGTGCCGCCGCGCCGCGCCGATTCCAGGGCAAGACGCAGGCATGGGAATTCGCTGAAATCGGGTTCTGCAAACGTGAGTTTTTCAATCCGGGTCAGGTCGAGACGGCCCATGGGCTCCCGGACGCGTTCGGGCCACGTGAGGGCGAACAGGATCGGGAACCTCATGTCCGTGGGGCCCATTTGGGCGAGGATGCTGCCGTCGGTGAACTCGACCAGGCTGTGGATGATGCTCTGGGGATGGATCACCACGCGGATCCGGTCGAGCGGCATGCCAAACAGCCACATGGCCTCGATCACTTCCAGGCCTTTGTTCANNCTGACGTCGCGCCGGGCCGCCGAAGGCTTTCCATAAAACGGTCCCCCGGATGCGGTCAGGTGAATGCAGTGCACATCATCCCGCGGGTGGCCCTCGATGCACTGGAAAATGGCGCTGTGTTCGCTGTCCACGGGCAGGACCTTCACGCCGGCCCGGCGTGCGGTGTCCATGATGAGCGAGCCTGCGATGACAAGCGGTTCTTTATTGGCCAGCGCCACCCGGTGGCCGGACTCGATGGCCCGCAGCACGGGTTTCAAGCCGGCCGCGCCGACCACCGCACAGAGGGCGACGTCTACATCCACGGCCGCCATGTCCTCCAGGCCCCGCGG
>LSQX01381462.1_pt1 | contig 10049 bp, 10 predicted proteins | sample 654561 | NCBI WGS metagenome assembly LSQX01 (sample SAMN04489861, study PRJNA283612) | anaerobic digester metagenome | isolation source: 4 biogas reactors fed with cattle manure at either 37C or 55C with and... | place: Denmark: Kongens Lyngby | collected 2014
GCTGTTAAGATAGAAAAAATATAAAAGGCTAAAATATCTATGTGAAAAGGTTTCTTTAAAGCTTGGCCCGGCATTTTGCCGGGCCAAGCTTTTAGATCGGGCAAAATCCGCCCGGGGCAGGAAGCTATCCGGGGCAGGAAGCTATAAGGGAAGGCCGCAAATACCGGTCAGTATTACGGAAAAGTCAGTGTTCCGGAAAAGATTACTGAAATTTTGTGTGAAGGGCAGGAATGTTAAACCGTGAGCCCGAATATATAACAAGGAAGGTTATGAAAGATTTCATGACTTCAGAGAATCTTGCTTCAGGGAGGTAATGAGATGATTGTTGTTCCGCAGGAACCGGTTTCCATCAAACCGGTTGGCGTAGTTGTTTCTGATTTTAAGAAAGTAAGTCGGACTTTTGACTATAACAGAGAAAGTATGTTGTACATAAGGGAAGACCTGACCGATGCCCTCATAGGGGTTGAATATTTTTCTCACCTACATGTCATCTATCATCACCACCGCCGCGAAGACTGGTTTAAACTGATTGGCTGGAAGGAAGAAGAGCCTCCTATAACTCTGCCTTTTGCCAGCGAACCGGCCTGCCAGGGCGTATACTCCAACCGCTCTCCATCCCGTCCTTCAGCTCTGGGTTTCTGTGTGGTGGAGCTGCTTCGCCGGGAAAAAAATTGCCTTTACGTCAAAGGACTGGATGCCATCGACGGTTCTCCTGTTCTGGATATTAAAATATATATCCCCCACTACGATGCTTTTCCGTTAGCCGAGACCCCGCTGAACTGGTGCATGGGCCACGATTTAATAACTTCTTCCCGGCATTTCCACTGGGATACGATTAATGTCGGTCTTACTCTGGGGCTCCGGACAGGAGCCAAAGCTTTACAAATCCTGGGGATTGGCCGGGGGGAAGCGCTTAAGGCCGAGGTTGTGGGCGGGCATTTCTTTGCCCAGGGGATTGAAGGAGCCACGGGATGCGGTGTCCTGAAAGGTAATATGGTTTTTACGGAGAACTCCCAATCGCCCGGAGAGTGGAAGCTGAAGCTGCTGGGGCCGGACAGCGAAGTGGAAATTACCCTGAAAGACCAGATCTATGCAGAGGCGGGGGAAGTTCTGGAACTTGAGGATGGCATATTATTTGCCTCTGTGCAAAAGATTCCGAGATAATTTCGAAATAATTTTGGTGAGGTTGAAAAATGGACTATTTGGCCATCTTTTCCTCTGTTAATTTGGTCAATCAGCTAAAGGGCCGGCTTAAACGGGATGGCCGCTATTTTGGCATGATCCGTGCTCCTCATGGACTTTCACCCGGAGGGTGCGGTTTTGCGCTCCGCTTTCCGGAAGAGGACCTGCTGTTGATCAGGCAGGCGGTAGAGGAACTAAAAATACCTCTGAACGGGATTTACCGGGAGGCAGGCGGCGAAAATGGTACTAAGAGCTATTTTCCGCTGGAGTGAACGGTTTAGCGGCTGTAAGAGAAGTTTTGCGGTAAAAGTCCCCCGTTCATTTGCACGTGGATTAATCGTGAGGAGAAAAAATGATCTATCTTGATAATGCCGCGACTTCCTGGCCCAAACCTCCGGCGGTGGCCCGGGAGATGGTAAGATGCCTTCAGGAATACGGTGCTAACCCCGGGAGAAGCGGGCATCAGATGGCGGTAAAGGCCGCGGAGAAAATATTCGAGTGCCGTGAGAATCTGGCAGCCCTGTTTGGGGCGGAGAATCCTTTGAGTTTTGTTTTTACTGCCAATGCTACCGGGGCCATTAACCTTGCTCTGAAAGGGTTGCTCCGGTCCGGTGACCATGTGATTTATTCCAGTATGGAGCATAATTCGGTAGTCCGTCCGCTGAAAAGGCTGGAGGCTCAAGGAGTGGAGCTTTCCCTTGTGCAGGCGGACGAGGGCGGCAGGGTTCATCCGGCTGATCTGGCAAAGGAGCTCCGGAATAATACCAGGCTTTTACTGGTAACCCATGCCTCCAATGTAACCGGTACCGTAAACGATGTGGAGGCAATCGGTTATTTGGCAAAGGAGCAGCGGCTTCTTTTCATGGTGGACGCTTCCCAGAGCGCCGGGAGTTATCCGGTGGATATGGGGAGGATGAAGGCTGATCTCATGGCTTTTTCCGGGCACAAAGGCTTATTGGGCCCCCAGGGAACAGGCGGGCTTTATATCCGGGAAGGGCTGCGGCTGGCCACTTTGGTGGAAGGCGGTACGGGAAGCCTGTCGGAAAGCCTCTCCCAACCGGAGTTTGTTCCGGACCGCTATGAGAGCGGGACGTTGAATACTCCAGGAATTGCCGGTCTTAATGAGGGCTTGAAATATCTTCTGCAGACAGATCCGGAACAGATTTATGCCCGGAAGAAGCAACTGGAAAAAAAGTTACGGGAGGGTCTCTCTGATCTGCCCAAAGTAAGGGTTTTTGGAGAGGGCGTTTCGGGGATTGGAGTTGTTTCCATCGTACTGGCGGGGAAAGATTGTCAGGAAGTTTGCGCCGAACTGGATGAAAAGCATCATATTGCCGTCAGGGGAGGATTGCATTGTGCTTATCTGGCCCATGAGACCATTGGAACAAAGCATACAGGGACGGTCCGTTTCAGTCTGAGTCCTTTTACGACCACGCAAGACATAGAAGCAGCCTTGCGGGCCATTAAATCAATCAGCAGCTCTTAAATTTTGCCCCTATAGCAGGAAAAATTAACATCTTGCTTTAGCCCGTAACATCTCAAAAAGGAGGCAGCAGGGACATCAGCGAGGTACAATACGCAGAATTGCTCAAGGATAGCAGTGAGGAACAACAAAACGCCTCCCAAAACGAGGAAAAAAAGATTGGCCGCAAAAAAATTATGCTGCTATCTTTGCCGGTTTTAGCTTTCCTACTTTCTTTTCCTGTGGGAAGGTATCCCATAGCTCCGGGAGATTTAATTACTATCTTGCTGGCCAAGATACTGCCTATTGGCCATACCTGGCCCTCGACACTGGATACAGTGGTATTTCAGGTGAGACTGCCGCGGATCGTTGCCGCCATGCTGGTAGGAGCGGCCCTGTCCACGGCTGGAGCAGCCTATCAGGGGATGTTCAAGAACCCTCTGGTCTCGCCTGATATTCTGGGGGCTACGGCAGGGGCGGCGTTTGGTGCTGCCCTGGGCATATATTTTAATTTTGGGGTTATCGGGATTCAACTGTCCTCTTTTGTTTTTGGCTTAGTGGCGGTGGGGCTGGCTTACCTGGTGGGCGGAAGAATACGTCATGATCCCATACTGGCTTTAGTATTGGCAGGGATATTGATTGGCACTATCTTTTCTTCTTCTACTTCCTTGTTGAAGTTTATGGCCGATCCTTATGAAAAGCTTCCGGCGATCACCTATTGGCTATTGGGGAGCCTCTCATCCATAGCTCCGAAAGATGTATGGTTTATTATTATTCCCATGTTCCTGGGATTTGTGCCTCTCTATTTACTTCGATGGAGATTAAATGTTTTATCTATGGGCGAGGAAGAAGCCAAAGCCCTGGGGCTGGAAACAGAGCGTTTGAGGATTACGGTGATTTTGTGCTCTACTTTAGTCACAGCGGCAGCGGTCTCCATCAGCGGTATGATTGGCTTTGTGGGACTGGTCATTCCCCATCTGACCCGCATGATCGTCGGGCCTGATTATAAGGTGCTCATACCGGCATCAATGCTCGTGGGAAGTGCCTATCTCCTCTTGGTGGATGATCTGGCGCGGGTCCTTACCACAGTGGAAGTTCCCCTGGGGATCTTGACTTCGGTCATTGGGGCGCCGTTTTTTATTTACTTAATTTTGCGCAGTAAAGGAGGATGGCAATGAAATTTAAGGTATGCAACGGGAAGTGCGGGTACGGTACGACCACTGTCTTGCGGGATGTTTCGTTGACAGTGGAATCGGGAGAAGTGCTCTGTTTGTTGGGTCCGAACGGCGCGGGAAAGACCACTTTGTTTAAATCAATTTTAGGGCTGCTGGAAATGCAGGGAGGAAGCGTTGAACTTGACGGCAAGGATATGTTGACTCTGTCCCGTGCCCAGATTGCCCGGATGATCGGCTATATACCGCAAGCCCATAATCCTCCCTTTCCGTTTAAGGTTCTCGATGTAATCCTCATGGGGCGGACGGCTCATCTGGGAATATTCGCTTCTCCGGGTAAAGAGGATCGGAAAATTGCCGAGGAAATCCTTGATATTTTGAATATCCGGTATTTGCGGGATAAGATTTACACGAAAATCAGCGGGGGCGAAAAGCAGTTGGTTTTGATTGCCCGGGCTTTAACGCAAAAGCCGCTGATGTTGGTGATGGACGAACCCACCGCTTCCCTGGATTTCGGCAACCAGCTGCTGGTTTTAAGCCATATCAGAAGATTGGCGGACAGGGGCCTGGGGATTGTGATGGCCTCCCATTTTCCCGACCATGCCTTTCTTTATTCTACGAAAGTACTCTTGCTAAAATCCGGCGGGTTATATGCTGCCGGAACGCCGGCGGAAGTGATTACAGAACAAAACCTTGAGCGTCTGTACGGTGTCAATGTCAAAATTGTGAATACAGGGGTGCAAAACGGCCAAGACAAAAGCGGAGGGAGGGAAGTAAAAGTTTGTGTTCCGGTTTTGCATGCTTCCTGAAGATAAAAAGCAAAATAACAGCTTAGGCTGTAGAGGAGGGAAAACAAAATGTTTAAAAAACAAAAGTTTAATTTTTTTGTATCGGTATTCCTTGTCTTGCTGCTGATTTTTAGCGTGGCTGCTCTTTCCGGCTGCGGCGGCACCTCACCAACCGGTGAAGATTCCGGCGGAGATTCCGGTGAAGAAAATGCTTTGGAGTCCGAAAGTACAACCAGAATAATTACTGATTCGGCGGGCCGTACCCATACGATTCCCAAAGATATCAAGAAAATTTACAGTACCTCTCCGGTTGCCGCCATTTTAACGTATACGCTGGCTCCGGAAAAACTGGCCGGCTGGAATTATGAACTGCGCCCGGCGGAGGTCAAATACATTTTGCCTGAACTGCGTGATTTGCCAAATTTAGGAGGGTGGCAGTCCAAAAGCACAGGAAATATTGAAGAAATTTTGAAAGCGAATCCGGATGTAATTATTTCCATGGGAGATAATCAGACCGAAACAGATATTTCTTCTGCCGACAAACTTCAGGACCAATTGGGAATCCCGGTGATTTTGGTTAAACTACCCCTGCTCGGGATGGACGAGGCCTATGGTTTTATGGGCGATTTGCTGGGAGTTCAGGAAAAAGCAGCAGAACTGGCAGCATACTACCGGGATACTCTTGAGGATGTCCAGGCCAAAGCGGCGCAGATACCCGATAATGAGCAAATAAGGGTGTACTATGCCGAGGGACCCGAAGGTTTGCAGACAGAACCCGATGGTTCCATGCACATTCAGACCCTGGAGCTGGTAGGGGGTTTGAATGTTGCCGCAGATGTGGATGCCGGAGGCAAGGGCGGCCAGAGCCCCGTATCCTTTGAACAGGTGCTGGCCTGGGATCCCGATGTAATCATTTGCTGGAACAAGAGCAGCGGGGGAGCCTATGAAGAGATTACCACCGATTCACGCTGGGCGGAGCTGAAAGCAGTCCAAAACAAACAGGTTTATGAAATACCGAGTGCTCCATATAACTGGTTTGACCGCCCTCCTTCCGTGAACCGGATTATCGGTTTCAAATGGCTGGGAAACTTGCTTTATCCGGATATCTACACATATGATATAATCGAAGAGGTCAGGGAATTTTATAAGCTATTTTATCATTATGATCTAACGGTTGAGGAAGCCGAGGAGTTGCTGGTTAATTCGCTGAGAAAATAAGTTAACCCATAGGAGAATGCATAAGCTTCGTGATGGAAAATTGGCGCGGACAGGGGGGATGATGGTGTGGCAAAATGCTGATTATTGGGCTATGTCGTGGTCTGAAGAACGCTGCAAATCTTTGTATGGTTTGCAAACGCAAGAGAAGGCGGGCGCAAGTTGGTGGGATAGGCGCTCTGACGATTTTGCCAAACATTCCGGTGGGAAAGATGGAAGTTACAGGCAAGAAAAAATTCTGGATACTCTTGTTCGGAACAGTTTTTTAAACTCTGGTATAGAAGTGTTGGATATAGGCTCCGGACCGGGAAATTATGCTCTCTTAATGGCTCCGTACGTTAAGAGGGTTGTGGCTCTTGATCCTTCACCTAAAATGCTTAAAATAATGGAAAAAAGAGCAGCGGATAAGGGGCTTAAAAATATTGAAGCGGTAGGCCTGACCTGGGAAGAGGTGAATTTGGATAAATTAGGCTGGCGAAAAAGGTTTGGACTGGTGTTTGCTGCTATGACACCAGGGATTCACAATGTAGAAACCCTGCAAAAAATGGTGGATGCGTCTAATAATGGCTGTTTTTATAATGGTTTTAGTTTGAGAGAGGATCATGCCCAAAGAGACTTATGGCGAATTTTTTATGGTGAAGAAATGCCGCCCATACCAGCCGATATTTTTTATGTTTTTCATATTTTATATGCCTGGGGTTACATCCCCATTTTGGAATTGTTTAAACGGCATACGGAAAGGATGGTTAGTCCGGATGAAGCTGAACGGGAATTAGCCCTGCTGATGGAGCCTTACCCGAAGGTTGAAGGATTCCAAGAACGAATCAGGAGCTATATCCGGCAGAAAAGCAGTAACAATGTATTTAACAGGATCTATGACATTATCGAAGGGAACCTTACTTGGACAGTGTCATGATACATATATATAGAAAGGAAGATCTAATGCGAACTTATGAAGAGGATTTACAAGCAGCAGTAATCTATCATGGCCATTTGTGTACAGGAATGTTCTTAGGGGTGAGAATGGCTCGCTATGGCTTACGTTTACTGGGAATTGAAGACCCTCATACCTTTCGAGACTTGATCGCCTATGTGGAAATTGACCGTTGTGCTTCCGATGCGGTTTGCGTGGTTACAGGCTGCACTCTGGGACGGAAACGTCTAAAACTCGTCAATTATGGTAAAATAGCCGCTACTTTTGTAAACTTAGAAACCAAACAGGCTCTGCGGCTTTCTCCGGTCCGGCATATAGAGGTGCCTGATGGTATTGATGGCAAAGAATTTTGGGATGGATTTAGCGATGAAGAACTCTTTAAAGTTGAACAAGTGGAGGTTGATATCTTGCCCCGCGATCTGCCGGGGAAGCCTCTTCATAAAGCCTTATGCGCTCAATGCGGTGAAAGAATACTGGATGGGCGGGAAGTGAAGAAAAATGGCAAAAGTTTCTGCCAGGGTTGTGCTACCCAGCCCTATTATCAAAAAGTATAAAATTACGTTAATGTTGGGTTTCTGGAAAAAATATTTCCGTATAGGCAGGGATATTTAACTTATTGCTCGAACACTGTATATGTTTGGAAAGAAAAATTTGGATGATGATAAAAGAGAATACGTAACCAAAGGGGCGAAATTTTTAAGAATCCTAATGAAAGGGGGGATCTTTTTTCGTTGTAGTTGTAGTTGTAGTTGTAGTTGTGCAAGCCGATCGGAGTTTCCAAACTGCGGAGGAAAATATTTGAGTGCCGGACAAGAGAAAGGATTTTTTTACCGTCATGGCCGGGAAATTAAACAAAAGGTAAGTATTTTTACATTAAACAACGGCTATGATTGCACGTAGTAAAAAAACGAAAGGGTGGGATCGATGGATAATACACAAACAAAATTAATGGATTTTAATATGCCTGGCGGAATAAAATTTTTGGATAAAATATTGGATGGTTACAAGGCTTACCAGACTTTAGCTGCGGCATTGAATTTGAAGCTTTTTGACTGGATAGAGGAAAAAGGCGAGGCCGGCCGCGAGGAGATCATTGATGCTTTAAAAATCAATGGTATGTTTGCCCGCAGTTTTTTGCAATCCCTGGTGGACCTCGGGCTGTTGACCTGCAGCAGCACAGAACAATATGCTAATACCGCTCTGGCGGCCAATTTTCTTGTGAGTAAGAGTGAGCATTACCAGGGGGACTGGCTGCAGTTAAGCGCCGGGCAGAGTAAGGTGTGGGGTAATTTAAGTGCAGTACTTACGGAAGAAAAACTGGAGACGAATACTTTTTCAGCAAGCCCTGATGAGCGATCAAGCAAGGCATTAAATCAGGGTTTGTTAAGGGGCGAACTCCAGGCGGTTACAAAGGCGGTTGCCGCCTGGGAGGGTTTTCCCGAGGCTAGCCGTATATTGGATCTGAGCGGTTCCCAAGGCCTGTATGCAGCCGCTTTATGTCAGCTTAACGAGAAACTAAAGGGGATCATCTTGGAAAGTCCTTCTGCAGCGGAAAAAACCAAAGAATTTATTCACCAGTATGGCTTGGGTGAACGAGTGCAGGTGCAGATTGGCGATATTTCTGCAGATGAGCTGGGAACCGGTTATGACATTGTTTTAACTTCCCATTTGCTTTACAAGTTTCGTGATAATTTAGCGTCAATTTTTAGTAAAGTGTTTGACTGTCTTGATCCAGGCGGACTGCTAGTCTCCAACCATTGGTTTTGCAGTCCGGGTTGTGTTGCGGTAGACGGCCTGCAGGAATTGGATAAATCGCTGCACAGTTTTGGTCACCCGCTTTGTCATTCCGAAGATTTTCATACTTTGTTTCAAACGGCGGGTTTTAGTGTGGTGCATGCTTCTGAAATTCCCAGTGTTTATGGAGCCTCCAAGCTGCATCTTGCCGTAAAGGGATCATCCTTCACCAGGATTGAAATGATTTCCTTTAATTGTTGTCAGCCTGCTAAATGATTCCTCGATTTTTGCAGTTTAAAATAGCAGATATAGGAAACGGGGGAGACTACTTTGAAATACTTTGACTTCAGTGGCGGTGCAATCCTCAGGGAAGTGGCTGAACAGCTTCGGCTTGCCTTAGGGGATAAAATGGACACTTTAACCATAGAAAGAGCCGTGATCGGTTTATTTTTTACAGGTGTAAAGCTGAATACCGGTCAAGGCGGCCTTTGTTTTACGCCTATCAAAAATATTCCTGAAGCGGTATGCTGCCCCAGTTCAGCCAGGGCCATGCCCAATTCGGGGCAGTTAAAGGGGGAAAAAGTAACAGCTCTTTTAGATAAAATGTTTTTGGGAAACCCATTAAGGAAAGCTTTAGGAATCGCGACACTCAATGCTTTGTCCTCCGTTTACTGGGATAATAACCCTTCGGTTAATTATGCTTTTCAAAGGAGAGTTGATCCCCTTGATGGAGCGATTATTCCGGATGATGCTCATGTAGTAGTGATGGGCGCCCTGGCTCCCTATTTAAAAATGTTGAAAATGAGGGGCAAAGAATTTACGATTTTAGAGCTTGATCCGGCCACGTTAAAGCCTGATGAATTGGATTTTTATGTGCCTGCGGAAAGAGCACCGGAAATAATACCCCGGGCTGATTGGCTGATTATTACAGGTACAACCCTGATTAATGATACCTTGGATGAAATTCTTAGTTTGATAAAACCCGGTGCGCATGTAATTGTTGTCGGACCCACAGCCAGTATGCTGCCGGATGCTTTTTTCCGCCGGGGGGTTAAGTCCCTGGGCGGGATTATCGTGACAAAGGCCGACGAATTGTTGGATATTATTAGTGAGGCAGGATCCGGTTACCACTTTTTTGGCAAGTTTGCGGATCGGGTTGTTTTCAGGGAAAAATTGTAAGCCTTTATGATTGTTGATCTTGCGCGAACATTTTGCAAATAGAGTTTATGCAGCAGAATCACAGGTAGGCAACATGCCCAATGTTCCAGAGAGGCTTTGGCAAATGGTTAAACTTAGCGGCAATAAAAAATATGGACTAACAATAGCAATATTGTTCTGTTTTGTCATCGCGTTGTTCTTTGTTTCATTTTTAATCGGCCGGTATTCCATACACCCCCGGACTGTTTTGGATATTATTCTGGCAAATTTTATAGACATCGAGGCATATTGGCAGGATGATTTAGATCTTGTCGTCATGCAGGTTAGACTGCCCAGAATAATGTTGGGCATCTTAGTCGGCGGTGCTTTATCTGTTTCAGGGGCATCTTACCAGACTCTTTTTA
>LSQX01396932.1_pt2 | contig 10047 bp, 9 predicted proteins | sample 654561 | NCBI WGS metagenome assembly LSQX01 (sample SAMN04489861, study PRJNA283612) | anaerobic digester metagenome | isolation source: 4 biogas reactors fed with cattle manure at either 37C or 55C with and... | place: Denmark: Kongens Lyngby | collected 2014
GGTTCGCCATTGTAGTAGCGCTGTGACCCGAAAACGCCGGAGATCGGGCCTGTGGCGGGCCAGACGAAACTCTCGCGGAACCAGCTTCCCTCCGCACGCTTCTCGCGCGCTTCATTTTTGAGTTTCGTGCTGCGCGCAATGGCGGCGGCTGCTTCCGGCGGCGGTGTTACAAATTTTTGTGGTACGCCTTCAACGCGCTGTATCTTCCAATCGCGCGGGGAAATATCGAGCATGCGATCTACCGATGAACCATCGGGATAGCGCAGCGTGAGCCGCGCCTGCTTGCCGTGATCACGGTCGAAGCCGAAAGCAAAATTGCCTTCAGCATCCATGTCGAGCACCATGCCATCAAGCATTGCTTCTGCGCCCGGCACAGCTTTGCCAATGACGAGGCCGCCTTGCTCCATCCGCCCCTGAAGCTCAAGCGGCGGTTCTGCCGCCCAAGCGGCCCCGGCCAGCAACAGCGCGGCGGCAAGAATGGCGAGGTTTTTCATTCCGCGCTCTTGAGTAATTGCATCGTCTGCTTCAACGAAGCGTCGGGGCTTGCATAAGCTTCCTGCCGATCGACATTCCAGTAGCGCAATTCATCAAGTGGAATCTGCACGCCTGTCACAGCGCAGATAACGTGCGTTCCTGGTTTCACAACGTGAAACTCCCCGTCGCCATAGACGAGCTCCGCTTCGCTGCTGCCGGGCTTGTCAATCCTGTTCATACGTCTTCCTCATTTTTCGGCACTCTAACGCGCGGGCAATGATCACGCAAAATCGGGTTCAGAGCAGCGTACCCTGTGCGCTACCGGATTTTTTCTCAGGTGTCTTTTTTGGTATGGGGGCTGGATTGCCGCCAGCAACAACAACGCCGAGACTGTCATTTGCAAACTCGATTTCAAGTGCCTCACCCGGCTTTTGCCCTGTGCCCGCATGAACAGCCTTTCCGGCAGCATCGCGCACCACGGCGAAACCGCGCTTCAGCACACCATGATAGGAATAGCTTTCCAGAAGCTTTGCCGCCCCTTCCAGCCGCCGCCCGGCATCGGAAAGCGTGCGGCTTTCTGCGCGGTGAAGGCGTTCCATCCATTGCGGCAGTGCTTTTTTCTCTGTCGCGATACGAACGCGCAGCGGCTGCGGCGAGAGACGCGCTTCTACACGCTGAAGCCTTGCCTGTTTCACTTCCGTTGCGCGGATGAGCGCGCGAGAAAGACGTTCCGCTGCATTGTCGAAACGCTGGCGCGGCAGGGCGACAATGTCCTGCAGGCGCGGCAGCCCCCGCGCAAGGCCCCGAAGCTGTGTGCGTGCGTCTTCAAGCAGTCGCGCCTCGGCGCGCATGAGCCGCGTCGCGCGGTCACGCATATCGGCCATGAGTTCCGCGCGCACGGGCACCGCCATTTCGGCAGCCGCTGTGGGCGTTGGCGCCCGGCGATCGGACGCGAAGTCGATCAAGGTCGTGTCCGTCTCATGCCCCACAGCGGAGATAAGCGGGACCGTGCTTTCAGCGGCGGCACGCACGACGATTTCCTCGTTGAAGGACCAGAGATCTTCAATTGACCCACCGCCCCGCGCAACGATCAGCACATCGGGGCGCGGGAAGGCGCCGCCCTCGCCCATCGCATTGAAGCCCCGAATGGCGGCTGCCACCTCTGCCGCGCTCGTCTCGCCCTGCACGCGCACCGGCCAGACGATGACATGGCGCGGGAAGCGGTCTTCAAGGCGGTGAAGAATATCGCGGATGACCGCACCTGNNGGGCGCTTGCGTTCTTCTGCGAAGAGACCTTCCGCCGCAAGCTTCTTCCGCCGCTCCTCAAGCAGCGCCATCAGCGCGCCGATGCCCGCCGGTTCCAGATGTTCGATCACGATCTGATATTTGGAGCTGCCGGGAAAAGTGGTGAGCTTGCCGGTTGCTATTACCTCCATGCCCTCTTCGGGCTTGAAACGGAGCTTCTGAAACGCTCCCCGCCAGATAACGGCATCCATGCGGGCCTTGTCGTCCTTCAGGCCAAAATAGCAATGGCCGGAGGAATGGGGTCCACGATACCCCGTAACCTCACCTCGTACGCGGACATGACCGAAGGTTTCCTCCACGGTGCGCTTCAACGCGAAGGAAATCTCGCTTACCGAGAATTCGTGAACATTGTTTGCGGTGGTTTCCGGAGGGGTCATCTCACTCTTGTGCTTCGATATGGGCGGCTGCGGTTATTTGCCGGAGCGGGCCCCCATGTTACAAGGGTGCCCTTCGCGCCCCAACCCTTTCCGGGCGGGCTGCGCAAGCCATTTCCAGGGGATGTACCCATGAATATTCTCGTCATCGGCTCTGGCGGCCGGGAACATGCCCTTTGCTGGGCCATCATGCAAAGCCCGCTTTGCAGCAAGCTCTATTGTGCGCCCGGAAATGGTGGAATTGCGCAAGTAGCAGAATGCGTGTCGCTCTCCGCACTGGATTTTGACGCCATCATCGCCTTTATCCGCGAGAAGAAGGTGGATTTCGTGGTGGTGGGCCCGGAAGACCCGCTGGTGCAGGGCCTTGTAGATCGACTTGATGCCGAAGGTATTGCAAGCTTTGGTCCTTCTGCCGCTGCGGCGCAGCTTGAAGGTTCCAAGGGCTTCACGAAGGATCTCTGCGCCGAATATGGCATCCCCACCGCGGCCTACGGCCGCTTCGACAAGGCAGAGGCCGCAAAAGCCTTCATCGCCGAAAAAGGTGCGCCTATCGTCGTGAAGGCAGACGGGCTTGCGGCTGGCAAGGGCGTCATCATCGCCGCGACGGTGGATGAAGCAAATGCTGCGATTGACGATATACTCGGCGGGCGCTTTGGCGCGGCCGGTGCGGAAGTCGTGGTGGAAGAGTTTCTTGAAGGAGAAGAAGCGAGTTTCTTTGCGCTCTGCGATGGCACGCATGTGCTGCCCCTCGCCACCGCGCAGGACCATAAGCGCGTCTTCGACAATGATGAAGGGCCGAACACGGGCGGCATGGGCGCCTATTCGCCCGCGCCGGTGATGACGGCAGCCCTCAATGAACGCGTGATGCGCGAGATCATAGAGCCGACAGTGTGCGCGATGCGCGAACGCGGCACCCCGTTCAAGGGTGTGCTCTATGCCGGACTGATGATCACGGCAGAGGGACCGAAGCTCATTGAATATAATGCACGCTTCGGTGATCCGGAGACGCAGGTGCTGATGATGCGGCTCGATTGCGATGTGCTGCCGCTTCTGACGGCAAGCCATGACGGCACGCTCGAAAAGGTCGAAGTCCGCTGGAAGAACGAAGTGGCGCTCACTATTGTCATGGCAGCGCAAGGCTATCCGGATGACTATAAGAAAAACACGGAAATTCGCCGCCTTGTCGAAGCCGGCGCGGAAGAGGGTGTCCAGATTTTCCATGCGGGCACGAAAGCAGAGAGCGGGCGCGTTCTCTCCACCGGCGGCCGCGTGCTCAACGTGACGGCGACCGGCAAGACAACGGCGGATGCGCAGGCGCGCGCTTATCGCGCAGTCGACAAGATTGACTGGCCGGAAGGCTTCTGCCGCCGCGACATTGGCTACCGCGCCATTGCGCGGGAAAAGCAGACCGCGTGACAGAATTGAAAAGACGAAACGGGGAGTGAAAGATAATGAGCCAGGAACCGAGCCGTCAGGAGCAATTCTCCGGCACAAAGGAAGTAGCCGAGAGTCATAAATTCGATGCGAAGCGCCTTGAGCAATATATGCAGGCGCATGTTGAAGGCTTTGAAGGGCCTCTCACCGTATCGCAGTTCAAGGGCGGGCAGTCGAACCCGACCTATCAACTCACCACGCCGAAGCAGAAATATGTGCTGCGCCGCAAGCCGCCGGGGAAACTCCTTCCCTCCGCGCACGCGGTTGACCGGGAATACAAGGTCATCACCGCGCTGCACGCAACGGGCTTTCCCGCGCCGCGCACTTTCTGCCTCTGCGAGGATGAAAGCATCATCGGCACCATGTTCTACATCATGGAAATGGTGGATGGCCGCGTGCTCTGGGAACCGCTCCTTCCCACACAGGACAAGGAAACGCGCTGGAAGATTTACGACTCGCTGAACGAAACCATGGCGCGGTTGCATATGGTGGATTACGAGAAGGCGGGGCTCGGCGATTTCGGCAAACCCGGCAATTATTTTGCGCGACAGATCTCTCGCTGGACGAAGCAATATCTTGCTTCGGAAACCGAGACGATTCCGGAAATGAACAAACTCATGGAGTGGCTGCCGGACAATGTCCCGCAGGATTCATCCACATCCATCGTTCATGGTGACTACCGCCTCGACAACACGATCCTTCACCCGACCGAGCCGAAGGTGATTGCGGTACTGGACTGGGAGCTTTCAACACTCGGGCACCCGCTTGGCGACTTTACCTACAGCCTGATGCAGTGGGTGATGCCGGGTCAGGGTACAGGCGGCGGAACAGGTTCCATCCGCACCGCGGATCTCAAACAGCTTGGCATTCCTTCGCTTGAAGAATATATCGCGATGTATTGCGAGCGGACCAACCGACCCGGCATCGACAACCTCGATTTCTATTTTTCGTATAATTTCTTCCGACTTGCCGGTATTCTGCAGGGAATCGCGGGGCGCGTGAGGGACGGAACGGCCTCCAGCGAGCACGCAAAGCAGATGGCGGCGAATGTTCGTCCGCTTGCGGAAGAGGCGTGGGCTTATGCCCAACGTGCGGGGGCACAGTAATTAAGAAAGTGAGTGGCGTATGAGTTCCTTGGAGATTTCCTCCTGGACCAGGCTTGGCTTTGAGATCACTACTGACAAATCGAGGCTGGATCGAGAATCTATTCTGAAAATGCTCGGCGCTACCTATTGGGCGCGCGATGTGTCGAAGGAAGAACTCTGGACAAGCATCGAAAATTCGCGCGCTTATGGCCTTTATTCGCCTCAGGGTGAGCAGGCAGGCTTTGCGCGCATGGTGACGGATTACACTCGTTTCGCATGGATGAGCGATGTGTACATTCTTCCGATCCATCGGGGCGAAGGCCTGGGCAAATGGATTGTCGAGACAATCCTGAATGATCCGGCACTCGCAACGGTGCGACGGATCGTATTGTCCACAAACGACGCCCATTCGCTCTATCAGCGTTTCGGCTTCACTGCCATTGGCGATGATGCCGAAGAAGCACGCATCACCATGCAGTTGAAGCGCTGAATCCCCATCACCAGCGAAATACTCAATAAAGAAACATCGGTGTGCCAAGCACTTTTGCGATGCGGGGACGATAAGTCTCCCTGTCGTAGAAGGCATCCACATCGACGCGCTTCTTGCCTTCCGTGCACAGCGATACGGGCACGGTTGCATAGTTTCCATCGCGCAACGCTGTCATGAAGCCGGTGTTGCCCGCAGCAATTTCCTGCACAGCCAGCGTACCAAACCCCTTCGCCACCATCTGATCGAGCGCATCGGGCGTGCCTGCCCTCATCAGATAGGCGAGTGACTGGGTGATGGTGTCGATGCCGGTGAGCCGCGTCAGTTCTTCACCAAGGTAATGGCCGATACCGCCAAGGCGCTGGCGGCCATATTCATCCGGTTGGCCGTAATGCTGACGCTCGCCGCCTTCGATACGCGCCCCTTCCGACACCACAACCATTGCGTAGCGCGCCGGATTTTCCATGCGATCGGCGGCAACAAGGTCGGCAAGCTTTTCAGGATTGAAAGGCACTTCGGCGATGATCGCTCGGTCCACATCCGCAAGATAGCTTGAAACAAGCGCTGTCTCACCGGAATTGCGGCCAAAAAGCTCTACCACCGCAATGCGCTCATGGCTGCCGGTGGAAGTGCGAAGCGCGTTTATATGCTCGACGGAACGAGACACGGCAGTCGAAAAGCCGATGCAATAATCCGTCCCGTGAACATCATTATCCATTGTCTTGGGGATGGAGACGATTTTCACGCCTTCCTTATGGAGATGGGCGGCATAGGCAAGAGTGCCATCCCCGCCAATCGTTACCATGACGTCGATGTCCAGATGCTTCAGCACACGCAGAATATGCGGNNGTGTCGCATCAATCGTGCCGTCCGGTGCCGGTTTGAACTTTCCACGCAAAAAATCGGGAAGCTTCTCTTCCACCATCCAGTAAGGATCAAGCCGCGTCGTATGCAGAATGGTGCCGCCCATCCGGTCGATGGTGCGCACGGTTTCAGTATCGAGGCGCATCAGATGCTCCTCACTTCCTTCGGGATCATCCGGATTGTAGTTAAGCGGGCCTGCCCAGCCGCGCCGGAAACCGAGAACTTCCCAGCCCAGTTCCGCCGCGCGCCGCACGACTGCCTTGATGCAGGGGTTGAGGCCCGGCACATCACCGCCGCCCGTCAGGATTCCCAGTCTCATTTCTTCGTCCTTTCTTTCAAGGAGAGTTCGCTCACACTTCCCGCCCCTATCAAACGAAGAGTATGCTGCATCTTTCCGCTATGTGACGCATTCCTTCGTCACCCATCAAAGAGAGCTAGAAGCCTTTCCCATGAAGACAAGCGGCACCTACACCATTGCCGTCGCGGGCCTCGGGCGGCGTATCGCGACCGTGATCCGCAATCTCTATGCCGCAGCGCCGAGTATAAGAATTGTCGCCTATGCAGACCCCGCGCCGACAGGGCTTTCCGCACTCACGAAACGCGGCATTGATGCGGGCGTGGCCTATGGCGATGTCATTACCATGCTGCGTGAAACATCGCCCGACCTGCTCATGGTAGGCTCGCCCAATCATCTCCATCTGGAGCATATCAAGGCCGGGCTTGGGGCAGGCATCCGCGTCTTCACCGAAAAGCCGGTGGTCCGCACCGAGGAAGAGACATGGGAGCTTGCGCGGCTTCTCCACACGCATGGGCAGAACTCGGTGCTTGTTGGTCTCGTTCTGCGCTCCGCGCCACTCGTCGCCGCCGTGACGCAGATGCTGCGTGAAAAGCTTGGCCCACTCATCAGCTTTGAAGGCAATGAACATCTCCATCCCGAGCATGGTGCATTTCTTATGCGCGACTGGCGACGCCATGAGCACCATGGCGGCTCCTTCCTGCTCGATAAATGCTGCCACGATTTCGATCTCTATCGGCTGTTTGCGGGCGCGCTGCCAAGGCGTGTCGTGAGTTTCGGCGGCCGCTCCATTTTCACGCCTGCGAATGAGGCATTGGCCGAGCGGAAGCATGGCGATGGCACGCCTGCCTACACGCTTTGGCGTGCGGGCTGGAATGCAGGCGAGAGCGTGTTCCGCTCTGATGCCGATGTTGCCGACAATCAGGTGACGCTTATCGAATATGAGAATGGCGTCCGCCTTTCCTTCCATGCGAATAGCCATGCGGGCATTTTGCAGCGGCGCTGGTATTTCGCCGGCCTCGATGGTGCGCTTGAAGCCGATCTCGTGACGAACCGCCTCACCTTCCGCGATGCGATGGGAGCAGAAGAGCCGGAGATTGAAGAATTCCCGGCGAGTGTCGAAGGGCATTATGGCTCGGATGAGCAGATGGGCCGTGATCTCGCCGCCCATCTTCTTGATGGTGCGCCTTTTCCCGTTCGTGTGCATGACGCGATGGTGGCAGGCCTTACGGTCATGGCGGTGGACCGCGCCATGCGCGAAGGCACGATCATCGACTGCCGCCCGCTATGGGGGCGGCTGGAGAAGGAAATGCGCGGCGAGTGATCCGCTCAGGCGCTTCTTCCGCGCGCCTCGATTGGCCAGATATCGACCAGCGTATCGCCACGCACGACATGATAGGCGTCGTAGAGGTTCACGGTCGGATCGCAATGCGGTGTCATTGCGGTGAGCACGCTGCCAAGCGGCAGATGTGCACCGCCGGGAAGCAGGATGCCGCCCTGCTCATCTCCGAAGAAGAAATAGCTCGCCCCTTCCGGCGCGCCGGAGAGAAGGACCGGTGGCTCGGCATCCGTGGCGAATGATTTGAAGCCCGCATCGGTCGTCGCGAGGTTTCGTGTGTTATTTGAGACGACAGACATCTGCACGAAAAGCGACGTTGCGAAGGGGAAACTCGCGCCATTACCAAGCGCCAGATCGCCATATTGCTTGTCCATGAAGATGTAGGAGCCGCCCTGCAACTCCGTCAGCACATTGGCCTCGGGATCGATATTGTAGCTGCCCGTGCCGCCCCCGCTGATGATGTCGCAGCAGAGCCCCTTCGCCTTCAACGCATCGCGCTGCTCACCCAGCACCTTCATTGCAGCAAGTGACTTTTCGCGCCGCTCAGCAAAATCATGAATATGCATGAGGTGGCCCGCATAGGCCTGAAGGCCGCGCAATTCCAGAAACTCTGCCGTAGCGAGCAATTCGGCGAGATCAGTCGCGTCCGGGCCAGGGCGGATGCCTGTGCGGTGCAGACCGACATCAAGGTCTACCAGCACTTTAAGCGGTCGCTGCGCCTCTGCCGCCGCAGCCGCAAGCGCCCGCCCATTTTCCGGATTATCGACCACGACCATCAGGTCAGGCAGCTTCGCATTCAGCGCCATGAGCCGCGCGATGCCGCCCGCCGTCACGACGGGAGAAGTGATGAGGATGCTTTCGATGCCGCCAGCGGCCATCGCCTCCGCCTCGCCGAGCTTCGCACAGCACTGGCCGAGTGCCCCCGCCGCGATCTGCGCCTTCGCAATCGCGAGTGATTTATGCGTCTTGGCATGGGGGCGAAGGCTGAGGCCGTTTACCTTGCAATGCTCAGCCATGAGCGCGACGTTGCGCTCGAAAGCATCAAGGTCGAGGACCAGCGCCGGTGTCGGTATGGCTGTACGCGAGCCCGGCTTGCCGATCAGTGCCCGTGCTGCGTTCTGTGCTTCGCTCTTCATGGTTGTCCCCCGTCCTCAAATTCGGGCGCATCCTACCGTTTCAGGCGGAGGAAACAAACGCGGGAGGCGCTCCGGACCGGGCAGCGAAACCATCCTTCCAGTCGTTGGAAGCATTAATGAAAAACCGCTGGCATCACGCCTTGACAGGGCCGGAGGCAGCCCCTATCTGTCGCATTGGCACTCTCTGCGAGAGAGTGCTAACAACCTCAGAAATCCTAGAATTTTCCGCAATTTAGCGGGTGGGACACAGGAGAGATCAGAGATGAAATTCCGTCCTCTGCATGACCGCGTCGTGGTGCGCCGGGTCGAGGAAGAAGCCAAGACCGCTGGCGGCATCATCATTCCGGACACAGCCCAGGAAAAGCCCTCTCAGGGCGAAGTGGTCGCGGTGGGCCCGGGCGCCCGTGGCGATGACGGCAAGATCAATGCGCTCGACGTGAAGGTCGGTGACCGGGTGATCTTCGGCAAGTGGTCGGGCACCGAAGTCAAGATCGACGGCCAAGAGCTGCTGATCATGAAAGAAAGCGACATCATGGGTGTGCTCGAAGGCGCCGGCAAGAAGAAGGCAGCCGCAGAGTAAGGCTCGCACCGGATTGCGGTGGCGGGCCCTTTTTTGTGCGCCCAGCCCCGTTCCGTTTCATGAATTTAGAAGGATCAAGAAGACATGGCTAAAGAAGTCAAATTCGGTCGTACCGCGCGCGAAAGCATGCTTCGCGGCGTCGACATTCTTGCCGATGCAGTGAAGGTGACGCTCGGCCCGAAGGGCCGCAACGTCGTCATCGACAAGGCCTTTGGCGCCCCCCGCACCACGAAGGACGGCGTGTCGGTTGCGAAGGAAATCGAGCTTGAGGACAAGTTCGAAAATATGGGTGCGCAGATGGTCAAGGAAGTTGCTTCCAAGACCAACGACAAGGCGGGCGACGGCACGACCACTGCCACGGTCCTGACGCAGGCGATCGTGCGCGAAGGCGCAAAGTCGGTTGCCGCCGGCATGAACCCGATGGATCTGAAGCGTGGCATCGACATCGCCGTGCGCACGGCCATCGAAGACATCACCAAGCGTTCCAAGAAGGTGAAGTCGAACGACGAAGTCGCGCAGGTCGGCACGATCTCCGCAAACGGCGAATCGGAAATCGGCGCGATGATCGCCGAAGCGATGGCCAAGGTCGGCAATGAAGGCGTGATCACGGTTGAGGAAGCCAAGTCGCTCGAAACCGAACTCGATGTCGTGGAAGGCATGCAGTTCGATCGCGG
>LSQX01283339.1_pt1 | contig 10046 bp, 8 predicted proteins | sample 654561 | NCBI WGS metagenome assembly LSQX01 (sample SAMN04489861, study PRJNA283612) | anaerobic digester metagenome | isolation source: 4 biogas reactors fed with cattle manure at either 37C or 55C with and... | place: Denmark: Kongens Lyngby | collected 2014
CTCCACCTAAAGCAAACGAATCATACTATGCAGGACTGGGAGGAACAACGACAAAAGATGAGAGTTCAACAAAAATAAGACAGTTCCATATTAATATGAAGGCTGACTGGCAGAAGGAATATTTGGAGGATCAGCTTTTGGGCAACAAGCCATTGCCGGCGGAACTGGTGGATGATCCTGCTTATCAGGGATTCCCTGTAAACCTCTATGAGGACAAGTTCAACTTCAAAAATCTGTTTGGTTTCTCAGGACCTTGTGTTGTATACATGGTTAGAGATCTGTATGCTCCCGAAGACATGAATGCCTGCATACAAATCGGCCACAGTGATGTGTTCCGCATGTGGATAGACGGCAATCTGATTGCGTACAGCGATTCCACAGAGCACTGGACGCCTGAGAATATTCACAAGCTGGATGTACCTCTCAAGAAGGGCATGAACAGAATAGTACTGAAGCTTGCCAATACAAACGGTTCCACAGACTTTAGCATAATGTTTACCCAGGCAGGTCCATGCACCGCCTTCTTAACCAATCTTGGCAGCGGCAGGATATAGTTTGACAATTGATGATAAATAATGTATATTGGTAGAAATTCATATTTCAAAGGCTGTGAAGGAGAGGAGTAGTAAATCTTTTTGAAGCTTTAGAGAGGATGGCAAGGTGAAAGCATCTGCTTCAGAAGGTTTATGAAGTTCGCTTCGGAGCTGAGCCCTGAACAGTGATATGCCAAAGTAGGGGTATCCGGTTAAGACCGTTACATCTTGCAATGAGTGCATGGATTACAACAACTCTGATATTCTTAGAAATGTCGGAGTTGATTGTGTCATGAACTTGGGTGGTACCGCGGTAAAATCGTCCCTTGTATTTTGGCAAGGGCTTTATTTTTTTGGAGGGATTAATATATGCTTGAACAACTTGAAAAGATAAGACAAGAGTTTACAGAGAGAATAAAAGAAGCGGATAATGCTGCAGAAGTTGAAAAACTTCGTGTTGCCTACATGGGCAAGAAGGGTGCTTTGACTGCTGTTTTGCGTGGAATGGGAAGTCTGAGTCCTGAGGAAAGACCCAAAATTGGTCAGAAGGCGAATGAAATAAGGGATTATATGGAGTCAACTATTGCGTCAAGGACCAGGGAACTCAAGGAAAAGGAACTGGAAGCCAAACTGGCAAGTGAGACCATTGATGTAACAATGCCCGGAACAAAGAGGAGAGTAGGAGGCTTGCATCCTCTTAATCAGGTAATTGACGAGATGAAGAATGTGTTTATTGGAATGGGCTACGAAATTGCAGATGGTCCCGAGGTTGAATATGACTACTATAACTTTGAGGCTTTGAATATACCGGAAGGTCACCCGGCTAGAGACACTCAGGACACCTTTTATATCACCGAGAAGATACTTTTAAGAACACAGACTTCGAGTGTTCAGATAAGGGTTATGGAGAACAAGAAACCTCCAATAAAAATCATCTGCCCTGGAAAGGTATACAGATCCGACAGTGTGGATGCAACCCATTCACCTATTTTCCATCAGCTGGAAGGTTTGGTTGTGGACAAGGGTGTAACCATGGGAGATTTGAAAGGCACACTGGAGATATATGCAAAGAGCATGTTTGGAAGCGATGTAAAAGTCAGATTCAGACCCCACCACTTTCCGTTTACTGAACCTTCTGCGGAAGTGGACGTATCCTGCTGGACCTGCAAAGGGAAGGGTTGCAGCATGTGTAAAGGCGAAGGCTATATAGAAGTTCTGGGCTGCGGAATGGTGCATCCTGAAGTTTTGAGAAGATGCGGAATAGACCCTGAAGTTTACAGTGGTTTTGCTTTTGGTATTGGTATTGAAAGAACCGCCATGGCCAGGTTCGGCGTAACGGATATGAGGGAATTCTTTGAAAACGACGTTCGTTTTCTTAAACAGTTCTAATAGAAAGGAAGATACTTATGAAAGCACCTTTGAAGTGGTTGATTAGTTATACGGATATAGAGATAGAGAGCAAGGAAGACATACTTGGGTTGGCATCGGACATGACCATGAGTGGCACCAAGGTAGAGGGTATTGAAAACAAGGCCGATGAGATAAGCAAGGTTGTTGTAGGTAAATGCCTTGAGTTATACCCTCATGAGAACTCCGACCATTTGGTAATCTGCAAAATGCTTGTTGGTAGCGACACTGTTCTACAGATAGTAACAGGAGCACCAAATGCCCGGGTTGGAGCATATATTCCTGTTGCTTTGGATGGAGCAACCTTGACAAATGGCCTCAAGATAAAGAAGGGTAAATTGAGAGGAGAAGTATCTGAAGGCATGATTTGCTCTTTTGAGGAGCTTGGCCTTGATTATGAAGATTATCCCGGTGGAATCGATGATGGCGTCATTATTCTTCAGGATCTGGAAGACTTCAAAGATATGTCTGAAGAGGAACTGAACCAGCTTGTTGGAAGAGACATTATGGAAGTTTTGGGTGCAGATGAAAGCGTTATTGAGTTTGAGGTAACCTCCAACAGACCTGACTGTTTCAGCATTACAGGTCTGGCAAGAGAGGCTGCTGTTACATTGAACAGAAAATATATCGCACCTGAAATCGTGGTTAAGGAAGAAGGAGACGAAGAAGCAAAAAGCCGTATTTCAGTTAGAATAGAAGATCCCGACCTTTGCTCGCGATACATTGCAAGAGTTGTTACTGATGTAAAGATTGGCCCGTCTCCCAAATGGATGAGGGACAGACTGCAGCAGGCAGGCATCAGGGCGATAAACAACATAGTAGACATTACAAACTACGTAATGCTTGAGTTTGGCCACCCCATGCATGCATTTGACAGAAGGTTTGTTAGAGGAGATGAGATCATAGTGCGCCGTGCAAAAGACGGTGAGACCATGATGACTCTTGACGGTATTGAAAGGGTATTTGATTCATCCACTTTGGTAATAGCTGACAAGGAAGGTCCTATTGCCGTTGCTGGTGTCATGGGAGGAGAGAACTCCGGCGTTATGGATGACACCAGGGAAGTTGTTTTTGAGGCGGCTTTGTTCAATCCTGTTTCTGTAAGAATGACAGCTAAAAAACTTGGCATGAGAACAGAGTCTTCTTCAAGGTTTGAAAAGGGACTAAATGCAGTAAATTGTGCCATGGCCATGGAAAGGGCGGCGCAGATTGTGGAAATGCTGGGGGCAGGCAAAGTTCTTAAAGGAACTGTGGACTGCTATCCGGTTCCATACGAGGAAAAAAAGGTTCCGTTTAATGTGGAGAAAATAAATGAATTATTGGGTACTGATATTTCCAGGGACAGAATGGTGGAGATTCTAACAAGTCTTGAGTTCAAAGTGTTTGACGACCATGTGGTACCTCCTCACTTCAGACCGGATGTTGTATGTCTGGCGGATATTTCTGAAGAAATAGCCAGATTCCATGGATACAATAATATTGAGTCAAGGCTGCTTACCGGATGTGAAACAACTTTAGGTAGAAAGAACAGAAGACAGACAATTTCTGATATGATAAGAAATTATGCAAAAGGTATTGGCTATTACGAAGCTCTTACTTTCTCTTTTGAAAGTCCTTCTGTTTTTGATATGCTGAACTTGCCTAAGGAAAGTCCTTTGAGAAATGCTTTTGTCATTTCAAATCCTCTAGGTGAAGATTTCAGCGTTATGAGGACCTCGATGGCTCCGAGCATGTTGAAGATTTTGAGTTTGAATCATGCAAGGCGCAATGAATCCGTAAGCGTGTTTGAGATATCATATGTTTATGAAAAGCAGGAAGATGAAAACGAGCTTCCAAATCACAAGGAGCTCTTAAGTCTTGCGGCGTATGGCGATATGTCTTTCTTTGACATAAAGGGAGATGTGGAGGCATTGCTGGATTCTTTAAAGATTAAGGATTATTCTTTTGCGGCCTGCAAGGATGAGCCATACATGCATCCCGGCATGTGTGCAAAGGTATTTATAAATGGTAGGGAAGCAGGCGTGATTGGCAGGGTGCATCCAAAGGTATGTGACAATTTTGAATGTCCTGAGAACACATATCTTGCCTTTGTGGAATTGGAGCCTGTTATTGAGGCGGCAGTTCTTATCCCAACCTACAAGGAACTACCCAAGTTCCCTGCAGTATCAAGAGACCTTGCGATTGTGGTTGATAAGGAAGTGCCTGCCAATGAGGTGGAGAAAGTAATAAAGCAAAGAGGAGGAAAGGTTCTTGAGGAACTTGTTCTGTTTGATTTTTATGACGGTCCTCAGGTTCCGAAAGGAAAGAAAAGCCTTGCATACTCTCTTACGTTCAGGGATAATGAAAAGACTCTGACAGACGAGGATGTCAACAAGGTGATGAGCAAAATCCTCAACGGACTTAACACTATATTAGGTGCTGAGATAAGGAATTAGTAAAATGAAATCAATTTATGAGTTTTTGAAGCAGAACACAGATGAAAATGGATATGTGAAGGATGGTTGTGTCTCCCTGCCTGATGCGGGAGACATGAACCTTTCCGAAGGTGAGGTTTGGGTGCCGGGAGCATATGAAGGCATACTCCTGAGGAGTGATTTTGCCATAAGGCAGTACAGTATTGTAAACTTTCAAATTTCTCGGGTAATAAAGCGGCATATGAAGAATCCTTCTGATAAAAACTTTGAGAAATTGTGCAAAACCCTGTTCAAGTATGCAGCCATTTCCATTGCTGACCCTGTTTTGTCTTTTCTTGCAACAAGTGACAAGGAAAAGATGAGGAATACTGCTCTTGAAATTATCCACAGGACTGATAAAAGGGAAGTTTTGAAGATGGGGATAGCACTTCTTGGAGAGTCTGGAAAAGAGGAAGATGCCGATATCTTAAAGGTTCTTGGAAGTCATGAGGAGTTTGCCTTGTATGCTGTTGTAGCTGCAAAAAACATACTAAAGGATGCCAACAGTTTTATACTTGAACTTCTGGAGCATTTGAACGGATGGGGCAAGATAAGTGCTGTGTATGAGCTTGACTATGACAAGGAAGAGTCAAGGTTCTATGTCCTTACAAAAGGCTGCAAGAACAGTATAGGTCTGTCATATCTGTCGAATGTGTGCGCTATAAAGGGAAAAATGGCAAACGCTCTTGAAAAAGCATTGGAGAACAATGAAAATGTAAATGAGCTGTACCTTGGGGCGTGCGACATTTTCACAGGGCTTTTGGAAATGCATCCCCGGAACGACACCATATCGGAATACCCAGATGCAGAAAGAGCTGCAAAGGCTTTTTACAGGATTGTCACTGAAAAGAATCTTTCAACAAGGGATGAACGTGAAAACGAAATCATTGCGAAGTTGAGGGAGTATATGTACCTGCAAAGGTAAATTGAGTACTTGTAGTCTTAATGGATAGAAAGTATAACCAAAAAATATCCCTATTTTACTGGGCAGTCCGGCATATGAAGTGGGCGAAACGTACTTATTCGTATTGCACCAGTTTGAAACCGGTTTGCCTGCTCCATTGAATATTGACCAAAGCGTATTTAACTTGCAAAATCCTTTTACAAAGCACGCACCAGGTATGAATGTATTACTACGCTTCCGTGTTGAAGAGTTGTTAAAAAGGTAATTGTAAAGGGGCTAGATTATCTAGCCCCTTTAATATTCCTATTATTGTACTTCTTCCAGCTCGACATTTATATTTTCCTGTTTCAGAAGCTCTATGAATTCCGTGCCGGTAATTGTTTCTTTCTCGAATAGAATCCTGCTTAGTTTGTCCAATACTTCCTTTTTATCTTTAAGCAGCTCAATTGCCTTGTTAAGACATGTGTTGACAATTCTTCTGGTTTCCTCATCGACTTTTGCAGCGGTTTCTTCGGAATAGCTGCCTGCTACCTCGTCTGAAAGGAATGGATTTGTTTTCTTTTCGAGCTTGACAAAACCAAACTCATCACTCATACCGTACATTGTAACCATGGCTCTTGCTATGTGGGTAGCTCTTTCTATGTCGTTTGCAGCACCCGTTGTGGGTGATCCGAATTGTACAAGCTCAGAAGCCCTGCCGCCGGCAAGAACTGTAATTCTGTCCAGGATTTCCTCTTTTGTAATGAGGTATTTTTCCTGTTCTTCTATCTGCATTGTGTAGCCTAATGCACCTGACGTTCTTGGAATAATGGTTATCTTGTGAACAGGAGCAGTGTTTTTCAGAAGAGCTGACAAAAGAGCATGGCCAATCTCATGGTATGCAACTATCCATTTTTCCTTTTCGGAAAGAACAGTGCTCTTCTTTTCCTCGCCTGCCAGAATCACTTCCGCAGCTTCTTCCAGTTCTTTTTGGGTTACAATATTCTTGTTTGCTCTAACAGCTCTCAACGCAGCTTCGTTTATAATGTTTTCAAGGTCCGCGCCGGATGCGCCAGGAGTTGATCTTGCAATTACGTCAAAGTCAACATTTTCATCCATTTTTACACCACGGGCGTGAACTTTAAGTATTGCTTTTCGTCCTTCCAGGTCGGGCAAATCTACGGTTATTCTTCTGTCAAATCTTCCAGGTCTCAACAACGCCTTGTCCAGCACTTCTGGCCTGTTGGTTGCAGCTAGAATAACCACACCTTTTGACGAGTCAAAGCCGTCCATTTCAGAAAGCAGCTGGTTCAGGGTCTGCTCCCTTTCGTCGTTGCTTCCTATTGCGTTGTCTCTGCTTTTGCCTATTGCATCTATTTCATCTATGAAGACTATGCATGGAGCGTTTGCCACTGCTTGTTTGAAGAGATCCCTTACTCTTGCAGCACCAACACCAACAAACATTTCTACAAACTCAGAACCTGAAAGGGAGAAGAAAGGAACTTTGGCTTCACCTGCAACAGCTTTTGCAAGCAAGGTTTTACCTGTTCCGGGCGGTCCTACCAAAAGGGCTCCTTTTGGCAGCTTTGCACCTATTTTACTGTATTTCTCGGGGTTGTTAAGGAAGTCAATTATCTCTACCAATAATCTTTTAGCCTCGTCCTGGCCGGCTACGTCATCAAATGTCTTGCCTGTTTCCCTTTCTGCGTATATCTTGCCAGTGCTCTTTCCGAAGTTCATTACTCCTCCGCCCATTCTCTTGCTGGCACTTCTGAAAATAAAGTAGGATGCACCAATAAGAACAAGAATTGGCAGGAAATTGATGAACAGATACAAAAGCATGGAGGTCTCTTCCTGAATGGGGAACTTGAAGTCGATGTCTGATTCAAGAAGAAGATCAATCAAGGCATCATGGGATATGTTTGGTCTTCCTGTTTCATAGTAGAGTTTTCTGACGCCTTTTTGCTCCTTGGGCTCTATTCGTATTCTGCGCTCATCTATTTCAACTTTGGAAATTTTACCTTCCTGAATCATTTCAATAAATTCATTATATTCAATTTTAACAATTTCCGGCTCTCTAAGCTTTGGAATCAAAACCGCATTTATCAAAACTATTACGACTACCGCTATGATGTAGTATATCAAAATGGGCGTTCTTTTCATTTTCTTCATTAGATGTTTGTCCTCCTTGTTATTACACCGTTATTTTAACATAAATTTGTGTCACAGCAAAATAAAAGTGATAACAAATGTATAAATTTAGCCTAAAATATTTGTTTTTTTAGTTTGTCTGGTATAATAGGAAGGTGAGGAGGGATAAAATGAAGTCATACAGAAAAGAATTATGGTTCAATGTCAAGAAGAGAAGGGAGTTCATAAACATTACAAGAGATGTTGAGGAGTGCCTTGAAGAAAGCGGCATAAAGGAAGGATTGTGCCTGGTTAATGCAATGCACATAACTGCCAGCGTGTTTATAAACGACGATGAAAGCGGTCTGCATCATGATCTGGAAGTGTGGCTTGAAAAGCTCGCGCCTGAAAAACCTTACAGCCAGTACAGACATAATGGATTTGAAGACAATGCAGACGCTCACCTAAAGAGAAGCGTCATGGGAAGGGAAGTTGTAGTTGCAGTTACAAATGGAGAGCTGGACTTGGGCCCATGGGAGCAGATATTTTATGGAGAGTTTGATGGTAAACGAAACAAAAGGGTGTTGGTTAAGATAATTGGTGAGTAATCTTTTACAGTTTAAAAGAATTATGGTAATATGTATTCATAAAAATGTAATTAAGGAGGTTTTTTAGATGAAGAAAGTATCAAAGGACAGCAAAACTTATGCTAATCTGATGGCTGCATTTGCTGGTGAATCCATGGCGAGGAACAAGTATACTTATTATGCAAGTGTTGCAAAAAAAGAGGGTTATGAACAGATTGCGGCAATTTTTGAAGAAACTGCAAACCAGGAAAAAGAACATGCAAAACTTGAGTATAAGTATATTGATGGAATCAAGGATACTATCGAGAACCTGAAAGATGCTATTGCAGGTGAGAACTATGAATGGTCTGAGATGTATAAGGAATTTGCAGAGATAGCAGAAGAGGAAGGCTACACTGAAGTTGCATTTACTTTCAGAAAAATAGCTGAAGTTGAGTATGAGCATGAGAAGAGATACCAGAAACTTTTGGATAACATTCAAAATGGACAAGTATTCAAGAGGGACGAGGTTGTAAGGTGGCAGTGCAGAAACTGCGGTTATGTACACGAAGGAAAAGAAGCTCCGGAAGTTTGCCCATCCTGCAAGCATCCACGCGCTCATTTTGAAATCATGAAGAGCAATTATTAAAACATGGACCAGGATATCGATTTCATAGTATGTGATATGACTGAAAAGTATGCAAGGGATATCTCCACGTGGAGATATCCCTCTCCATATGAAAACTACAGTTTTGCAGGCAATGAAGCTGAGTTTCTAGACATAATGAACGGACTCCATTTTGCTGTTGTCAACAGATGCAACAACGAGCTTTCCGGATTTGTTGCCCTGGGGCCTTCCGCTCAGATACGTATAGGCAAGAATGGCAAAATCTATGACGATGAGAGTTATACTGACATAGCCTTTGGATTAAGGCCGGATTTGTGCGGCAAAGGGATAGGCAAGTATTTGGTTCTTGCTGCAATTGAATTTGCAAAACAGCACTTTCCTGATGATGGCATAAGGCTTACGGCGGAAGCGGACAATTTAAGGGCGGTAAAACTTTATACAAAAATGGGGTTAAAAAAAGTAAAGACCTTGAAGAAAGGTCTTTTTGGAAAGAAATTAATTGTCATGACATTGGAGTAGGAATCTTTTGGCATTGGTACATAATATCATTTCTTTCTCTTTGTCCGTAAGGGGAAGCTTCATGAATCTTTCAAACTCACCTGCATGATCCCACATGGGATAATCAGTGCCAAAAAACACTTTCTCCACACCGTGTTTTCTGATTATGGAGACCGCCTCCTCAGGTGCTAAAAAAGGCAGCGAGCTGGATGTATCCATATATATTCTGGGATGGGATAAATATGGTGTTTTGAGGCTTGCCCACATAGTATAACCTCCCAGATGTGCAGCGATTACAAATAGTTTCGGAAATTTCTCCAGTACGTTAAGAAGCCTCCAGGGTTGGGAATAGGGATATCTGTTGTCTCCCATATGTATAAGGAAGGGGAGTCTTCCCTGGCACATGTCAAACATTTTGTATGTTATCGGGTCATCCAGATTAAACTCCTGAAAATCTGGATGGAGTTTAATGCCTGAAAGTTTCAAATCAAATATTTCTTCAATGTCATTTTCTAAATTTTCGCTTCTGGGATGAAGAGATCCAAAACCAATAAATCTGCTGTTTGTCTTGATTTCTTGGGATATGAAATGATTTATGGATGAAACCTGGCTGGGTTTTGTTGCCGTAGAATTTACAAGATACCTGGTGGCACCTATTTTTTCGCCGTCTTCCACAAGATCTTTTGAAGTGCCTTTTCTCTGCATTTTTATACCATAAAAACTTCCCACAGCTTCCACAGCCTTGTCCGATATCTTGTCAGGAAAAATGTGAGTATGCATATTGTATATCTCCTGCAACTTTCTGCTTCCTTTCTTTATCTTTTCTCAACCCTGATATTATATCACAAAAAAAGGACTGAAGCACAAAAAGCCTCAGTCCTTTCAGGAATAGTGTGAAGAATTACTTCTTCTTTTTCGAAATTATTATCAGTATTGCAGCAACTGCAA
>LSQX01164862.1_pt1 | contig 10045 bp, 16 predicted proteins | sample 654561 | NCBI WGS metagenome assembly LSQX01 (sample SAMN04489861, study PRJNA283612) | anaerobic digester metagenome | isolation source: 4 biogas reactors fed with cattle manure at either 37C or 55C with and... | place: Denmark: Kongens Lyngby | collected 2014
AGTAGGTGTAATGCGACTTAAAAAATATAAAAACTTCATATGAAAACTAGGAATTATAATTAGTTTCTTTTTAAACATTTTATCGATTGCATACTTAGCTACATATTCACTTGATAATGATTGTAATTCAAATTTCACATTAGCAACCTTATTAAAGTTAGTTCTAACTGGTCCTGGACATAATGCTGAAATAACAACATTAGCGTTATCTTTCCTTAGTTCTTCATAGAGAGCTGTAGTTAATCTTAAGATATATGCCTTTGTTGAATAATAAGTAGCCATCAATGGACCTGGTTGAAAAGCTGATGCTGAGGAAACATTAAGAATATAACCGCTATCTTTAGTTTTCATATCTTTTAAAAACATTTTAGTTAAAATATGAACCGCCTTTATATTCAAATCAATCATATTTAATTCTTTATCTAAATCAATATCTAAAAAACTACCAAACGCTCCAAAACCAGCATTGTTAATTAAAATATCAATGTCTTCTTTTTTGGTTTTGTTATAAAGATTAATACAATTATCAATATTACTTAAATCAGTAGCGATAATTTTCACATCAGTCTTTAGCGACGATGAAACACGTTTTAATTCATTTTCATCTCTAGCTACTAGGATAAGATCATACCCCATATCACTTAGATATTTAGCTATATCCTTACCTATACCACTAGATGCCCCTGTAATTAGTGCCTTCATTTAAATACACCTCAATGTTAGTATAACATAAGTAAACATTGTAAAGATAAAAAAAATAGCGTTATTGCTATCTTTTATTTTGAATTATTTACTTTAATAATTCATCAGTTATACATATTTCTGGAACAGTTGTTCCAAAAACACCAGTATCATATGCTATATCCAAAATAATACTAACTATTAATGGTGTTAAAAACAATAATATAGCTGCTAATACTCTTTTTCCAAAATTAGTACCGGCTTTTTTTATCGCATTTTCATCTGATGCTAGGGTCGCTTTAGCAAAATCAATTGTTCCAAAAATTATAAGTACAATTGGACCGATTAATTTGATAAAGTTAAAAGCTTCATTAATTAAATTTCTTGTTGCAATTACGTTTCCAGCTTCATCTTTCTCTTCATAAGTGAAATCAGAACAATTTATTGGTTCTCCATTAGGTAATATACGAATATCGTCATTTCTATCGTTGGGCAGTGGTCCTGGCAACTCACTTTCCCAATCTTTTCCTTCACCATTATCTACTAATGACCCATCTAAGAGGTTTACTCCGCCTTTCTCTTCGCCAAGCTTAGCATCAGTTGTTAGAAAAAATTGTTTACTAGTTCCACTATATGTAGGATTCTCTACGATATATAAATCACTACTTGATGGGCATGTGAAAGTGCCTGTTTGATGTGATATATTTTTATATAAATTTTTAATATCACTACCACTTATAGTAAATAAATAAGCTTCCATAGTATTAGGGTTTTTAGCAAGAACCCCAAAGTAAGTACTGTCTTCATTAATAATTGTAGATGATTCAACTTTATCACATGAATATGTAGTAGCACCAGATACCCTTATACATAATTCTTTATCTGCATCTGAATACATATTAAGTTGAATATCAAGTCCATTAGCATTTTTAATAGCATTAGTTTTTATACTATATGGGCATGTTTTAGTTTGTGTAACACCTGTCGGTTTTTCTACATAGTTTGAATTATAACATATTGTTTTACAACTATCATTAGAGCATTTACCAACACATTCTTCACAATCCCTAATACAATTTGCACCTATTTGTATAGCCCATGCATCTGAATAATCACTACATCTTTGACTACATGTTGTTTTTGATGTTGAATCTGTTGGTGTTGTCGTTACGATTTTTTCATATTTAGGATTTTTAGATTTTGATGCAAACATCATATAAGTATCATCATTATAATCACCCCACAAAAGCCATACAGAATTTGGTACCATAGATTCAGTCTTAGAAGTAATAACAGGACATCCACCATATGAATTATATTGTTCAATAAACTGTTTAGTTTGATTACTACCATCTAAATAAACAGTAATATTGCCGCCTATGATAGAAACCTCCCCTATAATGCCCTTTTTTACATTTGCTGTCTTCCACACACTATCTTTATATAAATCAATCGTAATTGTATCATCATCATATACCTTAATACTTATATTAAATGGTGCTTCTTTATTAGCATAAAATCCAACATATGGGCAGGTAGCTTTTAAATTAGCTGCCTTAACATTTCCTTGAAATAAAAAGAAACTAAGGAATACCAAAAAAATGATGATAAAAGCATCTTTTGTTCTCTTCATTTTTACCTCCTTAAAATCCACAAGAAATTATGACTTTAATATCATAATCTTTTACTCCAAATGGTGATTTTGGATATAATTTAATCTTCGTCTCAATAAAATTACAATAACGTTTAGTTTTTTTGTTTTTAAATTGACGGCTATCTTTATAATTTAATTCACTAATTAACGTAGCTAAATCAACGCTAACTCCGTTCTCCGAAAGCAAAGATAGCGTTTTAGTATTTGCTCCAAAATCAGCATAAAAATGTTTTTCATAATAATCTTGCCCCATATTTTTTATAGTCATTGATAACTGCATTTTTTGGATAGGGTTTTGAAGAAACAAAAACAAAAGATATACTACAATGGCAACCAATACTATAATTAAAGATATTTTTGATATTTTTATTAATCTATTATTCATATGTTTTCTCCCTAAAGATTAATATAACCTTTATTAAAAAATTAATAAAGGTTTTTGTCTTAAATTTTGGAATGAAATGATTTAATATTAGTATGTACAACAACATATAAAGTCGTTTATGAAAATGCATATTATAATACTTATAATTACAAAAAAGAGTGAAATATATTCACTCTAACAATTTTCTTTTTTGTTCACACTTATTTGAATTCTTATACTAATTCAAGAATAACGATTAATGCATCGTCGCCTCTTCTTTCTTGTAATTTAAGAATTCTTGTATAACCACCGTCTCTATTTTCATAACGCTTAGCTAAGTCATCAAATACTTTTTTCACAACCTCACCATCATTATGTAAGAAAGCAATGGCCTTACGTCTTGCAACTAAACTACCATCCTTACCATAAGATATCATTTTATCAAACATCTTACGAACTTCTTTAGCTCTTTCTTCTGTAGTCTTTATACTTTCATGTGTTATTAAATCAATTGTTAAATTAGCAAGCATCGAAGAACGATGTTTACTGTCTCTACCTAATTTACGATAAGCCATAATATCCCTCCTTACTAGTCTTCTATTTTAAAACTTAAGCCTAATTCCTTAACTTTGTTAACTACTTCTTCTAATGAAATTTTACCAAGATTTCTTATTTTACGCATTTCGTTTTCAGTCTTGCTTATCAAATCTTGAACATTATTTATACCAGCTCTTCTTAAGCAGTTAAATGCTCTTACTGATAATTCTAATTCCTCAATTGGCATTTCTAGAGCTTTTTGTCTAGGATCGTCAGTGCTCTTTTTCATTAATCCCTTAATAGCCTCTGTGAATTCTGGATCATCTAATTTATCTAAATGAGTCATTAGAATACTTGCCGCCTTGCTTATAGCATCTTGAGGCATAATAGCACCATTAGTCCATACTTCGAGAATTAGTTTATCATAACTATCATCTTGACCAACACGAGCATGTTCAACTTCATAATTAACTCTTTCAATTGGTGAATATAATGAATCAATTGCTATAACACCAATCTTATCTGTTAATAAATTTTTGTTTTCTTCAGCTCTTACATAACCTCTTCCTCTACCGATAGTAAGTTCCATATCAACTTTTCCATCTTTAGCTATTGTTAATATTTCTTGGTCAGGATTAATAATTTCAATATCTGGGGTACGTGCTAAAGCTGAAGCTCTTAATACCCCTTCTCCACTAGCACTAATTTTAATTGTGATATCTTGGTCACTATTTTTTCTTACAACAACTCTTTTTAAATTAAGAATTATTGCTGTCGCATCTTCAATAACACCATCAAGTGCTTGAAATTCATGCATAACACCGTCAATATGGACACTTCGAATCGCATCTCCTGGTAGTGATGATAACATCACTCTTCTAAGAGCATTTCCAAGTGTTGTACCAAAACCTCTTTCAAGTGGTTCTAGTTCAAATTTTCCATAAAAATTGTTTTCAATATATTCTGTAATTTTGTATTGTGATTTTTCATAAATTAAACTGTTGTCATCAGCCTCATTATATTCTAGAGTAACTGATACTTTTAAATCAGAATTTACTGCAACTTCTGTCGCTTTATTAGCCACTATAAATCACTCCTTTTCTTTTAGTTACGAGGACGTTTTGGAGGACGACAACCATTATGTGGAATTGGTGTAATATCATTAATAACTGTTACATCCAAACCAGTTGCTTGTAATTGTCTCATAGCCGTCTCACGGGCAGGTCCTAATCCTTTAACAAAAACTTCAACTTTACGCATACCTGACTCTATTGCCACTTTAGCAGCTGCTTCTGCTGCCATACCAGCTGCGAAAGGTGTATCTTTTTTAGCTCCTTTAAAACCAATTGTACCTGACGATGCCCAACTAACAGTATTTCCATCTCTATCAGTAATTGTTACAATTGTGTTATTTTGCGTTGAGTGAATATGTGCATATCCTTCAGGAATATTCTTTTTTACTTTACGCTTTCTTGGTTTATATGCCATTTTATATAACCTCCTTCTTTATATTCTAACTATGCCTTTTTCTTATTAGCAACAACTTTACCACGACCTTTACGTGTTCTTGCATTACGATTAGTACGTTGACCTCTAACTGGTAATCCTTTACGATGACGTAGTCCTTGATAACTACCGATTTCCATCTTTGTCTTAATATTCATACTAACTTCACGACGTAAGTCACCTTCAACTAGATGTTTAGAAATTTCATCACGAATACTAGTAACTTCATCATCAGTTAAATCTTTAGCTTTCTTATCAAGATCGACTCCTACATTACTTAAAATTGTCTTTGATAAATTTCTACCAATTCCATGAATATAAGTAAGTGCTATTTCAACTCTTTTTTCGTTTGGTAGATCTACACCTTTTATACGTGCCATTTTAATACCTCCTAACCTTGTCTTTGTTTGTGTTTTGGATTTTCACAAATGACGATTAACTTTCCTTTTCGTTTAACTATTTTACATTTATCACATATTTTTTTTACTGATGGTGCTACTTTCATAGTACGACCTCCTTATTTTCTATATATTATACGCCCACGTGTTAAATCAAGAGGTGATAATTCAAGTGTAACCGTGTCACCTGGTAAAATGCGTATGTAGTTCATTCGGATTTTACCAGAAACGTGAGCTATTACGGTATGTTTATTTGGCAATTCTACTTTAAATATACCACCCTTTAATACTTCTAATACTTTTCCATCCACTTCGATGGTATGTTTATTAGTCATTCTCTCACTCTCCTGTTAATACTAGGTATCCATTGTCTGTAACTAATACAGTATGCTCAAAATGGGCCGATGGTTTACCATCCCTTGTTACTATTGTCCAGTCATCATCTAATATCACAACATGCCTTGTTCCTAGATTAAGCATTGGTTCAATGGCAATAGTCATACCACTTTTTATAACTATTCCTGTATTTGGGATACCATAATTAGGAATATTTGGTTCTTCATGAATGTCATTTCCAACACCATGACCAACCAATTCTCTTATAACACCAAGCTTATGATTTTTGGCGTATTGTTCAATTGCAGAACCAATATCACCAATACGATTGCCAGCCTTTACTTGCTTTAACCCTTCATATAAAGCTTGTTCTGTATGTTTCAATAGATACTCTTTATTTTCATTTATTTTACCAATACCATAAGTCCAAGCAGAATCGCCATGGTAACCTTGATAACATGCACCAATATCAATTGATATAATGTCACCTTCTTTTAATTTGTAATTATTAGGTATTCCATGAACCACCTCATCATTTACTGATGTGCAGATAGATGCGGGAAATCCATTAAATCCCTTAAATGATGGTGTTGCACCAAGACTTATAATATAATTTTCTGCTAATTCATCTAATTTCTTAGTTGTAATACCTGGTTTTAGATAAGGCCTTAAATATTGATGCGTTTTATAAACAATGTTGCCAGCCTTTTTCATTAGCTCTATTTCTCTTTCGCTTTTAATACTTATCATTTTTTCGCTCCAATAATACGTTCTATTTGAGTAAATGTATATTCTTTATTAATGCTGCTATCTACGATATGTAAAACGCCTTTTTCTTTATAGTAATCAATTACTGGTTGCGTTTTAGTTATATATGTATCAAAACGTTGATTAAATGTTTCCACATTATCATCGCTTCTTTTTTCTAGGTTAGCATGACACTTATTGCATAATCCAGGTGTATTAAAAGTATCATAATATTCATTATAAACAGTTCCACAATTAGGACATGAAACACGACCCGTAATTCTTTGCATCGCTATTTCTTTATCAATATCCAAAAATATTACATAATCTACTTGTCGATTAAGCTCTTCAGATATTTCTTCAAAAACATGCGCCTGTTCTAAATTACGAGGGAAACCATCTAAAATATAACCTTGATCACAATCGCTTTTGTGTAGTCTATTTCTAAGTAATTCGTAAACAATTGAATTATCAACTAGAAGACCTTTATTCATTAACTCTTTTACATGTTCACCAACAGGGGAACCCGAATCGACTTCATGTCTTAATAAATCCCCAACCGAGATATGTACCATATTATATTTTTCTTTTAACATATCTGATTGTGTTCCCTTTCCGGCTGCTGGTGGTGCGATAAAAATAATATTTGGCATTAATAGCGACCTCCATAATTTCTTGTGAGTAATCTGCTTTCAAGTTGATTATATGTTTCCAAAGCGACACCTACAACAATTAACAATCCTGTTCCTCCAATTGTTATATTAGCACTCAAACTAGTCATGTTAGAAAATATTATTGGTAACCCAGCAATAACTACTAAGAAGAATGCTCCAACTATTGTTAAACGAGATAATACTTGTTTAATATAGGTTGACGTTTCTTTACCTGGTCTTATACCTGGAATATACCCACCTTGTTGTTGAAAATTAGTTGCCATCTCTTCAGGATTTAATTGCATATATGTATAAAAATATGAAAAGAAGATAATACATATAATGTACAAAGCAAATCCAGTTGCTGTATTATAATTCAAATATTTTTCAACAAAAAGTATAAATTCATCATTCTTTAAAAAGCGTGCAATTGTTGTTGGGATAGCTACAACCATTGATGCAAATATTACCGGCATAACGCCAGCTGAGTTCAACTTAATTGGCATATAACTTTGTTTAGCTCCATACGCGCTTGTTGTTTTGTTTGAATATTGAATTGGAATTCGTCTTTCTGCTTGTTGAACAAATATTACTCCAACAATAATAGCTAAGTATACAAGAACAAAAACAAAGAATGATATAACACCCATCACAGTTGCTTGTGTACTAGTTATTTTGACCATCTCATTAAAGGCATCAATAAACATCTTAGGGGTTGTCATTAAAATACCTGACATAATAATTAATGATATACCATTTCCAATACCTTTTTGAGTTATCTGATCACCTATCCACAATAAGAATGCAGTTCCAGCAGTCAGAATAATTGATATTCTTAGATATTCTAAAGCAGTTGCTCCTTCTGGTAAGAAAGCAAACGAGAAAAAATATCCTTGAAGGAATGCTAACGCTATTCCTAAATATCTATTAATCTTGTTAATTTTTGTTCTACCAGACTGGCCTTGCTTAGCAAGATCAGAGAAATAAGGAACTATATCCATTTGTAATAATTGTGTAATAATTGATGCTGATATATAAGGCATTACCCCTAGAGCAAAGATTGAGAACTGCTTAAAAGCACCTCCACCCATTGCATCCATAAGTGCTAAAAAACCTAATTTATCACTAGCGATTGCTTGAGTACCTGGAACTTGTATTACTGTTCCTAATTTAAAGACAAACAACACTGCTAATGTAAATATTACTCTATTAAGAATATCTCTATTCTTAGGACTAAACATTTGCTTTAATAATGCAAACACTTTAAATCACCTCGGCTTTTCCACCAGCTGTTTCTATTGCTTCTTTTGCCGTTTTAGAAAATTTGTGCGCTCTAACTGTTAACTTCTTATCAAGTGAGCCATTTCCTAAAACTTTTATACCATTTAATTGATTTTTTATCATACCTATTTCTTTTAACAATTCTGGTGATACAACAGTACCCTCATCAAACTGATTTAAATCACTAATATTGATTGTTGCATATGTAATTTTGAAATTAGCATTACTAAAACCTCTTTTTGGAAGACGTCTATATAATTCTAATTGTCCACCTTCAAATCCAGGTCTTACACCGCCACCGCTTCTTGCATTTTGACCTTTATGGCCTTTGCCACTAGTTTTACCTGTACCGCTACTAGATCCACGACCTAATCTCTTACGTTCTTTAACAGTACCTTCACTGTATCTTAATTCATGTAATTTCATTAGCCCATTATCTCCTCTACTGTTTTGCCTCTTAATTCAGCAACTTTTTCAGCGGTTTTTTGAGCGATAAGAGCGTTAATTGTAGCTCTTGCGGTATTTATTTTAGTGTTAGAGCCAAGTGATTTAGAAATAACGTCACTGATTCCTGCTAATTCTAATACTGCTCTAATAGGTCCACCAGCAATGACACCATTACCAGCTTTTGCAGGTTTAATTAAAACTTTTGCAGCTCCACTTACACCAGTAGCTTCGTGTGGTATTGTTCTTCCATCAATAATAGGTACTTTAATCATATTTTTATTTGCTTTAGCGATTGCTTTTTTAACAGCGTCTGGAACTTCGTTTGCTTTCCCTGTCCCAAGACCAACTGAGCCTTTTCTGTTACCAACAACAACAGTAGCTGCGAAACGAAATTGACGACCACCCTTAGTTACTTTCGTAACACGTTTTACATCAATCACTAATTCTTCATTTTCTTTAGTTTGAGGTTGTCTCATTCTCTCTTCCATCGTTACCCTCCTTTTAGAATTCTAATCCATTTTCACGTGCTGCTTCAGCTAAAGCTTTAACACGTCCATGATATTGGTATCCACCTCTATCGAATACAATTTTTGTTATTTTAAGTTTTTTAGCTTTCTTAGCAATAGAGGCACCCACTAACTTAGCAGCTTCTAAATCACTGCCATTTTTAATATTTAAGTCTTTATCTAATGAAGAAGCACTAACTAAAGTAACACCAGCTTCATCATCAATGATTTGGGCACTAATATTTTTGTTTGATCTAAAAACACTTAATCTTGGTGCTAATGAAGTTCCATTAATAGTCTCTCTAATACGTTTATGTCTTAGGATTCTACCTTCATTTCTTGATTTTTTATTAATCATAATAGACTTCCTTTCTTTTATTTAGAGGCCTTCTTGCCCTCTTTACGGCGAATTTGTTCACCTTTGTAACGAATACCTTTACCCTTGTAAGGTTCAGGTTTTCGCACCTTACGGATATTAGCAGCAAATTCACCTACAGCTTGTTTATCAATACCCTTAACAATAATTTCAGTATTGTTAATAGCTTCAACTGTTAAATTAGAAGGAACATCTAACGTAACAGGGTGTGAGAAACCTGCATTAATAACAAGCCTTTTTCCTTGTACATTAAAACGATACCCTACACCAACTATTTCTAGGCTCTTTTGGTATCCTTCACTTACCCCTATTAACATATTAGCAATATTAGAGTTTATTGTACCATGAAGAGCACTTGACCCTGCTTGTTCATTTTCTACTGTTATACAATTATCTTCCACCTTAACAATTACATTATTAGGTATGTTAAGCATTAGTTCGCCTTTTGGGCCTTTAACAGTAAGAACACGATTGTTTTCTTCTATTGAAACTTTTTCTGGTATTGTTAATACCTTATTTCCAATACGACTCATTTTAACTCCTCCTTATGTAATTGTTA
>LSQX01308565.1_pt2 | contig 10045 bp, 11 predicted proteins | sample 654561 | NCBI WGS metagenome assembly LSQX01 (sample SAMN04489861, study PRJNA283612) | anaerobic digester metagenome | isolation source: 4 biogas reactors fed with cattle manure at either 37C or 55C with and... | place: Denmark: Kongens Lyngby | collected 2014
AACGCCTTCGCCGGCAAATACGACTCGGTGTTCTGCGTCAACCACGGCACCCCGGAGGAACGGCTCCAGGCGTTCGAGGAAGCCGTGCTCACCGTCTATGCCTCGGCGGTGTCGGAGGACGCGCTGGCCTATCGGATGAACCGTGATCTCGTCGAACGCGATGAACAGATGGCGGTGTTGGTCCAGCGGGTGTCCGGGGAGTATCACAGCCACCTGTTCTTCCCGCACGCCGCGGGGGTGGCGAACTCGTCGAACCTCTATGTCTGGGACCCCGATACCGACTCCTCGGCAGGGATGGTCCGGCTGGTCTTCGGGCTGGGCACCCGGGCCGTGGACCGCATCCAGCAGGACTATGCGCGGATCGTCGCGCTCGACGTGCCCACCCGCAAGGCGCTCGTCGACCCGGCGGACGAGGCGCGCTGGTCGCAGCACTATGTCGACGTGCTCCACCTCACCGAGGGCGACCACCGCACGGTGCCGCTGACCGATCTGCTCGACGCGGACATCGGGGCGCCCTGGCCCCTGTTCGCGACTCCGGACTATCAGATGCTGCGCCTCCTCCGAGAACGCGGCAGGCGGCCGAAGCGGCAGCCGATGGTGCTCGACTTCGGCGGCCTGCTCGACGGCGACTTCCCCCGTTATCTGCGATCGGCACTGCGGGCGCTCGAGGAGGCGTACGACTATCCCGTCGACATCGAGTTCACCCTGAACGTCGCGGACGACGGCAATTGGCGGATCAACCTGGTCCAGTGCCGGCCACTGCAGACCCGGGGCCTCGGCAAGGCCGTGGCTGTGCCGGAGCTGACCGCCGACGATGACGACTTCCTGTTCGCCACCCATGGCAACTTCATGGGCGGCAATGTCCGGTTGCCGATCCGCTATGTGGTGACGGTCCGGCCGTCGGCCTATCTCCGCATGGGCCAGCAGGACCGCTACGCCGTGGCCCGCGAGATCGGGCTGCTCAACCGGCTGCTCAAGGACGAGGACTTCATGCTGATGGGGCCGGGGCGCTGGGGGACCACCACCCCTTCGTTGGGGGTGCCCGTCCGCTTCACCGAGGTGTGCAATGCCTCCGTGCTGTGCGAGTTCACCTATGTGCGCGGCAACTTCCTGCCCGAGCTGTCCTATGGCAGCCACTTCTTCCAGGACCTGGTCGAAACGGGCATCTTCTATGTCGCGCTCTTCGAGGGGCAGGCCGGGACGCGGCTGAACGAACGGCTGATCCTCAAGCAGCCCAACCTGTTGGCCGAGCTCGACCCGGGCGGTGCGGATCTTGCCAACACGATCCATGTCGCACAATTCGACGGGTTGGAGCTCTATTCGGACATCGTGAGCCAGCGCCTGGTCTGTCGCTGACCGCTGATCAACCAGCGGACGGATTCTCCGGTTGGGGCACGCTTCTTTTCCGCGCGACGTACGTTGGATGCAGAGCCAGGCACACAGGAGTGAGAGGCATGCGGAGAGTTCGTCGTCCCGCGGTCGCGGGGTTGTTCTATCCCGGCGGTGAGTCCGATCTCGCCGGCACTGTCGATGGTCTGCTCGCCGAGGGGAGGGCGGCTGCGGGGCCCGACCCGAGCCCGCCCAAGGCGGTGATCGTGCCCCATGCGGGCTACATCTATTCCGGTGCGACCGCCGCGCAGGCGTACGCGCGGGTTGCGCCCGCAGCCGACCGCATCAAGCGGGTCGTCATGTTCGGGCCCAGCCACCGGGTCGCCCTGAACGGGCTCGCGGTGCCCTCCGTGGGCGCATTCCGTACGCCGCTCGGCGACGTCTCCGTCGCTAAGCTCGACCTGACGGATCTTCCCCAGGTCGTGGTCGCCGACTCGCCGCACGCCCAGGAACACTCACTGGAGGTGCAGCTGCCGTTCCTGCAGCGCATGCTGGGGGACGGTTTCGACATCGTCCCGTTCTCGGTGGGGGTGGCGGAGCCGGAGGAGGTCGCGGAGGTCGTCGACCGCTGCTGGGGCGGGCCGGAGACGCTGCTGGTGTTCAGCACGGACCTGTCGCACTACTACCCCTATGAGACCGCACAACGGCTCGACGCCGAGACCGTGCAACAGATGGTGGCGCTCACCGGCCCGATCGATCCCGACCGGGCGTGTGGTGCGCGACCTGTCAACGGTCTGCTCGTCAGCGGGACGCGCCGCGGCCTGAGCACCGAACTCTATGGCTGGTGCAACTCCGGCGACACCGCCGGCGATCGCGAAAGGGTGGTCGGCTATGCGGCCATCGGTGCCCTCGAACAGGACTGACCCACCGTGGCCCGCGGACGCGGGCACGGTGTTGCTGCCGATCGCCCGCGCCGCCATCGCGGAACAGCTGGGGCTGTTCGCGACCGAGCCCGAGCTGCCCGAGTGGGTGCACAGGAGCGGCGCCTCCTTCGTCACCCTGCACACCGCCGGCCGACTGCGGGGCTGCATCGGCACGATCTCTGCGTACCGATCGATCGTCGAAGACGTCCGCAACAACGCCCGCAACGCGGCCTTCCGGGACCCGCGTTTCCCGGCGGTGAGCGTGGAGGAGTACGCGGGGCTCGATCTCGAGGTCTCCCTCCTCTCCCCGCCACAACCGATGGAGGTCCACGACGAGGGCGATCTGGTCCGCCAACTGCAACCCGGCGTGGACGGTGTGCTGATCGAGGCCGGTGACCGGCGCGGCACCTTCCTCCCGCAGGTGTGGGAGCACTTCTCCGACGCCGGCAGCTTCGTTGCCGCGCTGCGCCAGAAGGCAGGCGTCAAGGACGAGCGCTGGGACCCGGACTGGCGCGTCTCCCGCTATACGGTCACCGCCTGGAGTGAACCATGACCCATCCGGCCCGCTATTGGCACGCCATCGACGACGGACGGATCCAGTGCGATCTGTGCCCGCGCGAATGCCGCCTGCGCGACGGCCAGCGGGGATTCTGCTTCGTCCGTCAGCGCGTCGGCGACCAGCTGGTGCTGACCACCTATGGCCGCTCGTCCGGATTCTGCCTCGACCCGATCGAGAAGAAGCCGCTCAACCACTTCTTCCCGGGCACGAGCGTCCTCTCGTTCGGCACCGCCGGCTGCAACCTGGGGTGCAAGTTCTGTCAGAACCACGAGATCTCGACCGCCGCGCAGATGGAGGCCCTCGCCGACAGTGCTTCTCCGGAGGATCTGGCCTCCGCGGCCCGGGCGTGGCGGTCCCACAGCATCGCCTTCACCTACAACGACCCGGTGATCTTCGCCGAGTACGCGATCGATGTCGCCCGCGCCTGCCGACAGGCCGGCATCAAGACCGTCGCCGTCACCGCCGGCTATCTCCAGGGCGAGGCCCGCCGCGACTTCTTCGCCCACATGGACGCCGCCAACATCGACCTCAAGGGCTTCCGGGACGACTTCTATCGCAAGCTCACCGGCGCGCGGCTCGCGACCGTGCTCGACACGTTGACCTATCTGCGGACCGAGACCGATGTGTGGTTCGAGATCACCACTCTGCTCATCCCCGGCCACAACGACGACCCCGATGAACTTCGGGAGCAGTGCGACTGGATCGTTCGGGAACTCGGACCCGACACGCCGATCCACTTCTCCGCGTTCCACCCCGATCACCGGATGCAGGACGTCCCGCACACGCCGCCCGCGACGCTCACCCGCGCCCGGGAGATCGCCCTCGAAGCGGGTTTGCGGTACGCGTACACCGGCAACGTCCACGACCGCGCCGGGGACACCACCTCGTGTGCCGGCTGCGGGTCGGAACTCATCGTCCGCGACTGGTACAACATCCTCACCTATCGCCTCACCCCTGACGGCACCTGCCCCGACTGCGGCACCGTCCTGCCCGGACGGTTCGGCACCAGGGCCGGGACCTTCGGCGCGCGGCGGATCCCGATCCGGGTGAGTTGAGACGCGGGGACGCCACCTTCGTTGCTCTTTGCCCGGGTTGGTTCCACTCGTAGTGGGCCATGTTGCCCGGGTTTGATCACGTTGCCCGTCTTCGTTGCTCTTTGCCCGGGGTGGTTCCACTGGTTGTGGGTCACGTTGCCCGGGTTTGGTCACGTTGCCCGGGTTCGTTGCTCTTTGCCCGGGTTGGAGCCCGGGCAAGGAAGCATTAACCCGGGTGATGTGACCAAACCCGGGCAACGATGCAAGAGCGCGTGGCGTGGCGTGGCGTGCGGAGGATTGGGCGTGCGCAGCGGACGGAGTAGGTGAACGGACCTGGCGTGGCCCGGTCAACCCCCAACCGCGATCTCAGCGCCCAACGCCCAGCCGTCGGAGAGCGGAAGCTTGTCGCCGCTCCAGAACTTGCCTGGGTCATACCAGTTCGCCGGGTATTCCTCCGGCAGGATCCCCATCTCCTCGAAGGTCAAGGCGACCACTTCGGCGCAGTACGCCACCGCGGGCCGCATCGGATCGGGGTCGGCCCGGCGACCGATGAGGGCCTTCGGCCGAGTCGTCCGCCCACGCAGCCAGCGCCAGGCGAGACGGCTGGTCGATGGGAACGACACTCCGTTCAGCCGCGCAATCACCCGCAGCAGCGCATCCTCCTCTGCACGGCCCACCTCGGGCGTGAGTTGCCGCAACCACGCCTGCTGGTGATAGCGCTCCTGCCACCGGGTCACCGCCGCGCGCAGGTCGTGCAGTTGAACGCCGGAGTGCCTCTCGCCCGCCCATACGTCGGGAAGGGATCGACCGAGCTCCGCGTGCCACATCAACGGCGGCAGGTCGTCGATCGCGACGGTCATGCCGACGTGGTTGACCGGTGCGTTCGTCAGTGCGCGGATCGCCCGATCGGCCCGGGTCCTGCCACGGAACACCCAGATGTCCCCGGTCCGGGTGTGATCGAGCGCTTCATCCAAGTTCAGGGCCATGCCCCCAGCATCTCAGCCAGCCGGTGATCTCGTGTGCCCCCGGACTGCTGTGATGACGACACTTGGGAGGCACGCGAGGACACACGAGCACGACCGCCCGGGCTTGCATCCAGCTGCGGGGTGTCATAGGACAAACCCATGGCAAAGCACCGGCCCAAGAAGGAAAAGCATCGGCCCAAGAAGCGTTCCTGGTGGGTCATCGTCGGCAAGTGGCTCGGCATTGCGGGTCTGCTGGGCGTCGCCGCCGGCGGCGTGCTGATCGCGCGCGACGAGCGGCAGCGGCGGGCGTACACCCCCGACGAAATCCGCCAACGCCTCCACGAACGCGCGGCACAGGCCGGGTCACCCGACTGACCCGGCTCATTCCGCTTCCAGGAGGTTCTTGATCCGCGCCGTCACCGCGGCCCAACCCGGCGACTCGTCGACGCGATAGCTCGTGACCAGGCCGTAGGCGATTTCGTCCTCGCGGTGGGCAGCCTCCTGTTCGCCCGGCGAGAAGCCCGAGCGCTTGACGAAGTCCACGGTCCGCCGGGCCAGATCCTCGATGCGGGGGTCGTCGGCGGCCCAGTCGTACGCCTGATCGGTGAGCAGATACAGCTCCATGTACGCCGGATCGGACATGAGTCGCATCTGCGTCTCCACCCACTGCTCCATCAGTTCCGGATAGAGCGTCGACGCCAGGATCCAGCCCTCCCGCTCCATGTCCAGGGTCCGCGGCGACACCCCGGCCTCGGCGGCACGCCTCTGGATCTCGGCATGGACGGTCAGCAGTTCCGGGGGCAGGAACGGCTCGTCGGTGGCCAGGCTGGCGAGCGCCTTCCGTGTCGCCTGCAGTCTCCGGATCTGCGCCCGCAGGTTCCGGTCGATCTCCGCGACCTCGGCGCGCAGGACGGCCGGGGACGCGTGGGTGAACTCGTTGATCTTCCTGAGGGGTACGCCGGCGTCGGCGAGGATCCGGATCCGCGCCAGGTCCACGACCGCCTGGGCGCCGTAGCTCCGATAGCCCGACGCGTCGCGCGGCGGCTCGGGCAGCAGGCCGATCTGGTGATAGTGCCGGATCGCGCGGACGGTCGTGCCCGCGTACTCAGCAAGCCGGCTGATGCTCAGCATCTCTCTCCTCCTCCGCGAGGGTGCGCAGCGAGCCGCGCAGGCTCGGCGCCGACACGGCCCAGACGGCCACCGCGGCCCAACAGGCCGCCAGGAGCCAGGCTGTCACGGACAGGTTCGTGACCGCGACGGCACCGGCCATCAGCCCGAGTCCCACCGGGGCGGCGAGCATGGCCAGGGCGGCGTTCAGTCCGAACACGCGGCCACGGAGGGCATCCGGCACCGCCCTGGTCAGCACCACCATGACGATCGGCTGCTGGAATCCGGAACCAACGCCGATCAGGAGCATCCCGAGCGCGACCGGCCAGAACCCCACCAGGGTCGCGATCGCCACGAACCCGGCGGTGAACAGAACGTTCGACACGACCCAGGCAGACAGTCGACGGTGGCCGAAGAGCGCGCCGTAGAGACCGGAGCCGATCATCGTGCCCACGGCGTACGCCGACAGGCTGAACCCCAGGAACTCGGGCCGGGCCAACTCCCGGAAATGCGCCGGCAGCAGCACCGACAGCAGGGGCGCGACCAGCATCATGACCGCGAGCGAGATGAGCACGAGGGTCAGGAGGGTGCGATCGGTGCGCACGAGGCGCCACCCCGCGAGAGGCGACGCGTCCGGGTCGGTCGCCGCACCGACAGCTGGGCGCAGCGGCATCAGCCAGATCGCGATCGCAGCAAGCGCGGAGCAGGCGGCCGTCACCCACACGACGTGAATCGCGGGCAGCGCGGCCAACAGGCCGCCGGCCACCGCGGGACCGGCGAGAAAGGTGAGGCCGAACACCGCACCGCGTGCGGAGGCGACCCTGTCGAGGGTTGCCCCGGACGTGTCGGACACCTGGGCGAGCATCGCCTCGCGGGCGGTCATGCCGGGCACGTCGAAGAGTGCGCCGAGGACGCCCAGAGCGATGAACCAGGTCACGTTGAGGCCCACGGTCAGGTCGACGACCGCCAATCCGGCGACCGAGAGCGCGGATCCGGCGTCGGAGATGATGCAGACGGTACGCCGGCCGATGCGGTCGACGAGATGTCCGCCGACGAAGGCCGCAACGGCTGACGGCGCGGCGCTGGCGGCCGCAACAAGTCCCGTGAGCGCGGGGTCGCCGGTGCGGGTGAGGACCAGCCAGGGCAGGACGATCGAGATGGCCGAGTTGCCGAACAGGGACGTGCCCGAGGAGAACAGATAGAGCGGCAGGGTCAGGCGCGAGGTCATGGCATGAGTGTCGGAGCCTGACGCTGCGTCAAGGTCAAGCGCAGCTCAGGGAGCGAGCCGCTCGCGCAGCCAGGCGCCGCCCTCCCGGCGATAGCGCAGCCGGTCGTGCAGGCGGGATTTCCGGCCCTGCCAGAACTCCCACACCTCCGGGACCAGGCGATAACCTCCCCACCAGTCCGGGCGCGGCGGGCGCAGCCCGTGCTCCGCCGCGGCCTTCGCCGCATTGGCCACCAGCACCCCGCGGTTCGCGATCACCTGGGACTGCGGTGATGCCCAGGCGCCCAGCCGCGAGTCGAGGGGGCGGACGGCGTAATAGGCATCGGACTCCTCGGGGGACACCTTCTCCACCCGCCCTTCGATGCGGACCTGTCGTTCCAGCTCCACCCAGTGGAACAGCAGCGCGGCCCGGTCGTTGGCGGCGAGCTCGTCACCCTTGCGGGAGTTGTAGTTCGTGTACCACACCACGCCCCGCTCGTCATAGCCCTTGATCAGCACGATGCGTGCCGACGGGCGACCATCGGCATCGGCAGTGGCCAGCGTCATCGAGTTGGGTTCCGGAAGCTTCGCGGCAACGGCCTGGTCGAACCAGCGCCCGAACTGCTCCACCGGGTCGAAGGATGATGCGCCTTCGTCCAACTCGCCCGCCTGATAATTCTTGCGCATGCCCCGGAGATCCATAGCTCACATCGTAGGTAGCGCACGGCAGCTGCGGCGGCCCGGTCAACCCCTCAGAGCGTGTCGGTGTCGATCACGAAGCGATAGCGGACGTCGGAGTTGACGACCCGGTCATAGGCCTCGTTGATCTGGTCCGCCGAGATCACCTCGACCTCGGCTGCGATGCCGTGCTCGGCGCAGAAATCGAGCATGCGCTGGGTCTGGGCGATGCCGCCGATGTTGGAGCCCGCCATCGACCGGCGACGCCCGATCAGCGACTGCACCTTCATGGGCAGGTGCTCGCTGGGCATGCCGACGTTGACCATCACGCCGTTGCGTCGCAGGAGCCCGAGATAGTCACCGAGGTTGATCTCCGCCGACACGGTGTTGAGGATGAAATCGAAGGACTCCGCCAGCTCCCGGAACACCGCCGGGTCCGCGGTCGCGCGATGGGCGACGGCACCGAAACGCTTGGAGTCTGCGGCCTTGCGGTCGGTCTGGGAGAGGACGGTCACCTCGGCACCGAGGGCGTGGGCGATCTGCACGCCCATGTGCCCGAGCCCACCCATCCCGACGACGGCCACCTTCGACCCCGGCCCTATGCCCCAGTGCTCGAGCGGCGAATAGGTCGTGACGCCCGCACACAGCAGCGGGGCGGCGTTCTCGAAGGGAATGGATTCCGGGATCCGCAGTGCGAAGCGTTCGGTGACCACGATCTCCTGGCTGTAGCCGCCCTGGGTGATCTCCCCATCGGGATAGGTGGAGGCATAGGTCCACACCACCCCGCCGGTGCAGTATTGCTCCTCGCCGTCCGCGCAGGCCTCGCATTCCCCGCACGAGTCGACCATGCAGCCGACCCCAGCCCGGTCGCCGACGGCGAACGTCCTCACCTCGGAGCCGACCTCGACGACCTCGCCCGCGATCTCGTGTCCGGGGGCGATGGGGTAGGTCTTGTCGCCCCACTCGCCGCGCACGGTGTGGATGTCGGAGTGGCAGATGCCGGCGTACGCAATCCTGATCCGAATGTCGTCCGGGCGCAGATCCCGCCGGACGATGGTGATGGGCTCCAGTGGTTCGCCGGCCCCCGGGGCCGCCCAGGCGCGGACAGTGGTCGTCATCGTTCCTCCTCGCGAGAGTTGTCGCTGCGTACGCTACGCCCGGGCACCGACATCCGCGACACTGTGGATTCTGACCACCTGGGTCTTGAGCCGATCAACCCCTGGAACGAGTGATCAACTCCCTGGTCCGTTCCGCACCCGCCGCCGGGCTGTCCCGATGCTCGGGTGCCCCGGTCGCCAGACCGATGAGGTGACCCAACACCCACAGGACGCCGGCCGCGAGCGCTGAATAGGAGACCGCGAGGGTCGCGTTGATGCCATTGGTCTGCGTGACGGCCAGCCCCTGCGACAGGATCAGCAGACCCAGGCCGAGCTCCGCGGCCAGCAGGACGGTCAGAGTGATCGCCGTGACCCGGAGTCGTGGCACCGCGATGGCCTTCACGACCGTCGCTGCGATCAACACGATGGCCATACCGGCGAGGACCATCCGCCCCGTCTGCAGCCACTCCAGGCGGTCGATCTCCAGGAGCTTCCACAGCGGCCAGCTCAGGCAGCGGGTGAACGAGCCGGTGCCCACGTTCGTCGTGCCCGCCACGACCAGGCCGAGCAGATGCATCACGAACACCGTGCCGAAGGCCGCGCCGCCCAGCCGCAGAACGGACCGGGATCCCCCGGAGTCCCGGGCGCCACCGCGGACGGACATGGCCGCTGCGGCCATCGTCATCAGCGTCATCGCGATCAGCGCGCCGCCGACATCGATCATCGCCAGCCCGAGCGGCAGCGTGAACAGAATGATCATCATCCCGAAGATGGCGGACGCGACAGCCAGCCCCAGGGCGACCCACGGGAAGACCCGCAAGCGAACGTCCTTCTCCCGCCGGCCGAGCCACCCCGCGTACCCCGTGAACACCAGAGCCAGGAAACTGATCAGCCGGTGGATGAACTCGATCGCGGGATTGTTCAACCAGCCCGCCGTCCGGTCGGGACCGATCTGATCGGCATAACACACCGGCCATGCCGGGCAGGCCGAGCTCGAGTCGGTCGCGCAGACCATCGAGCCGAGGGCGATCGTGACGAACAGAAATCCGGCCGCGAGCTGATAGACCAGCCGGACGCGAGCCGGATTGGGCGTGAGCGAGGGCATTTCTTCCGTCCTTCTGCGACGTTGACGCGTCTGGACTCTAACCC
>LSQX01408844.1_pt2 | contig 10045 bp, 8 predicted proteins | sample 654561 | NCBI WGS metagenome assembly LSQX01 (sample SAMN04489861, study PRJNA283612) | anaerobic digester metagenome | isolation source: 4 biogas reactors fed with cattle manure at either 37C or 55C with and... | place: Denmark: Kongens Lyngby | collected 2014
TTTTTAATTAAAAACTTAAAAATGGTTTTAAAAGATGAAAGAACTAATCAAGGTGAAACTTTCTTTTATGAACGCGGGATTGTTGAATATGTCGAGTTATTAAATGAAGAGCGGAAAACCTTTCATAGTGTAAAAAAGTTAGATGGCACTTATGCAGTTGATAAAAAGTCAGCAATTGAAGTTGAAGTCGCTTTTCAATTTACTAATTCTTATACTGAAAATATTATTTCTTTTGTCAATAATGTTCGCACTAAAGATGGTGGAGCTCATGAGACCGGCTTTAAGAGTGCTCTGACAAGAGCGATCAATGATTATGCAAGAAAATATAGTATTTTAAAAGAACGTGAACCAAATATTGATGGAGTCGATATTAGGGAAGGAATCACTGCAGTAATCAGTTTGCGGATTCCTGAACATATTTTAGAGTTTGAAGGCCAAACCAAAGGTAAACTCGGCACCCCTGAAGCGCGGACAGCAATTGAAAATGTTGTTTATGAAAAGTTTACTTATTATTTAGAAGAAAACTCTAACTTTTCTGCAGATTTAATTAAACGGGCTTTGGATGCTTTTAAAGCGCGTCAAGCTGCAAGAAAAGCCAGAGAAGAGGCTAGAAGTGCTAAAACTCGTAATAAAAGGGAAGTGAGTTTATCAGGGAAACTAACGCCTGCAACTGGTAAAGATAAGACTAAAAACGAACTTTTCTTAGTCGAAGGTGATAGTGCTGGAGGCAGTGCTAAACAGGGAAGAGACAGGCGTTTTCAAGCAATTTTGCCGCTCCGCGGTAAAGTTATTAATAGTGAACGAACTTCTGTTGAACAACTGTTAAGAAATGAAGAGATCAACACAATCATTCACACTATTGGGGCAGATTTTGGTAGTGATTTTGATGTCGAAAAAGCGAACTATGATAAAGTTATCATTATGACTGATGCTGACGATGATGGTGCTCATATTCAAGTTTTACTTTTGACTTTCTTTTTCCGCTATATGAAGCCATTAATTGAAGCGGGAAAACTTTATATTGCTCAACCACCACTTTACAAAGTTACGATAAAAAAAGGTCGGCAAACAAATTCCCATTATGCTTGGGATGATGAACAATTAAAACAATTAACAAAAGATAATAACGCTATGATTCAGCGCTTTAAAGGTCTCGGTGAAATGAATTTTGATCAGCTTTGGGATACAACAATGAATCCTGAACATCGAACTTTAATTCAAGTTAAAATTGAAGATGAAGATGTTGCTGAGAAAAGAGTTAGTGTTTTGATGGGTGATCAAGTCGGACCGAGAAGAGAATGGATTGAACAAAATGTCGATTTTGTTAGCGAAGATGACTATCAAATAAAGGAGACGAGTTATGAATAAAGCCAAACAACTTGATGACTTTATTGAAGCGCGAATTATTGCTGAAAACTTAGAAGATGTTTTAGGTGAACGCTTTGGTAGATATTCTAAATATATTATTCAAGACCGAGCTCTTCCTGATGTTAGAGACGGCTTAAAACCTGTTCAAAGAAGAATTTTATACGCGATGAACAAAATGGGAATGAATAGCACTAAAGCATATAAAAAATCAGCGCGAATCGCTGGTGAAGTGATGGGAAAATATCATCCTCATGGTGATACCTCAATCTATGATGCGATGGTTAGATTAAGTCAGCCTTGGAAACAAGGTGTTTGTCTCGTTGATATGCACGGCAACAACGGTTCAATCGATGGCGATAGTGCAGCAGCGATGCGTTATACTGAAGCAAGATTAACAAAAGAGGCTGAAGCGCTATTAGAAGATATCGATAAGCGAACTGTTCTTTTCATTCCAAATTTTGATGATGAAGAGTTAGAGCCTACTGTCCTTCCGGCAAAGTTTCCCAACTTGCTCGTCAATGGTGGTAGCGGTATTTCCGCTGGTTATGCGACTAAAATTCCCCCACACAATTTAAAAGAGGTCGTTAGAGCGACTATTAAAAAGATTGAAAAGCCCGACATGACAATTGAAGAGCTTTTAAAAATAATGCCTGGCCCAGATTTTCCCACTGGTGCAATCGTTCAAGGTTCAGCTGGAATTCAAGAAGCTTTTAAAACTGGTGGCGGTCGAGTAATTATTCGCAGTAAAACTGAAATTGAAGAGATTTCAAGAGATACATACCGAATTGCCATAACTGAAATTCCTTTTGAAGTTAATAAAGCTGATTTAGTCAAGGCAATCGATCTTCTACGAATCAATAAGAAGTTAGAAGATATTCAAGAAGTAAGAGATGAATCTGATAAAGAGGGACTGCGAATCGCTATTGATTTAAAGCGCGGAGCGAATGTTGATGTCTGTTTAAATTATTTACTTAAAAATACTGAAATGCAAGTTAATTTTAACTATAATATGGTCGCAATCAATAAGCAAAGACCGGTTAAAATGGGTGTTTTAGATATTTTAGAAAGTTATATTAACCATCAAAAAGAGGTTATTACTAACCGCTCTAACTATAATTTAAATCGAGCGGAGAAAAGACTTCATATCGTTTTAGGCTTAATTAAAATGGTCGATATTTTAGATGATGTTATTAAGACAATTAGAAAATCCAAAAACAAACAAAATTCAAAAGATAATTTAATCGCGAAATATGAATTTTCTGATCTCCAAGCTGAAGCGATTGTGACGTTGCAACTATACCGCCTAACTTCAACTGATATCAATGCTTTAATTAAAGAACAACAAGCTTTAGAAAAAGAGATTATCGCATTAACTGAAATTCTTTCTGATGAGCAGAAGTTATTAGCGGTCATAAAAAAAGAGTTGCGCGCTGTCGCAAGAGTTTTAGGTAGCCCCAGAAAATCATTGATTGAAGAAGAAATCGATCAAATTAGAATTGATAAAATCGATCTTATCAGTGAAGAAATTGTCCGGGTTGGCGTAACAAAAGATGGTTATATTAAGCGCTCTAGTATTCGCAGTTTCAAAGCTAGCGCGAGTGCTGGTTTAAAAGAGTTAGATGGAATGATGTTCGAAGGCGATGTTTCAACTCACCAAACTCTTTTGATGTTTACAACGAGGGGCAATTATATTTATATGCCAATTTATGAACTTGAAGAATCACGGTGGGGTGATTTAGGAACTTATATCAACAATATAATTCCAATCGCTAAAGATGAATATATTATTAAAGTTATTGTCGTTGATGATTTTTCAGAACAGACAAATCTTCTTTTTGCGACTAAAAAGGGACGAATTAAACAAACCCTCTTACAAGATTTTGAAGTATCGCGTTACTCGCGTTTAATTAAGGCGATGAATGTCAGCAAAAATGACCGCCTCGCAAGTGTTGATATTGGCACTAAATTTAATGTTGTCTGTTTTTCTAAATGCGGTGAGGTTTTAAGATTTAAACAATCAGAAGTTCCCGTTTATGGAACCCAAACCTCGGGAATTAAATCAATGAATCTCAAACCTAAAGATGAGCTGGCAAAGGCGATTTATGCGAAAAGTGATGATGAGTTTTTAGTCCTTTCAAATCGCGGTCATTTAAGGCGCGAAGCGGTAAGTTCTTTTAATTTAAGTAGAAGAATTAGAGCTTCAAGTTCGCTTTGGGAACACCGCAAACGAAACCCTCATTATGTTATTGATGTCGCTAGACTTTCCCAGGAACATTTAGCTGCTAATAGTGTTGTTTTACTGACTGCTGAAAAAGGATCTTTGGCTTTTAATATTTTAGATTTAAAAGTTTCAGTCGCTCAATATGGAAGAAACTATTTACCGCTACCTTCCTATGGTTTTAGTCTGTTTGTCAATCTCAATCAAGTAGCTGAAACTGAAGATTTTGAATTGATCAATGAGTTAAAAGAAATTGCGAAACAGGAACTTTTATTAGAAAAAGAACGCGAAAAGGCAAAAGAAAAAGAACTTTTAAATGCTGAACTTACTGAAAAAATGGCTGAAGAAGAGCCTCTTGAAGAGAAAAACGAAGCGGTTGAGACTTTAGATCTAACTGAAAAAACAGAACCTCAAGAAGAATTAAAACCGCTGAAAACTCCAACTGCTAAAGTTCAGAAAGAAAAAAAAGAACCGACAAGTAAAATTAAAATTACTAAACTTTCTCTTTTTGATGAATGGGAGGAAAACAATGATTAAAATAACAGTTAAAAATAAAGCTTATAATTATCCTCAAGGAACAACTTTAGAAGCGATTAAAGATGAGCTTAAAATTGTAGCTTATACAGCTTTAGTCAACAATCGCTTAAGGGAATTAACTTATCCTTTAACTAATGATGCAAAGGTTGTTTTTCTTGATTTAAAAAATAAAGAAGCGACTAGAATTTATGAAGCAAGTTTAAGGTTTTTAATTTTAAAAGCGATTAAAAATCTTTATCCTCTTGCTAGTGTAAAATATAATTATTCAATTTCACGTTCCATTTTAGCAATCGTTAAAGATCTCGGTGTTAATTTATCAAATGAGATCTTGGCTAAAATTGAAAATGAAGCACGCCGGATTATTGCCCTTGATTTACCAATTAAACGCCATCGAATTGAAATCGAACAGGCAAAAGCGATATATGAAAAGCATGGTTATTATGATAAAATTGATGTCTTAAATTACCGTGAAGAAAATTATGTTAACAATTATATTTGTGGAAATTATCAAAATTACATGTTTAGTTATATGTTGCCGAGTACTGGTTATATCGATGAGTTTAAATTAATCCTTTATCATCCCGGCTTTATGATTCAATACCCGCGAAGTGATGCAAACGGTAAAATTCCTCCATTTGATGATGCCCCAATCTTTAATAAGACAATTAAGGAAGCTGCTCGCTGGAGTAAAATTATCGATGGTGACTTAATCGCTCAAATTAATCGCTACGTTGAAGCCGATCAAGCGATAGAGTTTGTCAATATGTGTGAGACAAAACATAATAGGCAGTTGGCTGAATTAGGCTATCAAATCTCCTCAAATATTGATGAGATCAGATTGATTTGCATCGCTGGCCCCTCTTCAAGTGGCAAAACAACTTTTTCCACACGCTTAAAAATCGAGTTGCTGAGTTGGGGAATTAAACCAGTCATGATTTCAATTGATGATTATTATAAAGTTCGGGAACAAGCACCGCTTGATGAGCACGGTAAACCCGATTTAGAGCATATTGACGCAATTGATGTTGCACTATTTAATGACCATATAACAAAACTGGTAAACAACGAAGAGGTCATTCCGCCAGTCTTTAACTTCAACAAAGGCGTACGGGAATTAGGCAAGCCCATCAAAATTGAAAAAGGCTCACCTATTATTATTGAAGGTATTCATGCTTTAAATGATGCCTTGACACCTGGCATCCCCTTAAATCAAAAATATAAGATCTTTATCGCACCTCAGACACAACTTCACATCGATAACCATAATCCAATCAGTTTTACTGATTTAAGGTTATTGAGAAGAATGGTTAGAGACCAGCAGTTTAGAAACTCCAGTGCTGAAGAAACTTTAGCGATGTGGGATAGCGTTAGAGCTGGTGAGTTCAAATGGATTTATCAGTTTCAAGAAACCGCTGATTATGTGTTTAATAGTGAACTTTCTTATGAGTTTTTAGTGCTTAAAAAACATGCCTATAAAAGTTTAAACAGTATTCCCCGTGAATCAGAGTATTTTATTACCGCCAATAAACTATTAAAATTTTTAAAATATTTTTGTCAAATCGATGATCACTTAGTTCCCAATAATTCAATTTTAAGAGAATTTATCGGTAACAGTATCTTTAAGTGATTTTAAGTACCTTAATTGCCTGAGGGGGCTTTAAAGATGAAATGTTTATCCAATATGGACCGAATTCAAATTACTAATACTTTAATGATGCAACTTTTTGAGCTTTACGAAAACAAAGGACGTTCTTTTTATTATAAAGAATTATTTGAGCGCGATGATCAAATAATGGCTCGCCAAACCTTGGAGGAAGACATCCACGCGATTGGCCAGTATTTAGAATTAAAAATAACCGCCAATCGATTAAAACTCTTATCAAAAGTTCGAAGAAATTATGTCCCTAAAAATAAAGATGAAATCTTTTTGCTCAATATTAAAAATGTCTTAACCAAAATTCAAGCGATGTGTGATGAGTTTACTTTAAGAACAAACGAAGTTATTGATCTAACAACTCTTTTATATCGCGATTATGAAACGGTTAGATTTAATAAAAAAGGTTCAACAGCAACAAAAACTGTTAAATCATTCGAACAACTCTCAAGTCAGCAGCAACTCTCAACATTAATTGATAAATATCACAGTGTTAGAAAAACTGCAAAATATGAACTTTTAATGACAATCAGTAACTTTTATGTTGACTTTATTAAAATCGAACCCTTTAACAAATATAATGAATTAACTGGACTATTGTTAGTCTACACGATGCTTGCAAAAGAATTTCAAGTCTGTCGTTATCAAAGTTTCTTTAATATTTTTAAAGATTATAAAGAGAAGTTTGAACTCGCTTTAAAGCAAGCCTATTATGATTGGTCAAACGGACTTAGCCAAACCGATTCGTTAGTCCGAGTGTTTGTTGATGTAATAAAACAGATGAATGTTTTAATTTTAGAAAAAGAACATATTTATGAGTTTGAGCGTAAAATGAATAAAACTAACAGTGTTGAATATGTCATTTATAATGGGCCGAGTGTCTTCCGCAAAAAAGATATCCGCAACAAACTACCATTAGTCAGTGAATCAACAATTAATCGGACCTTACAGATGTTAAAGGAGCAAGGAGTTATTAGACCCCTTGGCCAAGGTCGGAGTGCCCAATGGCAAAGATTAAAGGATCCTAAACAAAAATTTAGTCCCGAACAATTAAGTCTCTTTTAAAAATGGTTTGAATTTTTCAAATCATTTTTTTTATTTGCTCCGCCTGCACTTTACTCAATAAAAAGAAATGTTATAATAAACATGAACAATGACTAGTAAAAAATCGAAAATGATTTGAAAAATCCCTTCAAGCAAATAGAATAACAGAGTTATTTGGAGGTTATCATGAGAAAAATAGCATTATTAAGCTTAATTATCGCTTTTTTAATGCTTTTTGGCTGCGAAGACAAAAGGACTTTTGGGGTTGTTTTTAATTTAGATGGCGGAAGTCCAGCTATTCCTAGGCAAAAGGTTAAAAGTGGGGGTTTAGTTGAAAAACCAGCTGATCCAACGAAAACAGGATACACTTTTTTATATTGGCAAGAAAAAAGCACTAACAACTTTTGGGATTTCGACAATCATCGGGTCACTTATAACATGACACTTTTAGCAATTTGGCGAACAAGTGGTTCCCCGCCAGATGAAGATCAATATGTAACTGTAACTTTTGATGTAAATGGAGGCCTGCCAGCACCAGTGCCTGCGGAGCAACGAATTAAGAAAAACACCAGTGTTCATCAACCCATTCGTCCAACAAAAGATGGCTACAAATTTTTAGGTTGGCATTTAGAAGACCAATTATTTGATTTCAACACTTTGATTAACGAAGATATTACTTTAATAGCAAAATGGGAAAAAATGATTCCTCAAGCAATTGTTAAAATTATTTTTAAGACAAATGGAGGGATTCCGGTACCACCTGCTGTAAACATTTTAAAAGGAACTAAAATTACAAAACCAGAAATTGATCCAGAAAAAGCTGGTTATGAATTTTTAGGTTGGTTTTTGGAAGATGAATTATTTGACTTCGATTTAAGTGTAAACGAAAATATTACCCTAATCGCAAAATGGAAAGAAAAAAATAATTAACAAAAAAATTGCTACATGGATATTATAGATAATGAATAAAAAATAATTTTAAAAATAAACTTGTAGTAAATTTTTTTTAATATCTGGTCTTAAATAGAAGTAGAAGTAAAAAAAGAAAATCAAAAAAACTCGCTTTTTTCAATTTTAGACAATGAGTGAAGAGAAGTTAAGGCTAAAATAATTGATTTGCTCTAATAACAAACGCTATTGCGTTTAATCTATGCAAAACTGAATATATGAGCATGTTTATATGGGAGCGACTAGCGAAATCAACCCTGATAATATACATAATACCCCTTATGTAGACCCCATTAAACGACACAAGAACATTCTTTTTATTTCTGTAGTTGTTCCGATAATGTATATTATGTAAACCGACCGATGTTTAGATAACGATGCGAACAAGTGATTTGTGTGGATTGTGTGTGGATAATTATTTTGCTTGATTTTAAGTTCTATTAAATCTGGTGGTGTGTTTTGTTTTTAATTCAGCATTTTTTTAACCGATTTTTAACTAAATTAGTTTTAGCGAAAAAAAATCATTCGTGATACAATATTCATGAGGGATAAAATATGAAAACAATTCTATTAATTTTTACTGGTGGAACAATTTCTATGAGTTATGATAAAGTTGTTTCCAAAAGTGTAGTTCATGATAATCATGATGAACTGCTAAAAAAAGTTGCGGCAAAAATTGAAAACGTAAATCTCGAAAGCATTATTTACTCACTAGTTCCTAGTCCATCAATTACTCCTAATGATATGTTAGAAATTGGAAAACTTATTGAAAAGAAATTTGCGACTAAAAATATTTCTGGTGTTGTAATTACTCATGGGACTGACACTCTTGAAGAAACTGCATATTTCCTGGATTTATTTTTAAATGAAAAAAAACCAGTTGTCTTAACTGGATCGATGCGAAACTTTGATGAAGTTGGTTATGATGGTTTTTCTAATTTGGTTTCAGCTATTTTGGTCGCTTTAAGTCCAGAGTCAAATAACCGTGGAGTATTGGTTTGCTTAAATGACGAAATAAATTCTGCTGTGGAAGTTATGAAAACTCATACTTTAGCACTTGATACTTTTAAGTCGCTTGAATTTGGTCCACTTGGCTTGGTCGATGAAAAAACTGTTATCTATTATCGCGACGCCACTTATGAAAAAGAGCACATTAAACCAACTGAACTTGATAAACGCGTTGAAATCATTAAAGTTGTCAGCGGTGAAGATGGTAAAATTATTGATTTTTATATTAATGAAAAAGTATCTGGGATTATTATTGAAAGTTTAGGCCGGGGAAATGTTCCGAAAATAATGGTTCCACAAATAAAAAAAGCTTTAAAGCACAACATTAGTGTTGTTATTACATCCCGATGTCCAATGGGACTTGTCAGAGATACATATGCTTATGAGGGTGGCGGTTATCACTTGAAAAACTTAGGCGTTTTAAGTGGTGGTTCGCTTGCTAGCGAAAAAGCCAGACTTAAGTTAATGGCGATCTTGTCGCTTAATCTTGACCCAAAAGATTTCTTCTCTTATAATTAAAAAGTTGCGAATAACCGCAACTTTTATTTTATTCTAATTCGTTTTCAATTTGATTTTCAGTTTCGCTTTCTTCATTTTCTTTTTGAAATGCTAGTTTGAACTGTTCTTTTATCGCATTCCAACTAACTTTTTTATCGCGAAAAATATAACGTTGGACAACCAGTCCTAAAGCGAAAACCAATGGTAATAGTGGAGTAGCTGGACCCGCCCAAAACAAAAATACTAATAGTCCCGCTACTGAAACATAAAACTGTCTAATGATGATTCCTAAAAAGAAAGCGCCAATTCCTGATAAAATAAGCCATACTACAGCAAATGATAGATAACCTCTAAAACCGTTGATTTGTCTAAATAGTTCTTTTAATGAATACCAAACACCCTTCATAGTTTTAATAAAAAGTTTTGGTCTAACTATAATAAATAAGACATAGATTGATGCAACAACAATCATAATAATTGTAAAAACTTGAAAAACTACTTTAGGGATTTGAGGTAAATTTCTTTCACCAAAAACATTTCTAAGCAGTTTCTCCAACCACGATGCGATTTTTTCAACCACTGTTGACAACCACTATTCTATTTTTCTGGTTTTTTGACTTCTGTTGATTCAGTCTTTTTCTCAGTTTTAGGTGGTGTTTTTGGCTTTGGTTTTGCTTCCTTTTTTGGTTCTTCAACTTTTTTAGCTTCAGCTTCTTCTTTAGCTTTTTCCTTTTCAGCTTTAGCCTTTGCAGCAGCTTCTTTTTCAGCTT